>Ga0315899_10002919_pt1 | contig 18732 bp, 12 predicted proteins | sample LakEriMetagenome_2_FD_203518 | JGI IMG/M metagenome (GOLD analysis project Ga0315899, IMG submission 203518) | Freshwater fungal communities from buoy surface, Lake Erie, Ohio, United States - Buoy 4 MA112 | ecosystem: Environmental > Aquatic > Freshwater > Lake | place: USA: Lake Erie, Ohio... | reverse complement strand
ACGGCAACTTCGTCCTCAGCGGCATCGAAGCCGAAATCATCACCTCTCCCGGCAACGACCCCGTCGCCGCCGACTTCACCCGCGCCGGCGCTGACTACGAACAGCCCGGCTTCTCCGTCAGCGCCATAGTCAAGGACCAGCCCCGGCCAGTCAAAGGCAAGCGCCGCCCCGCCGCTCCGAAAAATCAGACAGGCTGGGCCGTCGATGGCAACTCCGAGGACAAGCGTCTCCCCCGCAAAGCCTTCTTCGCCTGCGAACCCGTCGCCGTCCCCGAAGGCGCCCGCCTCCGCATCCGCATCCGCCACAGCTCCGCCAACGGCGATCACAACATCGGTCGATTCCGCGTCAGCGCCACTTCCCTCCCCACCGCCGCCATCACCGTCGAAGGCGCCGCCGTCCCCGCCGATCTCCGCACCGCCCTCGAAACGCCCGCAGCCACCCGCTCGCCTCAGCAGAAGCAGGCCCTAGCGAAGTATTTCCTCGAAAACGGCGAACACCCGCTCCGCGCCGCCGAAGACCGCCTCGCCGCCACCCGCAAGGCCCTCTCCGACCTCCAGGACAACTTCGTCACCACCATGATCTTCAAGGAACGCAAGGAACCCCGTCAGGCCGTCGTGCTCAAACGCGGCGAGTACGACAAACCCGGCGACCCCGTTCCCCGCGCCCTTCCCGCCGTTCTCCCACCCCTCCCCGAAGGCGCCCCCGTCAACCGCCTCGGCTTCGCCCGCTGGCTCGTCAGCGGTCAGCACCCCCTAACCGCTCGCGTCTGGGTCAACCGCGCATGGGAACGCTTCTTCGGTCAGGGCCTCGTCCGCACCACCGAGAACTTCGGCTCTCAAGCCGAGTGGCCTTCCCACCCCGACCTCCTCGACTGGCTCGCCGTCGAATTCGTCCGCCTCGGCTGGGACATGAAAGCCATGCAGCGCCTCATCGTCACCAGCACCGCCTACCGTCAGGATTCCAAAGTCTCCCCCGATCTCCTCGAACGCGACCCTGACAACCGCTGGCTCGCCCGCGCCCCCCGTCTCCGTCTCGCCGCCGAGGTCCTCCGCGACCAGGCTCTCGCCATGAGCGGTCTCCTCGTCGAAAAAACCGGCGGCCCCAGCGTCCGCCCCTACATGCCCGCCGCCGTCTGGGACGAAACCTCCGTCTACGGCGACCTCCGCAACTACAAGGCTGACTCCGGCGAAGGGCTCTACCGCCGCAGTCTCTACACCATCTGGAAACGCACCGCCGCGCCTCCCACCATGCTCCTCTTCGACACCCCTAACCGCGAAATCTGCACGGTCAAACGCTCGCGCACCAACACGCCCCTCCAGGCCCTCGCCCTCCTCAACGAGGTCACATGGGTCGAAGCCGCACGACGTCTCGCCGAACGCATGATCGCCGACGGCGGCACCACCCCGGAAGCCCGCATCACATGGGCGTTCCGCGCCGTCACCGCACGCCAGCCGGACGCCTCCGAACTCGCCGCCCTCACCAAAGGCCTCGCCACTCGCCTCGCCACTTTCCAGCAGAAGCCCGAGGAAGCCGCCGCACTCATCAGTCAGGGCAGCTCGCCGCCCGTCAAAGGGCTCGACCCGGCCGAACTCGCCGCACTCACCGTCACCGCTAACATTCTCCTCAACCTCGACGAATCCGTCACCCGCAACTGATCCCGCCATGCACTGCAACGACCACCTCTTCGCGGGATTGTCCCCCGACCTCCGCCGCCAGCTCTCCCGCCGCACGTTCCTCCGCCAGTCAGCCGGCGGCATCGGCCTCGCCGCACTCTCACAACTCCTCGCCAACCCCGCCCAGGCCGCCACCGCTGGCGTCCCCGGCCTCCCCGGGCTCCCCCACTTCGCCCCCAAGGCCAAACGCATCATCTATCTCTTCCAGAGCGGCGCTCCATCCCAGATGGACCTCTTCGACCCCAAACCGGAACTCGAAAAACGCCGCGGCGAGGACCTCCCCGCCTCCATCCGCATGGGTCAGCGGCTCACCACCATGACCTCCGGTCAGTCCACCTTCCCGGTCGCACCGTCCCTCTTCAAATTCGCCCAGCACGGCCAGTCCGGCATGTGGTTCAGCGAACTCATGCCCCACATGTCCAAGCTCGCCGACGACTGGTGCATGATCCGCTCGGTCCACACCGAAGCCATCAACCACGACCCCGCCATCACCTTCATGCAGACCGGCTCCCAGCTCGCCGGCCGCCCTAGCATCGGCGCATGGATGAGCTACGGCCTCGGCACCGCCAACGCCGAACTCCCCGCCTACGTCGTCCTCACCAGCTTCGGCAGCGGCCGCCCCGACGACCAGCCGCTCTACGACCGTCTCTGGAGCGCAGGCTTCCTCCCCGCACGCTATCAAGGCGTCAAATTCCGCAACAAAGGCGAACCCGTCCTCTACCTCAATAACCCCCCAGGCATGGACCGCTCCATGCGCCGCGATACCCTCGACGAACTCGCCGCCCTCAACCAGCACCGCCACGACGCCCTCGGCGATCCCGAAATCCTCAACCGCATCGCCCAGTACGAACTCGCCTTCCGCATGCAGGCCAGTGTCCCGGACCTGACCGATGTCTCCAAGGAATCCCCGGAAGTCCTCGCCAGCTACGGCCCCGACGTCAAACGCCCCGGCTCCTACGCCGCCAACTGTCTCCTCGCACGCCGCCTCGCCGAACGCGATGTCCGCTTCATCCAGCTCTTCCACATGGGCTGGGACCACCACGGCGGTCTCCCTAACGCCATCCGCGGCCAGTGCCGCGACACCGACCAGGCCACCGCCGCACTCATCAACGACCTCAAAAACCGCGGCCTCCTCGACGACACCCTCATCGTCTGGGGCGGCGAATTCGGCCGTACCATCTACTCCCAGGGCGGCGTCTCCGCCGACAACTACGGACGCGACCACCACCCCCGCTGCTTCACCGTCCTCCTCACCGGCGCAGGCGTCAAAAAAGGCCTCACCCTCGGCGCCACCGACGACTTCTGCTACAACATCACCGAAAACCCAGTCCACGTCCACGACCTCAACGCCACCATCCTCCACCTCATGGGCGTCGAACACACCCGCCTCACCTACAGATCCCAGGGCCGCGACTTCCGCCTCACCGACATCCACGGCAACCTCATCAAACCAGCCCTCGCCTGACAACCCCCCGCCCGTCAGCACCTCGTCCGGCTCCTGATCCAACCGAGCAGCCTCGTCGATCACTCCGTCTGACGCGGCCCTGTCCGTCGGCAGAGAATCGGCGAGAACAGACGAGCGTCCCCTCCCATGCGTTGACAAGCACGACGCACCGTGGAATGAAACGTCGAGAGGCGGGGCGCTACCGTCCCGCCCCAAACGGTCAGCCTCCTCACATCCATTCACCATGAAATTGACTGTCGCGGAATTCTTTGCAGGCATCGGCCTGATGCGGCTCGGACTCGAACGGGCGGGCTGGTCGACGGTCTGGGCCAACGACATTTGCCCCGACAAGCAGCGCATGTATCACGGCCACTTCGACGCCCGTGACAGCCATTTCGTCCTGGGCGATGTCCACACTCTCAACGGTGCCGATGTGCCTGACGTCACGCTCGCGACGGCATCATTTCCATGCACCGACCTCTCGCTCGCCGGAGCCCGTCGCGGACTCGCCGGTGAGCATTCAGGAGCCTTCTGGGGCTTCATCAATTCCATAGAGGACATGGGAAAGCGCAGGCCTCCATTCGTCCTCCTCGAAAACGTCACGGGCTTCCTAACGTCCCACGACGGCAACGACTTCCGCGACGCCTGCCTCGCTCTCAATGAACTCGGCTACAGCGTAGACGCCATGATCATCGACGCCGCCCACTTCGTCCCGCAGAGCCGTCAGCGCCTCTTTGTCGTTGGCACACTGGACGAAACACCGGCACCCGTCAGGGACACCGAATCCTTCTTTGGTGGCTCCTGCCGCCCGCCTGCGCTAGCCGATTTCATTCTCTGGCACCCGGAGATCCGCTGGAACCTGCGACCCCTCCCCGCGCTCCCCTCCTGTTCCGACACGCTTTCTGACATCGTCGAGGATGTGCCCCTCAATTCCACCATCTGGTGGAGCGATCAGCGCGCCTCCTATCTCCTCAGTCAGATGAGCGAGCGCCACCGCGCCGAAGCCGAACGCATGATTCATGGCAGCCGTCTCTCGTATGGCACCGTCTTCCGCCGGGTCCGTAAAGGAGTTTCCATGGCGGAATTGCGCACGGACGGCCGCGCCGGTTGCCTCCGCACCCCACGCGGCGGCAGCGGTCGCCAGATCCTCTTCGTCGCAGGCCGCGGACGCTACGGTGTACGTCTCGTCACCCCACGCGAATGCGCCCGCCTCATGGGCGCACCGGAATTCCGCATGCCCCCCGAGCTGTCCCTAAATCAGGCGCTCTTCGGTTTCGGCGACGCTGTCTGCGTCTCCGTCGTCCAATGGATCGCCGAAAACTACCTCAACCCAGCCATCGCCGACCGTCATGCCCTCCAGAATCCCGCCGCGCGACCAGTCACTTACCGGAGCCGGTGATCCGCCGCCGCGGCTGCCCGCCGACGTCGCCGCCATTCGCGCCGCGATTTCTGCTGTGTTCGACACCCCGGGCCCGGACGGCATCAAGGTCGGCAACTCAAAACACGGTGTCTATGCGTTCTACGATTATGACGGTGAACCAATCTATGTCGGCCAGACCTGCGAAAGCCTGAGGCAACGGATCGGACGGCATCTGACCAACCAACGCACCGACGCGGTCGCCATGAACGTGCTCGACCCGTTCGAAGTGGCCGAGATCGAAATGTGGCCGCTTGACGCAGACATGCGCAACCTGCCCCACAGCGAACGGAGTGACTATCTCAACTGTGCTGAATACACCGTCTTCCAGCGTGTCCTGCGCGCCTCTGCCATCGGCGCAGTGCTGAACGAAAAGGAGATTCAACCCTGCCCGGAAATCATCCTGCCGCCCTCGGTTCGTCGCCGCATCATTCCAGACGCGGTCTACGAACAACGCCGCCACCCGGACATCCGGATCGCACGCCGGGCCGCCACCATTGCCAACCTCGCCCGCGTCATCAGCGAGCGTGACGTCTCCCAAGGCCTCCGCCACACCCTGCTCACACAAGCACAACGTCTCGAACGCCTAACCGCCCAGCGCCTCGCCCAGCTCGGCCTCGCACCGCGCTCCAGCCCACCCGCCGATTCCGAAGCCACCGCGGAGTGATCCCCCGCACGCAGCCGCCACGGGCCTCCGAATCATGCTTGCCACCCAATCGCCGGTGCGCAGCTTCATCACCATGTCCGCTTCACCTCACGAACCTCTGCTCGCGGCACTCGACCGCGTCACCGGAACCGGAGTATTCTGCGCCACCAGTTCCGAACCCTTCTTCATGCCGGAACTCATCGTGGAAGGTGTCGGCGAGCTGGCGTTTCCCCTATGTGCGGCGCAAGTCAGCGAACTCGCCCGCGCAGGCGAACCGGCACCGTACGGCAAGGGCCTGAGCACGGTGCGGGATGATCGTGTCAGGAAATGCCGCCAGATCGATGCCGCCAAGCTCTCCCTGCGCGCCCCGGAATGGCAGCGCTATCTCCAGCGCACCGTCGACAAAGCCGCCGCAGACCTCGGCGTCGATGGCAAGGTCTCCGCCGAACTCTACAAGCTCCTGATCTATCAGGAGGGCGGCCACTTCCTGCCGCACCGCGACACCGAAAAACTCGCCGCCATGTTCGGAACGCTCATCATCGCCCTGCCTTCCGCGCATGAAGGCGGACGGCTCCTTGTGCGCCACGGCGGCGAGGAAGTCGCCGTCGATTTCAGCCAGCGCGACGGCCTGCGCCGATTCCAGAGCGCCGCCCTCTTCGCCGACTGCGAACATGAAGTCGAGAAGGTCACTAACGGGGTACGCTGCTGTCTCGTTTACAATCTCGTCCTGACACAAGGCAACCCGGCCGCACTGAACCGGCCGCTCACTGAACACGCAAACCTCCTCATCCCGGCTCTCAAGGCCATGCCATGGCCCGCTCCCGTAAGCCCCGCAGTCGTCCTCCTCGATCACCAATACACCGAGGCCAACTTCTCGCTCAGGAACCTCAAAGGCGACGACGCTGCCCGTGCCCGCGCGCTCCTCGCTGCCGCAGACGCCGCCGGTCTCACTGCTGCCCTCGCCCTCGTCAGCTTCCACCGGCTCGGCGAACTGGAGGGCGCCTTTGAAGAAGACTACAACTCGTACCGCCATCGCACGTCCCGCTACCGTGAGATCGACGCGGACAATGCCCGGGACGAAGAAAAGATGGGCGAGATCTACGAGGAATCCCTCGGGGCCACCAACTGGCGGGATGCACAGGACCGCCCGCTGCCGCGCGGAGCCGTCCCCCTCAACATGGAGTCGCTCATCTCCCGGCTGCCGATCGACGCAGGGAAACCCCTCGAGCAGGACTCCGAAGGCTATACCGGCAATGCCGGCTGCACGCTCGAATACTGGTACCGGCGCGCCGCCGTCGTCTTCTGGCCCCGGAACATGCACGAAGCCATCCTCGTCGCCACCGCGCCCCGGGCCGCCTGCGCGGAACTCGCCGCCATGGCCACTGGCAAGGCTGCCGCCGATCGCCCGGAATTCCAGCGGCTCCTCGCCGCAATCCTGACACATCTTCCGGGTTCACTGCCCCGATTCCGCCCGTCGTATGATCTGTGGAAGGTCGCCCATTACGCCGCCACCGTCCGCGAACCCTTCGCCGCAACCCTCGGAGCCATCGCAGCAACCGGCACGCGCAGCGCCCTCGATTCCCTGCTGCGCATGGCGACACCATCCGCGTTCGCCACCCTCGACCGCCCGTTGTGGCATGCCATCGTACGCGCCTTCGGTTCCGCCCCGTTCCAACCCATCGTGTCTGCATGGCTCGCGGAATCTCCCGCATACTATCGCATGCCTCTCTTCCTCGTGCTCGACGCCATCTGCTCCGTCAGCGAACCCGACGCCGCACTCGCCCTGACCCGCACACTCATCTCCCTGCCCGTCCCACCAAACCCCAGCTCAGCCTTTCTCACCAACCACAACACTTTCGCGTCCGCCTGCCTCCCGGAGGCCCTCATCATCCTCGGCGCCTCCATCCATCTCACCAACCCGAAGGACCAGAACGCCGCCCTCGCCTTCCTCAAAATCGATGGCTCGCTCTCCTCCATCCGCCAACACCTCGCACCCGCCCTCCTCGAATGGGCGGCCACCGGCACAAAACTCGTTCCCGACACCGTCCCCGAGGCCGCCCTCGCCCACGCCATCAGCGTCCTATCCATAGAAACCCTGCGCCCCATCGAACCCTATCAGAACTGGACCCGGCCCTGCTCCATTCCCGAATCATCCTCTAACTACGGGCACCCCCGAACCATCGATCCCCTCCTCGAAGAACTCCGCACCTTCATGGCCGACCCCAACGCCGCCACCAACGACTTCCTCTGCCCGCAGGCAGATCGCGATAGAATCGAAGACTGGATCCGCCGTTTCCATCTCGACCTCGAAACCCTCACCATCCGCACCGGCAGACCCTACACCCTCCGCTGCACCAAAACCTCCATGTCCCACCAGCGCTCCCTCCAGCAACGCGCCGAAGACACCATCCTCCTCCGCAAACTCATGGCCATCTGACTACCGCCCCCTACAAGCACCAGCCGCCACGTTTCCAGCAATCGATCGCAGCACCAATGACGCTCGGTCGTCCAAGGCTCTCACCGGCCGGGATGCTGGACGAAGCTGGCGGTCCGGTAATGCTCCGCATACGGAGTTGCTGCCATGACGGAGTGGATGACCTGCCGGGAGTTGTCGCCATCAAACAGGACGACATCGATGTAGGCATACTGCAATCCGGTGGCGGTCCCCAGGACTTTTCCGGTGCCGGTCGTAACAAGGGCGCCCTCGAGCGGTCCCTCCAGCCGCACGCTGGCATCGGTATGATAGTCCGGCGGCAGCATGTTAGTGGGAATGAGGACCATCACATACTCCGCGCCGAAGGCGGCCAGAGGATTGGCATCCATTGGGAAGTCGTGCACGATGCCGATCTGAAGTGTCGAGCCGGAAACGATGTCCTTACGCAATCCGCCGCCACGCTCGGGTTCTCTGAGCGAATAACGGCTGCCCCGCTCGTGAACCGGCATCCGCTCCCAGCCACGCTCGGCCTCCAGTGCGCTGATGAACTCCGGCAGTTCGCTCAAGGGAAGCGCCTCGGCCAATTGACCGTCACTCAGCTGAACCTCACCGACTCGCTGCAGGACACCATCTTCGCCAAGCACTTCATCCAGCCAGAGGAAGACAACCGTCCAGCGCAGTCCGTTATCGATCCGGTCGAACAGCGGGTGCCAAACCGTCAGGTCCACGCATTGCGTGGTGTCATTCACGCTTGGGGTCAGCCAGATCTCGTTCGCCCCGAAACTCATGAAGCGAATGAGAGAACTCCTCTCTCCACCATAAATTTCGCGGTGCAGTCGGAGCAAGGCCCGCTCAGACGACAAAGCGCTCGGCCGACACGGGAATAGGCTCCGTGAGAAGCGTGCCAGCCAGCTCGCGACGGATACGCTCGTCCTGCAGCCACCGTTCCCAAACATCCGGCGGGACGATGTCCCTACCCCAGTCAGGCGGGCTCTGGTCGGGCAATTCAAAGTTCGGGAGTGTGCCGGACGTCATGGCTGAAGAAGCTGGCGTACTTTCTCCGCGATGCCAGCGGGACCGTAGCGTGCCGCCAATGCCAGGAAATCATCCCACGACAGAGTGGCAGCACTGCACTGCAGGAGTGCGATGATATCCGGCAGATCGCGGCTCAGGCGGGAGGGGTCCTGTTTCAGGGCATGCAGTTTGAGCGCCGTCATCGACTTCGCAGTAGGAGCCCGCAGCGTTGCTTCGTGGGAGGGGAGCAGCACGGAATCCTCCCACAGCGTATTCATGGTGGGCGTGCTGACTTTCATGACGTCAACCGGCTCATAGAGAAGGCTCTCGTGCCGGAACCGGGCAAACGATGCGTTCTCCCCCAGAGGTTCGAACCCGGCCCGGATCAGAAACCTAGCGAGTGTCACCATATCGCCTTCGCCGATCAGGACGTCAAAGTCACGGGTGAACCGCTGAATCCCGTGGGCTTCAAGGCCCCTGCCCCCAATCACCAGGATCCTGACTCCTTCCGTCTCTTGGAGACGGGAGAGCAGTCTGACGATTTCGTTCATGACTTCCGAGGCAAGATTTAGCCCAGCGCCGCCTTGACGGCTTCGGCGGTCATGCCGAGTTCCTTCATGACGGTGTTGCCTGGGGCGCTGATGCCGAAGCGGTCGATGCCGAGGACGGTGCCCTGGGTGCCGACGTATTTCCACCAGAGGCCGGAGACACCGGCTTCGATGGCGATGCGTTTGGTGCAGGCGGCGGGGAGGACTTCGTCGCGATAGGATTGGGGTTGGCGATCGAAGCGTTCGAAGCACGGGAGGCTGACGACGCGGACGCCGGGGTTGCCTTTGGCGGCTTCGACGGCCCATTGGACTTCCGAGCCGGTGGAGAGGACGATGGCGGTCAGGGGAGCGGATTCCTTCACGAGGATGTAGCCGCCCTTGAGCGTGCCCTCGCGGCGGGTGGCGGCGCTGGCGAAGCCGAGGAGCGGAAGGTCCTGACGGCTGAGGGAGAGCAGCGTGGGGCCGTCGGCGCGGCTGAAGGCGGCGGCGAAGGCGGCAGCGGTTTCTTCGGCATCGGCCGGGCGGATGACGTCGAGGTTAGGAATGACGCGGAGGCCGCTGACGGTTTCGACGGGCTGGTGAGTGGGGCCGTCTTCACCGACACCGACGCTGTCGTGTGTGAAGATGTAGGTGACCGGCAGTTTTGCCAGGGCGGCGAGACGGATGCTCGGGCGGCAGTAGTCGGCGAAGACGAGGAACGTGGCGCCGCTGGCTAGGAAGAGCCCGTCGTAGGCGATGCCGTTGCAGATGGCGCCCATGGCGTGCTCGCGGATGCCGAACCAGATGTTGCGGCCGGTGGGGTTGGTGGCGGAGAAGTCGCCGCCGTCCTTGATGTAGTTCTTGGTGGAACCGAAGAGGTCGGCGCTGCCGGTGATGATCTGCGGGACGGCCTTCGCGATGTGATTGAGGATTTCGCCGCCGCAGTTCCTCGTGGCGGATTTGCCTTCGGCGGGATACTCAGGAACGAGCTTGAGGAGGTCTTCGGCTTTCAGACCGCCGGAGCGTGCGGCGCTGAGTTCGGCGGCGAGGGCCGGGTTGGCGGCGGCCCATGCGTTGAACGTCTGCTGCCATGCGGCGTGGGCGGCGGCGCGTTTGGCCTTCAGGTCGGCAAAGTAAGCGCGGACGTCGTCGCTGACATAAAAATGGGTGCCTGCGGGAATGCCGAGGGCGGCCTTCGCGGCGTCGGTGAATTTCGCGCCACCTTCGCCATGGCCTTTGGCGGTGCCGGCGACTTCCGGGATGCCTTTGGCGATGATGGTTTTGGCGATGATGAGTTTCGGCTTGCCATTGTTGTTCGCTTTGGCGGCGGAGACGGCAGCGGCGATGGCATTGAGATCATGGCCGTCAATCGTGACGACGTCCCAGCCGATGGCTTCGTAGAGCGCGTGGGTGTTTTCGCTCTGGGTAACCTTTGCCATGGCGTCGAGCGTGACGTCGTTGCTGTCGAAGATGAGGATGAGGTTATCGAGCCCGTTGTGGGCGGCGAAGGCGACGGCTTCGCGGGCGACCCCTTCCTGGAGACAACCGTCACCGGCGAGCGCGATGACGTGGTTGTCGATGATGGTGTGCTCCGCGGTGTTGTACTTGGCCGCGGCCATTTTGCCGCTGAGGGCATAACCGACAGCGTTGCCGACGCCCTGACCGAGCGGGCCGGTGGTGCTTTCGACGCCTTCGGTTTCGTGGAATTCCGGGTGGCCGGGGGTGAGCGAGTGCAGCACCCGGAAGTTCTTCACTTCTTCCAGCGAGAGATTGTAGCCGGAGAGGTGGAGCCACGAATAAATGAACATGGAACCATGACCGGCGCTGAGAACGAAGCGGTCGCGGTTGAGCCAGCGGCTGTCGGCCGGGTCGCACTGGAGGGATTCACCAAAGAGGACCGCCCCGACTTCGGCGGCCCCGAGCGGGAGCCCGAGGTGACCGGACGAGCACTTGTGCACGGCGTCCATGGCGAGACCACGGGCTTCATTGGCGGCTTTGGCGAGGATGGCGTTGTTCATGGGACGTTGGAAAGTGGACGTTGGAGAAAGTGGCTGAAAAGCGATGGATCGGGTCGGGAAAGTACAGACGGGGAGTCGGTGTCCGGAGAAACGCCCCCGGAAGGAAAGCGTCCCAGCCTTAGGGAACGGCGCAAGCTGGTGCAAGGGGAATGCGCGGGCGGCGGGGACGGGGCGGCGCTTGTGAAAAATTTCACAAATTCGCCTTGCCGCTCCCGAGGCGGGGAGGGATACGTTGAGTTCCCCGATGCCGGGTCAACCAATGCCATGACCATTCCGCCCGAGCTGCTTGCCAGAATCGACGAAGCCATCACGCATTACCCTGTGTCGAAGCGCAGTGCTGTGCTGCCGGTTCTGCACCTGCTGCAGCATCATTTCGGATTCATCCAGGAGGAAGCGATTCCGTGGGTGGCTCAGAAGCTCGGACTGGAGAACATTCAGGTGGCCGAAGTGGTGACGTTTTACCCCGGCTTCCGGCAATCCGCTCCCGGGAAGTATCACATCCGGGTCTGCCGGACGCTTTCCTGCGCCATGGCGGGCAGTGCCGAGTTGATGGAAAAGCTCTGCGAGCACGCGGGCATCGATCGTTCCCACACGGACCACCACCACCCGATCGCGGTGAGCAAGGACGGGAAGTTCTCGATCGAGTTTGCGGAATGCCTTGCCTCGTGCGGCTTCGGACCGGTCTGCATGGTGAACGATGATTTTCATGAGGCGATCACGCCGGATAAGGCGGCGGCACTGCTGGACAGGTACCGGGCGAAGGCCTGATCGGGCGGGTTATTGAACCCGGGCCCGGCGGGACGGCTGACGATGGTTGGCGGTGATCATGGGTTTCCGGTGGACACCGGGCGGCGCGGCTCTTAGGGCCGGATTTTCCAAACTTTCAACACGCCACCCCTGCCTGCCCAATGAGCCTTGCTGACTTCGGATTGATCGGACTCGCCGTGATGGGACAGAACCTTGTCCTCAACGTCGAGAGCCGCGGATTCACTGTAGCGGTCTTCAACCGCACCACGTCGGTGACGGATGAATTCGTCGCCAAGCACCCCGGCAAGAAGCTGATCGGGGCCAAGACGCTGGAGGAATTCGTGAAGAGCCTGAAGCGCCCGCGGAAGATTCAGATCATGGTGAAGAGCAATGCCGTGGGCGCAGCCGACCGGGACGCGGTGGATGCGGTCATCGAGCAGCTCATTCCCCTGCTGGAGCCGGACGACATCATCATCGATGGCGGCAATTCGTTCTATCTCGCGACGGAGCGGCGCGATGCCTACCTGGCGTCGAAGGGCCTGCGTTTCATCGGAGCCGGCGTGAGCGGCGGGGAAGAAGGCGCGCGGAAGGGCCCCAGCATCATGCCGGGCGGACCCGCGAGCACATGGGAAGTGATGAAGCCCATCTTCGAGAGCATCGCAGCGAAGGTGGACGGCGAGCCTTGTGTCATTCACATCGGGCCGGGCGGTGCCGGGCATTATGTGAAGATGATTCACAACGGGATCGAGTACGGCGACATGCAGCTCATCTGCGAAGCGTATAACATTTTCAAGCACGCCGGGTTCACGACGGACGAAATGGCCGCGGTGTTCAATCAGTGGAATGAAGGCGACCTCCAGTCCTATCTGATTCAGATCACCGGGAAGGCGCTTGAGCAGAAGGATCCCGAGACCGGCAAGTCCGTGGTAGAACTGATCGTGGACAAGGCCGGGCAGAAAGGGACGGGCCAATGGACCCTGCTCAACGCTGCCGAGAACGCGGTCGTCATCAGCACGATCAATGCGGCGGTCGAAGCGCGGATTCTGTCGAGCCAGCGCCAGCAGCGGCTGGCGGCGAGCACCGAGCTGCAGGGCCCGACGGTTAGTCTGGGCAGCGACAAGGCGGCTTTGGTGCAGAAAGTGCACGATGCGCTCTACGCGTCGAAGATCATCAGTTATGCCCAGGGTCTGGACCTGATCAAGACGACCGGGGAGAAGAAACAATGGGGGCTCGACCTCGGGCGCATTGCGGCGATCTGGCGCGGCGGCTGCATCATCCGGGCACGCTTCCTCAACCGCATCACGGACGCCTACCGCGGAAATCCGGCGCTCGTGAATCTGATGCTGGATCCGTTCTTCAAGGACGTGCTCAACAAGACCCAGCAGCACTGGCGCGAGGTGGTCTCGCTTGCCACGCTCAACGGCATTCCGGTGCCGGCCTTCAGTGCCAGCCTCGGCTATTACGACAGCTACCGCGCGGCCCGGCTGCCCGCAAATCTGCTTCAGGCGCAGCGCGACTTCTTCGGGGCGCACACCTATGAACGCCTCGACAAGCCAGCGGGTGAATTCTTCCACACGGACTGGCCGGAAGTGATCGGCTGAGAAGCCGGACAGTTAGGAATTTGCGACGGGCGGCTGGGGCGACTCAGCCGCCTGTTCCGTGTCCGCCAGTCAGCTGGAACTGCCGGCGACCTGTTCGGGGAACGGGCAGCGGACGCAGTCGCTGGCGTCCTGCATGCAGAAGTCGTCATAGATCTGGAGGAGTGCCTGCTGCTGCCAGAGTCTGGTGATGGCGGCGCTGGTGGCGGCTTCCGAGCCGAAGAGGCGGAGGCCGGCGCGGCGCAGTCGTTCGCTGACCGGCGCGGCGGGAATCCTGACATAGTCTTCCCAGAGTTCCGGGCGATCGGAAAGGAGGATGGGGAAGCAGAGATTGGCCATGCATTCGGCGGCGCGGCTGCGGCCGATGAGGGCGAGCGGTCGGCTGGCCTGTGCGGACGCCAGCGTATAATGGCTGCACCAGTACGGATGCTCGAGACTGGCGAGCAGCGCGATGACTTTGCGGGAATCGAAGGCGGCCGGGCTGAGGAACGGGCGGATCCGCCTCCATGACGCGGCGACCACGGCAAGGGCGGCCGTCCGGCGCTGCGGGTGGTTGGTGGGGCGCGTGCCGGAGAGCGTCCATGTGATCGGAGCGTGGGGTTCGCCAGGCGCGAACTCGGCCCGGTAGCGCCACCATGATTCCCAGAGCCCGCGCAGGTACTGGCGGGTCGGCTCGTCCCCATGCGAGAGGGCCGAACCGTCGAGGAACCCGGCGACGCCGAAGAGGATGGCTTCGGCGTCAGGAAGGCGTTTCTGGAGCCAGCGCAGCGGGAGCCGCTGGCTGAGCACAGTCATGGGAAGCTGATTGCGGGCGTAGCCGAACGCGTCCGCGAATCCCTGCCACCATGCCTCGTCCTCACCGTGCACGGAAGCGACGCGCATCCAGCGTCGGGCCTTGCGGTCCATGCGGAAACGCGCGGCGTCTTCCATGAAGGTGAGCCAGTCATCGGGCGGAAGCTGCCGAATGGCAGGCAGACAACGGCCCGGACGGGCGGGCGGGATCGAAACGGCCCCGGGCGGCACGGAACCTGGATCGAGGCGCACCTGCGGGATTTCGCGGTGCGCGGCCGTCCGGGTGAAGCGGGTGCCGCTAGTGCCCGCGAAGAGATAGAGATGCAGGACGACATCCTCGTAGGCCGGATTGCCAGCATGGCCGTGGCCTTCCCAGTCGGCGGCGTCGAGATCGAGTTCAATGCTGCCCTTACGGAGCACGCCGTCGATCTCGACCGCACAGTCGCGGAAGTCGGGCCCTGCTCCATGGTTCCACCAGCCGAACTGGACGATGCGGACCGCCTGACCGTTAGTGGAGATGAAGTCGCGGCCGAAGTGGCCTGCGAACCAGCGGCTCTGCCATGCGAGTTCCGAGCCGGGCCGGACACTGGTGGATTCGGGGAACAGATCGGGACCCTCGCGCAGCCGGGCGGCGGCGAAGCTGGCCTCGCGGCGATCCGCGTAGCGCTGCGCAGAGGGGGTCACGGTTGTTCGCGGAGCTGTTTCAAGTAGGCGCGGGCAGCCTCGCATTCCGGAATGCGGGCGAATTTAGTGGCGGCCTCCTCAAGGACCTTGGCGGCGGCTTTGGTGTCACCGTCGCGGCGCAGCGTAGAAGCGCGTGTCAGGGCGATGCGGAGTTGGTCTGCGGGGTCCTTGTAGGCGCCTTCGGCGAGCTTGAGCCACGGGCCAGCCTCACGCGCGGCAGCACCCTGCTTGCCTGTCTGAGAGCGGGCAGCGAGAAATTCGTAGATCGAACCGCTCTTGAGACTGGAACCGGCCTCCTGGAGATTTTTCGTGAGGGCGTCGCGGTCGCCCGCGGCGCTCCAGCGTTGCGTAGCGAGACGGAGGGCGCGGTAGTCGGCGGAGACTTTGCGATCGCCGCCGGTGTTGAGGGGAAATGGCCGATAGAGAGGATCGCCGAGCATGGTGGTCATCCATGAGAGGGCCGGGGTGGCGCACCATGCGGCTTCCGAGACCATCCAGCCGGCGAGCAGGCGGTCAGTCATCACGTCGAGGAATGTGCACATGCTGAGGTACGGTTCCCAGACATTGCCCGGGGTGAAGGCGGCGCCGCGGGCGAGGAGCGGGGCACTCCAGTAGCTGTTTGGATTGGTCAGGGTGCTGGCGCTGAACGAATGGATGTGGCAGGCAACCGCGCCTCGGGCGAAGCGGAAGGAGGGATTGAGGAACGGGCCGTCGACGTGCTCCGTGTACCACCCGAAGTAGAGGGCGGCGTCCTTCATGGGGTAGCCTTTGGGAAATGTCGGCGCCCCGTGATCGACGGCCACGGGAATGCCTTTGGCGATGCAAAGCGCGCCGCAGTTGCGAATCCAGTCTTCTCCCTGCTTGTAGCCACCTTCGTTCTTCTGAGCGAGGTCGATGTAGGCCTTGCCGTAAAGCCCGCCGGCCTTTTCGACGGCGATGGCGTCATCGATGAGGCGGATGGCGGTGGCTTTATCAGGGCCGTCGATGCGGCCCGTCAGGAAGAGGGGAGTGAGGGGCGTCTTCCAGAATGGTTCCGGGTTGGTGAAGTACAGGTTCTTGATGGGCCCGTCGATTTTGCGGTCGAGGACACCGAAGCAGGCGAATTCCGAGTCGACGCTGGCGGCGTTGATTTCGAGCGGCTGCGGGGCGATCGGTTGGCCGGTTTTGGGGTCCTTGCCGTGGGATTGCTCGCTGATGCGGAGAGGGACGCCTTTGATGATGACGAGGACGCGGACGCTGGTCAGAACGGCGAGATTGCCTTCGTTGGGGACCTTCTGGGTGCGCCACCAGCCGCGGCTGGCAAACGCGGCCCGGAGCGGGCCTTCAATCTGGGTCGTGTACACCTCACGGGTGATGGTCTCGGTGACCGGGCAGCGCAGGCCGACCTGATTCCCCGGAGCGATGCCGCGGGCCTTGATGTAGTATTCCGCGATCTCTTTCGATTCCGGAGAGTCGGAATTGTAGACGACGACCGTGCCATTGACATGATCAAAGGTGGGGGCCGCCTGGGCATGTGCGGCGCTGGCAGTGAAGAGGCTGAAAAGGACCGGAAGGAGCAGACGGATTCTCACGCCGCGAACATAACACCCGCAGCGGGAAGTGCCATCCCGGGATTGCCGAAAATCAGGGCTTGGCCGAAACGGGGTTCACGGCATGGTGACCACCCGGTAGAATCGCTTTGCGTCGCCCGCTGCCGCTGGTCCGGAGAGCGTCAGCGAGGCATCCGTGGCGGTGACTGGGGCAGCCGAAGTCCACGTCACGAGATCCGGGCTGAACTGCAGGACATAGCGGCGGCCGGGGGTCGCAGTGACCGTGACGTTGAAAGCAGCGCCGTCGCGGACAGTGCCGGTGCAGACTGTGAGGACGTTGGCGGCACCCGGGGATGGCAGCGTGAGCGGACCCGACGCCGACCCTCCGTCCGGATAGCGGCCTTCGCTCAGATCCGGTGACTGGGCAGAAAAAGCGACAGAGTCGACTGCAAGCCCGTCGGGAGAGGTGAGCCTGAGGGTTTCCCCGCCGGCGCTGAGACGGAACGGAACATGGAGCTGACCTTGCGTGATGCCGTTCTGTTCGGGTTCGTTGTCGGCCCAGACGAGGAGGAAGCCGCCCGGGGCGATGGACGTGCCGTTGGGTATGCGGAAGCGAGCCGGTTCGGCGGGCGTGTCGGAAAGGAAGAAGCCGCCTAGCGCGACTGGGCTGGTCCCGGCGTTGTGGAGCTCGAACCAGTCCTCGAATTGCCCGTCAGCGGGGTCGGGGAAGGACGCGGTGTTGTCGGCGAGCCATTCGTTGAATGTCACCAGAGGCAATGGTGGCGGACCGGTGACATTGACTGTTAGTGGGAACGAACCAGTGATGGCACCGGTGCGGGAAATGCCCTCGACGGTGAGCATGGAACTGGCGGCGTAGAACGTGAGCGGGAGACTCCATGCCGTCTGGCTGGTCCACGACGGCGTGTAGTCGATGCCGTTGATCCGGATGGCCTTGACCCCCGGCGGCGCGGTTCCGGTCAGGGTCACCATGCCGTCGGCATCGGTGATGGTGCTGCTGCCGGAAATAGCGAACGTGGTGCCCGGGTAGGCGGCGTTGAGCTGGCTGATGATGTAGCTGCGGCGGCTGCTGATGTAGGATTTGACCGTGGTGACCTGCGAAGCATTGGCGGCCACGCTGTTGACAGCTAGCCCCGCGACCATCGCATCAATGCGGGCATTGACCAGCGCGGTGACCATGGGACCGTCGACAGCGTCGCGGAAGGCGCACCACCATGCGCGGCGGAAGGCGGGTTGCGTCCGGAACTTGGTGCAGAGCGGGTCCTGCGTGTTCACTTCAAGGCCGGTGTTCGCGGCGTCTCCGACGAGGCCGAAGCTGAAGTCGATGTCCCACGCGGTCAGGGCCCATGGGCCGCGTTCCGGTTTGTAGAGGTACATGTTCTTGCCATAGGTGTAGCCCCATGTGTCCCAGTTGCCGGCGATGCGCTGGACGGCGAGCGCGCGGGCCCACGAATCCTGATCGACGAGCGGGTCGACGGCGTTGAAGAAGGCAGGATCGGTGGCGCTGGTTCCGGTGTTGAAGGCGTCGACGAGCTTGCGGAATTCGCCCCAGTCGTTCCCGGAGGTAGTGGAACGGAGCGCCCATTGATAACGGTAAGCCGCGTCCTTGTGGACTCCGCCGGTGGTCGTGCGTTTTGTCAGGAAGGCGCGGAGCGTGGTGCCGAAGGTGGAACCGTTGTCGGCGTATTCGATCCAGTCCTGTGCCTTGTGCAGCCGGCCGTTGTCGTCACCTGGCCAGTAGCTGTCGATCCATGCGCCGCTCGGCTGCTGGGTGTCTTCAAAGACCGTCTGCCGCTGAGTGCCATTGATGACAACGCGGCAGAAGCGCCGGTGAATGCTGGGCAGGCCGATTCTCCGGGCAATCCACCAGATGGTCTGCTCGCGGATCAGCGAAAGGTCGTCCCCGAACGTCCCGGGACCGGCCAGGATGAAGTCGGTTTCGCCGAGGTATCGGTCGTCCGGCGGCATGTTGACGTCGTAATCGCACGGTGCGCCGGTCGGTCCGGTGAAGGCGCTGGTATGCCATGGGCTGCCGCTGTACTGGGCCCCGGCATTGTAGATGACGCGCTGGTTGTTAGGCACGAACGTGACGTCGAGGGCAGTGTTGCTGTTCTTGTGGCGGCTGGCCCAGAGATTGCTAGTGGCCTGGGTCATCCAGAAACGGTACGCGGCCAGATTGCCGGCCGGCATT
>Ga0315899_10002917_pt1 | contig 18743 bp, 13 predicted proteins | sample LakEriMetagenome_2_FD_203518 | JGI IMG/M metagenome (GOLD analysis project Ga0315899, IMG submission 203518) | Freshwater fungal communities from buoy surface, Lake Erie, Ohio, United States - Buoy 4 MA112 | ecosystem: Environmental > Aquatic > Freshwater > Lake | place: USA: Lake Erie, Ohio... | reverse complement strand
TCGGTATCACCTCCGGCTCCCAGGAGCTGGTGCGCAAGATGCGCATGGGCTACAACTTGCGCACCGTTTTGGAGAACTGCCGCCTGCTGGTTCAGGCAGGCTTCCGTGAGCACGTGTCCGTGAACTATTCGTTCAATGTGATCGATGAGCGCCCGGAAACGATCCGCCAAACCGTGGCCTACCACCGGGAACTGGAGCGGATCTTCGGCGCTAATAATGTGGAGCCGGCCATCTTCTTCATCGGCCTTCAGCCCCACACCCATTTGGAGCAGTACGGCTTCGATCAGGGCCTGATCCGCCCCGGCTACGACCCGATGAGCATGATGCCCTGGACGGCCCGCAAGCTGCTTTGGAACCCCGAACCGATGGGCAGCACCTTCGGCCGCCTCTGCCTCGAGGCCTTTGAGCGCAACCCGGGCGATTTCGGACGCACCGTGATCGACCTGCTGGAGCGGGATTATGGCTGTGCTCCCTTGGCGGAGTCCCTGCGGGCGCCGCTGGAAGGCCGGCCGGCCCTGGCCACAGCGGTAGCTTGAGGCTGTAGAGCCGCACATCGCAGGAAATGGTCGGCGTGAGCCAATCCCAGCAGCAAGCAACAAATGTCTTGAATTGCAAACGCTTTTGCTTTTTATTGGCAATTTAATGCGGGAGGGGATAAACTCCTTAAGTCTCTTAAGATCTTCTCCTTATGGCCAACGCTTCTACCAGCGCCGAACTCAGGACGCTCATCCAAAACGCAAATTCATCAGATCCCATAATAAATCTAACCACTGCAACACCTCCTGCTTACAATGTTACTACACTAGGGAAAATATCAAGTAACAGTCCTCAGCCTGCTGTTCCTTTCAGTGGCTATACAATTCAAAGCAGCCAGGCGCTAACCCCACCCGCACAGGGGGCTAGCACATCTGCCGCATTAACAAGAGAATTTTCCAACACCCGCATCTACCAACAGAATATAGATGGCGCCTATTCCCCCGGACTTATCAAAGATGTTGAGTTTATCTACACAACAGGTAATGACGCTTTGCTTAGTGCCACAAAGGGTGATTTCACCCTAAGCAATGTTAGATTTACCGGAACACACAGTGGCTGGGCCGGGAATGGGAATGGAAATAAATATTTTTCCCTGATTTCTTCTAGTGCGGCAGTTCCCATAAACGTCCCTCTTACGCTCACCAATGTCACGGTTGGCATCACTGGCCAAGGGAACGGTTTCAACGGAACCACAGGCGGTTCGGCCTTCCTGCACAGCTGGAACAACAATGGTCCTGTATCGATTACAAACAGCATCTTTGATGAATCCGGTTTTGCAAGTACCTTGAACCTCCTCGGCACCGGTGCAACTCCCACAGGCTCTTACACAATAACCAACAATCTCTTCAACCGTAATACTATTGCCGCCAACCGCACCGTGCGCCCTGAGGGCAACAGGTTGGGAAATGTTAATGCTGTTCTGAGTAGCAACACATTCAGCCAAGGCGCTTACCTTGACCTTTACGGAAATATCTCGGGGATCACGCTGGGGGCCACGTCCACCACTAACACATTTGACACCATCGCCAATGGATACGGTATTCGTGTCACCTCTCCCAACACCGGTGCGGCACCAACACTTTTAGGAACCAATGCCTTCACTGGGACCGGTCTGCCATTAAAGTACGTTAATGGAACTGCGAATATGGGTTATACGCTCACGGGCGGTACCATAACCGTTGGCGGAATCACCTTCGCCAACCTCATCGCAGGTGGTCAGGCGAATGACTCAATATCAGGTACTGCCAACGCCGACTGGATCAATGGCGATGATGGCGCTGACAGCATCAGCGGCGGCGCCGGCAATGATTCCATTCTGGGTGGGGCGGGCTCCGATACCATTGATGGCGGCCTTGGCGATGATACTATCTTGGGTGGAGGGACAGGTGATTCGCTCTTGGGTGGTGATGGTAATGACTCCATTGATGGTGGAACTGGGAATGACACAATCTTTGGTGGAAATGGTAACGACACTCTCCTAGGAGGAAGCAACAATGACACTATTGTTGGTGGAATGGGTATTGACACACTCACTGGAGGCGGTCAAAACGATAGTTTCGTGTACAATTTAACAACTGAAGGCCAAGATGTTATCACTGATTTCGTTGCTGTTAACGATGAATTTAGATTTCAAAGCACAGCTTTTAACCTTCCAACTGGTGTCCTTAATGCTGCCAACTTCAACACTGCTAGCCTCAACCCAACTTTTCTTTATAGCGGGGGTGTGCTGAGTTACGACGCCGATGGCACTCTTGGATCTGGTGCTGCGGTAAATATCGCCACACTCACAGGTTCACCAGCCCTTACTGCCGCCGACATTATAATTTTCTGACATCTTGCCCCCAGGCACGCCACAAATAAAGTGGCGTGCCCAGGTCGGAAGCCCCCAGCTTCTCGCCAGGCCATCAAGCAGTCAAAACAATTCAGCAATCCGGGGGTCCTAGACCCCCTTTTTTATGCCGGCCCTTCAGCCTGGTACCTCCTTAGGCATACCGGCAAGCTGGTTCTTCAAGCGCTTTCAAACCCACCAACGGCGCCGCAGCAAAGCCAATCCCCCCAGGGCCAACCAACCAATCACCCCGCCAATCGGGTTGGCACCGCCAGCCACTGCCGCTCCTACAAACCACTCCGGCCCAGAGTCCGCAAAAACCAGCGGACCCGCCTGCAGGGCAAACCAGCCGCCCACCAAACCACCGTGCAAACCCATGGCACCCCAAAGCGCACCGCCATCGGCCCGCCGCTGCAGGCCCAGCACAAGCCCTAACAGGATTAACCCTGCCAATAAACTGGCTCCCGCCAGCCCCGGCATTCGCCACCAGGGGTGAACCAAACCAAACAGCAGTGCCTGGCCCCATAGGGCCTGGCGCCGTCCCAACCGCTCGCCCAACTCAGCCCAGAGCCAGCCCCTAAACACCAGTTCTTCGGCAAAGCCCACGCCCAGGGCCAGGGCCAGGGCATTGAGAATTTCAGCGCCAGTCAGCCCCTGCTGACCGCGCCATTGGGCCGCCCCCGCTAGCAATAGTCCCACCACCACCACCGCCAGCAAGGCCGCTGCCTTCAGGGTTCCCCGCAGCCAGGTGGCCCCAATCCTGCCCGGCGGCCCCACCAGGCCCACATACCTCCATGGCTCATCCACACCCAAACCGGTCAGCAGCCGCCACGGCAGGCTCACCAGCAGCAAGAGCAACGCCAGCAAGGCCCCAATTAAATCCACCTGATCGCCCCGCAACGAGGGCACGAGTAATGCCAAAGGGCGACTGAGCAGCCACCCCCCTCCATAAAGAACGGGCACATAAAGCAAGGCCCCCAGCCAGTGGGAGTGGGGGCCCCTTGGCGCTGGCGCCTTGCCGGAATCCTGCACTCAGCTCTCCGGTTCGATCGTGCTGCTCAGGCCCTTGGCCTTGAGGGTTTCGCAGTAAAACTCAGCCGGCTCTATGTCACAGACAATCACCAGGCCAATGCCGGTGTTGTGGGCCTCCAACATCACCGCAATCGCATCCTGTTCGCTCAGGCTTGGCACCACCTGCCGCAGGGTGGACACCACATACTCCATGCTGTTGACCGGATCGTTGTGCAGCAACACCTTGTATCGGGGCGAGGGCTTGCGCACCCGCTCCGGCGCCTTCTCCATCACCGCCGCACCACCACTTTCCCGATCGGGAGTCACGCTCCCCACAGGTGGCACTGCCACCTGTGGCGGTGCCACCCTGACTCCCACTTCCAGCATGGGGTTCGAGCCGGCGTGGCTAAGGACCGGATGACCCATTACAGCAACCACAGCGGCCCCAACTTTAGGTTGCAAGGGCCCGCAGCCGGGCCATGGCTTCATTGACATTGGCACGACTGCTGAAAGCCGAAAGACGGAAATAACCCTCCCCCGCCGCACCGAAACCGCTGCCGGGTGTCCCCACCACGTGGGCACGGCCCAAAAGCAGATCAAAGAATCCCCACGAATCCAGGCCCGCTGGCGTTCTAAGCCAAACGTAAGGAGCCTGTTGGCCCCCATAAACCTCAAAACCGACCGCCGTCAATTCGCGGCGAATAATAGCGGCATTCTCCATATAAAAATCAATCAATGCCTTCACCTGGCGCTGGCCATCGGCGGAATACACGGCTTCCGCACCCCGCTGAACAATATAACTAACACCATTAAACTTAGTGCTCTGACGACGGTTCCATAGACCCCACAGTTCCACCTGCTCTCCCGTGGGAGTTTGGCCCATCAAGCCCCTGGGCACCACGGTAAAGGCACAGCGCGTACCCGTGAAACCAGCGTTTTTGGAAAACGAGCGAAATTCAATCGCACATTCCCTGGCCCCTTCGATTTCATAAATCGAATGGGGCAAATCAGCATCTTGAATAAATGCCTCATAAGCCGCATCAAACAAGATCAAAGCCCTTTGGGCTCGCGCATAGTCAACCCACTGGCGTAAATGGTCCCGCGTGGCCACGGCTCCAGTGGGATTATTGGGAAAACAAAGATAAATCAAATCCACCGGCGTTTCCGGCAGTGGGGCCACAAAACCATTGGCCGCCGTGATCGGCAGATAGGAGAGTCCGCCGTAGCGGCCGCTGGCATCGGCCTCGCCGGTGCGGCCCGCCATCACGTTGGTATCCACATACACTGGATAAACGGGATCGGTGACGGCGATGCGATTTCCCTCCCCCAGAATATCAAGAATATTGCTGCTATCGCATTTAGAGCCGTCCGAAACAAAGATCTCCTCAGCGCTGATCTCGCACCCACGATCCTGGAAATCATGGCGGGCAATCGCTTCCCGCAACCAGCCATAGCCCTGCTCAGGGCCATAGCCATGGAAATCTTCGTGCCGACCCAGGTCATCGATGGCGGCCTTCATCGCCAATCGGCAAGCCTCGGGCAGGGGCTCGGTGACATCACCGATGCCGAGGCGAATCAAGGGAGCCCCGGGATTGCTCTCTTGAAAGGCCTTGACCCGCCGGGCGATCTCCGGGAACAAATAGCCCGCCTTGAGCTTGAGATAGTTGCCGTTGACCTGGACCATGGCGAAGAGGGCGGCTTGCGCGTTGTCGGATCGCCGGATTGTCCTATGGCGCCGGTGCCGCCTGGGAGCCCCAACCGTTCAGATCCTCTCGGCGTTGCTGGCCTGCAGGGGTGGGCGCACCCAGATGCCCGGCCGGGCTTCGAAGGCCTGATCCACCGGCGCGATCAGCTCGGCTCGCTCCGGTTGCAGCTGCCCCACCAGCTCATGGAAGCCCCGGGACACCCTCGGCGCTTTGGACAGCTTGATCTCGAAGACCCGCCACCGCTGGCCTCGCTCCAGCACCAGGTCGAGCTCGGCACCGTTGCTGGTGCGCAGGAAGTGGGGCCGCCAGCGCGGATGGGCGGCGATCAGCTGCTCGATCACGAAGCCCTCCCAGCTTTCGCCGGCCTGGGGATGGGCCAGCAGGTCGTCGTAGGTCTCGATGCCCAGCAGGTTGTGCAGCAGGCCGCTGTCGCGCAGGTAAAGCTTGGGGGAGCGCACCAGACGCTTGCTGAGGTTGGCCTCCAGCGGTGGCAGCAACCGCAGCATGAAGGTCTGCTCCAACACCGCCAGCAGTTGCTTGAGGCGGGTGCTGCGCAGATCCAGCAGCCCCGCCAGTCGGCTGGCGTTGAGGGTCTGGCCCTGGCTGTGGGCCAGGAGTCGCCACAGGCGCTCCATCAGCGGCAGGGGCAGACCCAGCTCCAGCGAGGCGATGTCTCTGCCCAGAAAGGTGCGGATGAAGTCCTCGCGCCAGTCGAGGCTGTCCTCGTCGGCTGCCGCCAGCAGGCTCTCCGGGAACCCCCCGCGCAACCACAGCTGCTGCCAGCTGGCGGCCTGCGCCACCTCCTTGAGCAGGAAGGGGGTGAGCTCCAGCTGAGCGATGCGGCCAGCCAGGCTTTCGTGGCTCTGGCGCAGCAGGGGGCCGGAAGCCGAGCCCAGCAGCAGAAAGCGGCCGGGCCGGCGATCGCGGTCGATCTCGGCGCGCAGCAGGCTGAAGAATTCCGGCAGCAGCTGGATCTCATCGAGGCAGACCAGCTGGTGACGATGGGCTTCAAAGAACAGCTCCGGCTCCTGCAGGCGGGCGCGATCGGCCCGGTCCTGCAGATCGAGGATCACGGCATCGCCCCGCTGGGCCAGCAGTTGCCTGGCCAGGGTGGATTTGCCGCACTGGCGCGGCCCCAGCAGCAGGGCGGCAGGGGCCCTGCCCAGGGCCTTTGCCAGCGTCGCGCCCGCATCCCTAGAGAAGTAACCATGCATTCCTTCAGCTTAATGGCAGATTTGCATGGTTATTGAGCCTCCTGCCCGGCCTAAACCTGCTCGGCCTGCATACGATCAGTACCTCGCCCTGCCGCGGTCCCCGTGCTCCTCGCAGCCAGCCAGTCCCGCGAGCCCATCGACTTCGCGGCCCTGATCAGCCCCGACATCACCAAACCCGGCCGCTATCTCGGCAATGAGCTCGGCGTCATCGACCGCGATTGGCAGCAGGCCTGGGATGCCGCCAGCGTGCGCTGGGCCCTCACCTACCCCGAGGTCTACGAGGTGGGGGCCAGCAACCTGGGCCACATCATTCTCTATTCGATTCTCAACAGCGTTCCCGGCCAGCTCTGCGACCGTTCCTACCTGCCGGCGCCCGACCTCAGTCAGCGCCTGCGCCAGCAAGGCCTGCCCCTTTTTGCTGTCGAAAGCCGCCGCCCCCTGCACGCCTTCGACATTCTTGGCTTCAGCCTCAGCTACGAATTAGGCGCCACCAACATCCTGGAGATGCTGGATCTGGCCAGCATTCCCCTAAGAGCCGCCGACCGGGGCGACCTGCCCTTGGCCGACCCGGCGGCGCCGCCGCTGATCTTCGCCGGCGGGCCCACCGCCACCAGCAACCCCGAACCCTTCGCTGCCTTCTTCGATTTCATGGCCCTCGGCGATGGCGAGGAGCTCCTACCCGAGATCGGCCTGGTGGTGGCCGAAGCCCGCGCTGCCGGCCTCAGCCGCCGCGAGCTGCTGCGGGATCTGGCCCAGGTGCCGGGGGTCTACGTGCCCTCGCTCTATGCCCCCGGCGCCGATGGGGTGGCCGTGGAGCCGCTGGAGCCGGGTCTGCCCCGCCGCATCCTGCGCCGCACCGCCACCCCGATGCCCCACTACGCCATGGGGCTGGTGCCGCACATCGAAACGGTGCACGACCGCCTCACCGTGGAGATCCGCCGCGGCTGCACCCGCGGCTGCCGCTTCTGCCAGCCCGGCATGCTCACCCGCCCCGCCCGCGACGTGGAACCCGAGGCGGTGATTGAGGCGATCGAAACCGGCATGGAGCGCACCGGCTACAGCGATTTCTCGCTGCTCTCGCTCAGCTGTAGCGATTACCTAGCCCTGCCGGCGGTGGGGGTGGAGCTGCGCAACCGCCTGGCCGATCAAAACGTGACCCTCACCCTGCCCAGCCAGCGGGTGGACCGCTTCGACGCCGACATCGCCCACGTGCTCGGCGGCGCCCGCCAGGCAGGGCTCACCTTCGCGCCGGAGGCCGGCAGCCAGCGCCTGCGCGACATCGTGAACAAGGGCCTCACCGACGCCGAACTGCTGCGCGGCATCCGCACCGCCATGGAGCACGGCTACCGGCGGGTGAAGCTTTATTTCATGATCGGCCTGCCCGGAGAAACCGACACAGACGTGGTCGGCATCGCTGACACCTGCCGCTCCCTGCAGCAGCAATGCCGCGATCTGGGGCGGCTGGAGCTCAATCTCACGATCAGCAACTTCACGCCCAAGCCGCACACGCCGTTCCAGTGGCACAGCGTGAGCACCGCCGAATTCCGGCGCCGCCAGGAGCTGCTGCGCAGCGCCCTGCGAGGACTGCGGGGGATCAAGGTCAACATGACCGATCCCCGCCTTTCGGCCGTGGAGGACTTCGTGGGACGGAGCGACCGGCGGCTGGCCCCGGTGATCGAGGCCGCCTGGCGGGCCGGCGCCGGCCTCGATGCCTGGTTCGAATCGGCGCAGCGCACCCACGCCGCCTGGACCGGCGCCATCGAAGCGGCGGGACTAGGGGGCCGCTACCGCGCCTTGGAAATGGGCGGCTGGAGCGCCGCCGAGTCCATGCAGGCTGCGGATCTGGAGCACTTCTGCCGCCAGAGCCTGCCCTGGGACCACATCGACAGCGGGGTGGACAAGCGCTGGCTGGCCGAGGATCTGCAGCGGGCCCTGGCCGCCGCCGTGGTGCCCGACTGCTCCTTTGAGGGCTGCAGCAGCTGCGGCGTCTGCGGCCCCGAACTGGGCCACAACGTGGTGATTCCGCCGCCGCCCGTGCCCGCCGCCCTGTCCCGCCGCGCACCCCCCAGCGAGCGGGCGGCCCGGCTGCGCTTCGGCTTCGCCAAGGGGGGCACCCTGGCCCTGATCAGCCACCTCGACACCCTGCGGATGCTGGAGCGGGCCCTGCGCCGCAGCGGCCTGCCGGTGAGCTTCACCGGCGGTTTCCACCCCCTGCCGCGGCTCCAGCTCGCCCTGCCGCTGCCCCTGGGGGTGGAGGGGGAAGGGGAATGGCTCGATCTGGAGTTCACGGCGCCGATCGATCCCGAGGCGACCCGCCAGGCGCTGGCGGCGGTGCTGCCGGCGGAGTTCCGTCTGCTCTCGGCCACCGAGGTGCCGGTGGCGGCCCCGAGCCTCTCCCAGGAGCTGGAGGCGGCTCAGTGGCGCTTCAGCCTGCGACCGGCCGCAACGAACGAGGGACAGGGCGCCAAAGATGCCGGGCCAAGGATGCCTCGAACCCTTCCGGAGGGTGTTGGATCCTGGCCGCCGGCCGAAGCCTGGGATCGGGCGATCAACGCCGTGCTGAATGCGCCGACGCTGCCCTGGCGGGACCAGGACAAGAAAGGCCGACCCCGGGAACGGGATTGCCGGCCCTATCTGCTGGTCCTGCGCACCACCCCGCCCAAAGTCGCCGCAGCCTCAAGGGCCTGGGAGCCGCTGCGGCTGGATCTGGAGCTGGAAGCAGCCATCGACCCCCAGGGCCGCAGCCTGCGACCCGACCAGGTGGCCTACTGGCTTGCGGAAGCGCTAGCCATTCCCCTGGCTGTGGACTCGGTACGGCGCCAACGGCTGCGTTTAAGGCCGTGCTAACGTAACTTGAGGTGGTGGATCCGGGGTTATCCCTGAATTGCCTCCTACAGACGTTTTCCTATCCGTTCCCTCTCACGAACGTGAGCGGAAATCGCAATCTCTGAGCACCGATGCAGGTATCGGTCCCATTGCTTTCCCCGGGTCGGGTGATTCCCTTCCCCATACAGCGCTGACCGACCGCCAGTCCTACCAGCGGTGAACCTCCCGGTTTTTCGCCTAGAGAGCTACAGGCACCCCGCCCCATTCCGGCAGCTCCGTGCTTCGCGTCACGTCTGCCTAGCAGACGCGTTCACCCCTGAACCCCAGCTGCGTTCTTTCTTCCTTCTCCTGCCCACCCGGGCAGGGCTCCCCTGAGCCCATAAATTTTCCATGCCCCAGCAGATCGTCATCGCTGAGCACCTGCGGATCGCGGCGGTGCTCAGCGACGAACGGGTCGACGAACTGATCGTCGCCCAAGGTCGCTACCAAATCGGTGATGTCTATCTCGGCACCGTCGAGAACGTGCTCCCCGGTATCGACGCCGCTTTTGTCAACATCGGCGAAAGCGAAAAGAACGGCTTCATTCACATCACCGATCTCGGCCCCCTCCGGCTGCGCAAGGGAGGTGCCGGCATCACCGAGCTGCTTGAACCTCGCCAGAAGGTTCTGGTGCAGGTGATGAAGGAACCAACCGGCACGAAGGGTCCCCGGCTCACGGGCAACCTCTCCTTGCCGGGCCGCTTCCTGGTGCTTCAGCCCCATGGCCAGGGGGTGAGCATCTCCCGGCGCATCGATAGCGAGAACGAGCGCAACCGACTGCGGGCTCTGGGGGTGCTGATCAAGCCCCCTGGCTCCGGCCTCCTGGTCCGCACCGAGGCCGAAGGGGTCAGCGAGGATCTCCTGATCGACGACCTTGAATCGCTGCTGCGCCAGTGGGAGGCGATCCAGCAAGCGGCCGAGACCGCCAGCCCCCCCGTGCTGCTCAACCGGGATGAGGACTTCATCCACCGGGTACTACGCGACTTCTACAGCCCGGAGGTCGTGCGGGTCGTGGTGGACACTCCCGACGCGGTGGCCCGGGTGAACGCCTTCCTCGGCGCCGATCAGACCACCCTCTCGGTGGAGCACCATGAAGAGTCCGGCGAGATTCTTGAGCACTACAAGGTCAACGCTGCCATCCGCGACGCCCTTAAGCCCCGGGTCGACCTGCCCTCGGGGGGCTACGTGATCATCGAGCCCACCGAGGCGCTCACCGTGATTGATGTGAACTCGGGCTCCTTCACCCGCTCGGCCAACGCCCGCGAGACAGTGCTGTGGACCAACTGCGAGGCTGCGGTGGAGATCGCCCGGCAACTGAGGCTGCGCAACATCGGCGGCGTGGTGATCGTCGATTTCATCGACATGGATTCCCGCCGCGACCAGCTGCAGCTGCTGGAACATTTCACCCAGGCCACCCGCCACGATTCGGCACGACCTCAGGTCGCCCAGCTCACCGAACTGGGTTTGGTGGAACTCACCCGCAAACGCCAGGGCCAAAACATCTACGAGCTCTTCGGCCGGGCCTGCCCGAGCTGCGGAGGCCTGGGCCATGTGGCCGTGCTGCCCGGCCGAGACACCCTGCAACCCCTGGCCACCGTGTCGGGGCTGGTCCGCTCCGCCGCCTCCGCCCGGGCCGAGGTGAGCAGTCCAGTGGCGTTGGAGGGAAGCGGCGGCAGCCGGCGCCGACGAGGCGGCCGGGGCGGTCGCGGTGGCGATGGCAGCGAAGCGGGCACCCTGAGCGAATCCTTGGCATCAGCAGAGGAGAGCCTCATCTCCCCAGGTGAGGAAAGCGGCCCCGACCAGGGCCCCCGTCGTCAGGAGCCCGAGGTGGTAGCGGTTCCCATGGATGACACCCAGGAACTGGTGTACGGCTGGATGGGCCTGAGTCCTGCCCTCCTGCTCGAATCCTCTCCCGCAGCCGACAATCTGGTGGTGAGGATCGTGCGGCCTGGATCCGATCCGGAAGCGGTGCTGGAGGAAGCGCGGCAGCAACTCGCGGCCAGCGGCTCCCGTCGTCGTCGCCGGGGTCGGGGAAGCGGCGAAGGCCGCCAGGGATCCGCGGAACCGGCAACAGATCATGGCGCCGACCTTGACACCTTAATGGAGATCCCCCTGGTGGAGATCACCCCCCTGCCCCTGGTGCTGGAGGAATCCACCAGGTCCTTCGAAGTCCACAGCGTCGATGTTCCCGTGCATCGGAGCGCAGGCGACGGCCGCAGCCAGCGTGCGGTGGCGGAGTCTGCGCCGGCCCACCGCCAGGCCGCCGAAGCCGAACACCAGAACGGCGAGACCTCCGCAGAATCCGATGCCTCCGGTGAGCCCCGCCGCCGTCGCCGCCGTTCCTCCGCCTCCGTCTGAGGGGGATCCCTGGGCAGGCCACGATCCTTGCTGCTGTGCCGGGGTCGATGAGGTGGGGCGGGGCTGTCTGTTCGGCCCCGTGTTCGCAGCGGCGGTGGTGCTGCCGGCGGCATCACTCCCGCCGCTGGTGAGCGCCGGCCTCACCGACAGCAAGAAGCTCTCCGCCCGGCGCCGGGAGGAGCTGGTGCCCCTGATCCGCCATCGGGCGATGCACTGGTCCCTCGGCCAGGCCAGTGCGGCCGAGATCGATCGCTGGGGCATTCGGGCGGCCACCGAGAGGGCGATGCTGCGGGCCCTGCACCGTCTGCCTTCGCCACCACGGATGCTGCTCGTGGATGGGTCCCTCCCCCTGAGGGGCTGGAGCGGAGCCCAGCGCAGCCTGATCAGCGGTGACAGCCGTTGCGCCGCCATCGCCGCGGCGAGTGTGCTGGCCAAGGTGGAACGGGATGCGCTGCTCGAAAGGCTGGCGACCCATTTTCCGGGCTACGGCCTGGAGCGCCATCGGGGCTATGGCACGGCCCAGCACCAGGAAGCCCTCCGGCAGCTGGGGCCCACCCCCCTTCACCGCCAGTGCTTTCTGGGTTTTCTCAGGACAGCTGCGGCGATCGACAGGGATGCCCCACCCCATGAGCGCGAGGTCCCAACCATCACTGCGGGCGGCCAGCAAGGGGTCAAGGATCCGGAAATCCATTCGCGCGGCCATGGCACCAGGCCTGAAAGTCGCCCGCCAGTTGCTGGCCCACCCGGCGACGGATGCCCAGCAGGATCCCGCTCAGCAACGAGCGGCCGGTGGCCTCGAGAACCCGGGCAGGGATGAGCCGCAGCAGGGGCGGCTGACTCACCTGCACGGCCAGCCGGGCCTCGCCCTCAAGGCCTGAGGCCGTGGCCTGCAGCCAGGAATGGAGCTGAAGCTGGAAGTCATCCACCAAGCCGAGGCCCTCAAGCTGGCAGTCCACGGCCTCCAGTTCCAGGCGTCCCTGCTGGTGACGGGCCTGCAGCTCCACGATGGGCTGCACCTGGAGCTGAAACACCTGCACCTGGGTCACGGTGTAGAGGTAATGGCCGGGGCCGAGGGGCACCAGCTGGCGAGAATCAAGCAGGGCCGCCATCACGCGAGCCTCGTCGTCGAGGTAATCCGGCAACAAATCGGCCGGTTCGATCGTGGGAAGACTCAGCTGCTGACTGGCGCTGAAGGCCAGGGGCATGGCCTGGGGGCCGACAGGCCATGATCCTATCGGCCTCCCTGTCCCCGCCTCATGCGCCTCGCCTTCCTCGGCCCCGTCGGTACCTACGGCGAACAGGCAGCCCAGCGACTGGCAGCCCTGGAGGGGATCTCGGCGGAACTGGTGCCTCGAGCCGGCATCCGGGCAGTGATCGAAGCCGTGGCCAAGGGCGACTGCGACGCCGCCGTGGTGCCGGTGGAAAACTCCGTGGAGGGAGGTGTGACCGCCTGCCTGGATGCCCTCTGGGAACAGCCGGAGCTCACTGTGGCGCGGGCGCTGGTGCTACCGATCCGCCACGCCCTGCTGGGTAGCGGCCCCCTGGAGGGCGTCAGCGAAGTGCTCTCCCATCCCCAGGCCCTGGCGCAGTGCAGCCAGTGGCTGGCTCAGCACCTCGGCTCCGCCCTGCAGCTGCCCACAAGCTCCACCGCCGAGGCGGCCCGCCTGGTGCGGGGCAGCCGGTTCCGGGCCGCCGTGGCCTCGCTGGAGGCGGGCAAGGAGCACGAACTGGAGGTGCTGGCCTACCCGGTGAACGATGTGCCGGGGAACTGCACCCGCTTTCTGCTGCTGCGGCGCGGTGGCCGACAGCAGGAGGGTCCCCTGGCCAGCCTGGCCTTTTCGATGCGGGCCAACCGCCCGGGTGCGCTGCTAGAGGCGCTGGGCTGCTTCTCCCGGCAAGGACTCAACATGACCCGGATCGAATCCCGGCCATCGAAGCGAGAACTGGGGGAATACATCTTCTTTGTGGACTTGGAGTTGTCCTCTGGATCCAACCCGCTGGAACAAGCGCTGGAGGAGCTCACCCCCCTGTGTGAACACCTCATCCTGTTCGGCGCCTATCCCCTGACCAACCTTGCGCTTGCGGAGGGATCGGCGGAAGGTTGAGGCGGCCTCAGCCCCCCTTGCGGCCCCGGAACACCCCGAACTGCATCAAGCCCCGGCGAAAGGCCCAGTCCATGAGGAGCAGGGTGGGGATCTCCCGCACACCCTGCAGCACCGCGGCCGGACCCAGCCCCAGCACAGCACCAGGGCGACGCACCCCTTCGGCGATCGAATCGAGCCAGGAGGGCAGGGTGGCCCTGGTCCAGTCGTCGGTCTCCACCCGCAGGCCCGCCGCATATGGGCTGGCTTCGAGGTTGGCCCTGAGGGAACGGATGCTGGAGAAGGCGGGGTGGGCCCATTGGTTGAGCAGCTGCCGCACCACCCAACGCTCTAGTGGAGTGGGGGCTCCATCGGCAGCATCCCGCTGATTCCAGTCGGCCACGGCCAGGCAGCCACCGGGCCTGAGCACCCGCAACAGTTCGTCGGCGTAGCGCTGCTTATCGGGCATATGGGGGCCGGCCTCCACGCTCCACACCCCATCGAAGCCGCCATCCGGCAGTTCCAGGGCGAGGGCATCCATCACGGCGAAGCGGCACTGCCCCGCCAGATCTGGAGGCGTGAGGGCCGTGGCGCGGGCCACTTGGGCCGCGCTGATGCTGATGCCAAGCACGGTGAAGCCGTAATCCCGGGCCAGGATCCTGGCACTGCCGCCGATTCCGCAACCCACATCGAGAACGCGGCTGCCGGGGGGCAGGGCATCGAGATGGCTCCAAGCCACGAGGGCATGAACCAGATCCACCTTGGCGGCCCGGAAGTCACGGGGCCTGGGGGGAGAGCCGTAATGCCCCAGGTGCACATGGTCGCCCCAGAGGTTTTCAAGGAGAGCGTCTTCCGTCCAGCGGTCGTAGGCGCGAGCCACGCTGGCGGCGTCCTGATAGGCCCGATCGCGGCGCTGCCAGAGGCGAAACAAAGCAGCCGCACTGGTCAATCCAGCCAGGCCGAGGACCCACGGGGTCAGCGACATGGTCAACGATCACCGAGGATGTCGCGTTGCCCCTCATCGGGATCAAGCCCTTCGAAGCCGGCTGGATCATCCCCGAGGCCTTCGAAGGTGTCTTTCAACACGGTGCGGGCGGCCAGCTGACGACGGGTCTGATCGAGGAGGGTGAATTCCTGTCGCAGGCGCTCACCCGTGTCAGTGATTTCCAGTAGGGCCTGCTGGTGGTCGGCCACCGGTCCACCCAAATGGGCGCCAATCCAGAAGGAAAGCTCCCGGGGTAGGTCCGGCAGATCGGCAGGAAGGGCGGAGGGCTTGCCGATCAGCTTGCCGGTGAGTTCCACCACATCCCGGAGCGCCCCGGTCACCTGGGAGGCCAGGCCTTCGAGGTCGCCGTGGTTCTCGCTGACGCTGTCCTCGATCCAGCTCACCATGCCGACTCGGAACGGCGCCTCGCGCACGATGTCGAGGATGCGGAACCGCTGCTGGCCGAGGGTCACGATGTTACTCCGGTCATCGTCCTGGGTCTGGCAGTGCAAGATCTCGGCACAGCAGCCCACATCGGCCATGCGCTGCTCCTGGGGATCCCAGCGCACCACACCGAAGCGGCGATCCTCCGCCATCACGGTGCGAAGCATCATGCGGTAGCGGGGTTCGAAGATGTGAAGCGGCAGCACCTCCTGAGGGAAGAGCACCACATCCGGGAGGGGGAACAGGGGCAGTTCCCTAACGGCCAGGTCGCTCACGCCACCCATCCGGCAAGGAGAACCAGGACCCTGCTCGGGCACGGGGTGGCCGGGCGTGGGGTGGGCAAGGGCAAGCACGAATCACTGGGGTGATCCTAGAAAGAAGCCCCTGCCGCCGGGATGGCGACAGGGGTGATAGATGAGCGGCCAGGGTTGCCTCGTCAGTCAAGCGTGAACCGATCGGGACCAGCCGATCGACCGGGAGCAGCGGCAGCCAGGTTGAGACCCAGCCGGAGGTAGCCACCCAGGTCAGAGCTTCACTTCGATATCCACGCCACTGGGAAGGTCGAGCTTCATCAGGGCATCGATGGTCTTGGAGCTGGGGCTATAGATGTCGATGATGCGGCGATGGGTGCGGGTTTCGAAGTGCTCACGGGAGTCCTTGTCCACGTGGGGCGAGCGCAGTACGCAATAGATCATGCGTTTCGTGGGCAGAGGGATTGGCCCGATCGCCGTGGCTGCCGTGTGATCGGCGGTTTCAATGATTTTTTCGCAAGAGAGATCGAGCATGCGGCGGTCAAACGCCTTGAGACGGATGCGGATCTTCTGCTGGGCAAGGGCGGAGGCCATGGGAATCGGGCAGAGGGAAGAACCAGAACGGGTGGCCGCAGGAGCGACGGTCAGCCCTGCAGGTCGGTTGTCGAGGTGCGAGAAACGGAAGCAACGATCGGAGCGGAAAGGGATCAGGTGCCCAGCTGATGGCAGGCGGTGATTCTTCGCGTGTTCCGAGCGGATGTAGCAAACGCGAACTGGAGCGTGATCCGGAGAGAGCCGGGAGGGCCCGAAGGCTCCTCCCGGCAAAGGCGCTGATCAGGACTCACGCCACGATTTTGGAAACCACTCCAGCACCGATGGTACGACCGCCTTCGCGGATGGCGAAGCGCATCCCTTGCTCAATGGCAACCGGGCAGATCAGCTCGGCGCTCATCTTGATGCGGTCGCCGGGCATCACCATCTCTACGTTGCTGCCGTCGTCAGCAGTGAAGGCGGTGATCTGACCGGTCACATCCGTGGTGCGGATGTAGAATTGAGGCCGGTAACCGGCAAAGAAAGGAGTGTGGCGACCGCCCTCTTCCTTCTTCAGAACATACACCTCACCTTCGAACTTGGTGTGGGGCTTGATCGAGTTGGGCTTCACCAGCACCATGCCGCGCTCGATATCTTCCTTCTGGATGCCGCGCAGCAGCAGGCCCACGTTGTCACCAGCCATGCCCTCGTCGAGCAGCTTGCGGAACATCTCCACACCGGTCACGGTGGTTTCACGGGTGTCCCTGATGCCTACGATCTGCACGGTTTCACCCACCTTCACCTTGCCGCGCTCAATCCGGCCGGTGGCCACGGTGCCGCGGCCGGTGATCGAGAACACGTCTTCGATCGCCATCAGGAAGGGCTTGTCAATCTCGCGCTCGGGCTCGGGAATCGACTCATCCACCGCATCCATCAGGTCGAGAATCTTGTCGACCCATTCGTTTTCACCACGGATGCCCTTGCCGCCGCCCTGGATGTGCTCAAGTGCCTTCAAAGCGGAGCCGGCCACCACAGGGATGTCGTCACCAGGGAAGTCGTAGCTGCTCAGCAGTTCACGCATTTCCAGTTCAACGAGTTCGAGGATTTCCTCGTCGTCGACCATATCTTTCTTATTGAGGAACACCACCAGGGCGGGCACGCCTACCTGCTTAGCCAGGAGGATGTGCTCCTTGGTCTGGGCCATCGGACCGTCAGTGGCGGCCACCACGAGGATGGCGCCGTCCATCTGGGCGGCACCGGTGATCATGTTCTTCACGTAGTCGGCGTGGCCGGGACAATCCACGTGAGCGTAGTGACGATTGCCGGTCTCGTACTCGACGTGGGCCGTGTTAATCGTGATGCCTCGCTCCTTCTCTTCGGGGGCACCGTCGATGTCGTCGTAGGCCTGGGCCTTAGCCTGACCGAGCGATGCCAGCACGTTGGTGATGGCGGCGGTGAGGGTGGTCTTGCCGTGGTCAACGTGGCCGATGGTACCGATGTTGACGTGGGGTTTGTTCCTCTCGAACTTCTCGCGAGCCATGATGAAAAAGAATCGGGGTGGGTGGGTTGGAGTGGGGGTGAAAGATCAGGAATTGCCCTGATTCTTGGAGATGATGGCTTCAGCGACGTTGCGAGGAACTTCCTCGTAGTGGCTGAACTCCATCGAGAAGATACCCCGACCCTGGGTCATGGATCGGAGCTGGGTGGCATAGCCGAACATCTCGGCCAGAGGCACTTTGGCCTGGACCTTGGAAAGCCCATCGTCGACGGACTGTCCTTCAACCTGACCGCGACGGGAAGAGAGGTCGCCGATGATCGATCCGAGGAAATCCTCAGGGATCTCGACCTCCACCTTCATCATCGGCTCAAGAAGCACAGGATTGCACTTCTTGACGCCGTCCTTGAAGGCCATGGAGCCAGCGATCTTGAACGCCATCTCCGATGAGTCGACGTCGTGATAAGAGCCGTCCACCATGGTGACTTTCACATCGATCATCGGGAAACCAGCAATCACGCCGGATTGACAGGTTTCCTTCATGCCGGCTTCCGCCGGACCGATGTATTCCTTGGGAACGATGCCGCCAACAATCTTGTTGACGAATTCGAAACCGGAACCCGGCTCTCCAGGTTGCATTTCGATCACCACGTGGCCGTACTGGCCCTTGCCGCCGGTCTGCCGAGCGAACTTGCCCTCACCTTTGGCGCTGCCCCGGATGGTTTCACGGTAAGAAACCTGGGGAGCACCGATGTTGGCCTCCACCTTGAATTCCCGGAGCATGCGGTCCACCAGGATTTCCAGATGCAGTTCGCCCATGCCGGCGATCACGGTCTGGTTGGTTTCCGGATCGGTGCGAACCCGGAAGGTGGGATCTTCCTCCGAGAGCGACTGAAGCGCCTTGCCTAGCTTCTCCATGTCCCCCTTGGTTTTGGGTTCCACGGCCACCGAAATCACCGGTTCAGGGATGAACAGGGATTCCAGGATGATCGGGGAGCTCTCAACGCAGAGTGTGTCGCCGGTGGTGGTGTCTTTGAGGCCGAGCACAGCACCAAGGTCGCCGGCTCGCAGCTCATCCACTTCTTCCCGATCGTCTGCCTTGAGCAGGATCAGGCGGGAGATGCGCTCCTTTTTGTCCTTGGTGGCATTCAGCACATAGCTGCCCTTCTGGAGCACACCGGAGTAGATCCGCACAAAGGTGAGCTTGCCGAAGGGATCGGCCATCACCTTGAACGCCAGGGCACTGAAGGGGGCACTGTCGTCGGCGGGGCGCATCGCTTCGCTGCCATCAGCAAGCAGACCTTGAATCGGGGGCACGTCGATGGGGGCGGGCAGGTAATCGACCACCGCATCAAGGAGCAGCTGCACACCCTTGTTCTTAAAGGCTGAGCCGCACAGCATGGGAACCAAGCCGTGCTTCAGCACACCTTCCCGGAT
>Ga0315899_10002916_pt1 | contig 18747 bp, 13 predicted proteins | sample LakEriMetagenome_2_FD_203518 | JGI IMG/M metagenome (GOLD analysis project Ga0315899, IMG submission 203518) | Freshwater fungal communities from buoy surface, Lake Erie, Ohio, United States - Buoy 4 MA112 | ecosystem: Environmental > Aquatic > Freshwater > Lake | place: USA: Lake Erie, Ohio... | reverse complement strand
TGTTGGCTAGCACAAGCGAGATATATGGCGATCCTCTCATTCACCCACAGCCGGAATCGTATTGGGGGAACGTGAACACCATTGGCCTTCGTTCCTGTTACGACGAAGGAAAGCGAGTTGCAGAGACACTGTTCATGGACTACCACCGTATGAACAAAGTGGATGTACGTATCGTTCGTATCTTTAATACCTATGGTCCTCGCATGCATCCTTATGATGGTCGAGTCGTTTCCAATTTTATCCGGCAAGCGATCCAGGGGCAGCCGATCACTATCTTCGGCGAAGGGGAACAAACGCGATCGTTTTGCTATCGAGATGATTTGGTCGAGGGTATTTTCCGACTGATGAACAACGAAGATGGGTTTATCGGCCCCGTCAATATCGGCAACCCAGGCGAGTTTACGATTCGGGAGCTCGCTGAGTTGGTCATACAACTCACCGGTGCGAAGGTGAAGCTTGAGAAACGCCCCCTACCGCCAGACGATCCAACCCGTCGCCAACCGGACATCACGTTGGCAAAGAAGCATCTCCACTGGGAACCAAAGATTCCGCTCAATCAAGGACTTCAACAAACCATCGATTGGTTCCGATCGATCGACTTCGATCACTACCGACCACCGACCCCTAACTTTGTTTAGCGAATTCATGGCAATACCGATCTAGTCAAAGGCTGGCAGCCCTTGTCTACTTGAGATACAGGTTGCTAATCCGCTGGTGACAAATGCCCGCAGTCTATGCAATTCGCTGCCCGCTTGGCCGAGTAAGTCCGAAAACTCATGTCGCGTAAATCGCACTTGAGCAAACGACCGATCAGTGGTTTGCCGATACCGGTGATAAGCTTGATTGCTTCGGTCGCCCCTAAACAACCGACCATGCCAGACACAGCACCAAGGACGGGAAACTGCCTCTTCCAGTTCGGTGGCGGATCAGGAAATAGACATCGCAAACAAGGAGAGCTTCCAGGAATCACTGAGAATATCTGAGCTTCGAGTTCGTACATCGAGCACTCGACGAGCGGCTTTCCTTGAAGGACGGCTTGCTGGTTCATGGCAAATCGCTCATCAAACATCGGTGCACAGTCGACAACAATGTCGGCCTGTCTCACTATTTCAGCCGCGTTAGCAGTATGGATGTTGGTGTCTATCGCGACGATTTCTAGCCGCGGATTCAGCTCTAGCAGTCGGCGTTGAATACTCTCGATTCGAGGTTTTCCGATCCAGTCGTGGGTCATCAAGAGTTGCCGATTCAGGTCGCTCGGCTTCAGATTACCGCCGTGAGCAAGAACCAGCTTGCCAACTCCCGACGCAGCCAGTTCGTAAGCGACCGCACCTCCGACTCCGCCGACTCGCGATACCAAAACCGAAGCGCCCTTCAGTTTGCGTTGCGCTAGATCCCCAAAATCGTGAATCCACATTTGCCATTCGTAAACAGACTTGTCCACATCCGTCAAACTTGGCAAATGTTCTATGGGAGATTCACGCATCGGAATGGGATTTCGTTAGAGAGAATGGAGATCGGGTCGAACGATGGACAATTGTCCGAATCAGACTGCTCCATCATGGAGACTGCTCCATCATTGAATTGAGGAGTCTAACCCAACCGGGATCAGCCGAATATGTCCCTTCCTTCCCGCCTACACAACCGTCACGACCGTTCGTTTCTCAAAAACGTTCTAAGAAAGTCGCAGCGAATTCCTTTGCGCCTCATCTAACGGTGAGTATGCGGACTAATTTTGGAACTAGAGGGGCCCGTTTGCATCCAACGAGGCGATTCACGCGAACAAAGCAATCCGCGACCTAGATCAGATATGGAAAAGAACGCACATTTACGAGCCGGACGATTCATTGGCACACTCCGTTGTATTACGGCTGTGGTTGTCGGACTGTTTTTTACCGGTCAGGCAGCTTTGATCAGCTGGAATCAGTATCTGTTGTTGCAAGACCAAAAACATCTAGACCGTCTGAACGAACTCGTAGGGACTTACGCCGAATCGCAAGGGAGAAGGCCGGATCTGCACCTGATTGATCTCTATCGAGCCGGGCTCACGAAAAGCAGGATTCATCCAACCCCCTTCGGCGGCTATTACCGCCTGAACCCAGAATCCGGTATCGTCTATAACCCGTCTAGACTGCTGATGGGGCAAACGATGGCCAACAGCCCATCGGAGTTAACGAAGATCTCATTAAAAAACCGTTGACATTGCAATACAATTTGCGGTCAAATGCTTTATTGTGCGATTTGATCGTTTTCTTCTGTCCCCGCCAGCTACCCACCTGAGAGATTAGCAATGCTTCGAAAATGGTTTTTTGGAACGTTTATCGTTTTCACCAACGGTGCTTTCAGCTATGCGGCAGATTCAATCCAGCTAGGGAAAGCAGAAATCACCAAGGGAATTCCGGGCGGAAGCATACTTACCGTCGCTGAAATAAAGAAGTTCCTCGACGAACCTTCGAACCACAAACCTTTTTCGCCAGCACTACCCGACAATTTGAAGGCCGGTTCTAGCGCCGTGTTTGTTCCTGAAGACAATCCTCTGACACTGGCCAAAATCGAATTGGGCCGACAACTTTATTTTGACAAACGCCTCTCGGTAGACAGCACTGTCAGTTGTGCCGATTGTCATAGTCCTGCGACAGGTTATGGCGCAAACACTCAATTCGGAGTTGGCGTCCGTGGTCAACTAGGCGGTAGGAACTCTCCAGTTTCCTTCAATCGAATCCTCAGTAAAGGACAGTTTTGGGACGGACGCGCTGGTACGCTTGAGGCCCAAGCGGTCGGGCCGATTGCCAACCCGATCGAAATGGGAAACACTCACGAAGCTGTCGTCAAGTTCGTAACCGCAAACAGCGGATACCGCATGCAATTCGAGAAGGTTTTTGGTAAAGCTCCGAACATCGACGACATTGGTAAAGCCATTGCTTCCTTCGAACGTGCGATCGTCACAGGCCCTAGCCCCTACGATCTTCACGAGCCCGTTCGCCAAATGTTGGCAGCCTTTCCCGAAGAGCTCTCAGATCTTGAAGCTCTGAAGAAAGACGACCCAGAGTTGTTGAGCAAGTTTACCAAAGCAAAGGAAGCATCCGCAGCCAATCCGATGAGCGATTCCGCCAAACGAGGAAGAGACCTATTCTTCAGTGCCAAATCGAATTGTTCCGCTTGCCACGTCGGCGTGAATTTTACGGATGAACTTTACCACAATATCGGAGTTGGCATGGATGCGGCCAAGCCGGATCTAGGGCGGTTTGCTGAAACGAAAGTCGAGAAGGACAAAGGAGCCTTCAAGACCCCAACCGTTCGCAACATCGCACAATCCGGTCCGTACATGCACGATGGAAGCCAGAAAACACTAGAAGAAGTCGTCGAGTGGTATGCCAAGGGTGGACACGCCAATCCCTACTTGAGCGACAAAATCAAGAAGCTGGACCTCACGTCTCAGGACAAGGCCGACCTTGTGGAGTTCATGAAATCCTTGACAGGCCCGTTGCCACAGGTGGAAACCGGGAAACTGCCTCAATAGGGTTGAATTGCATCTATTGCTACACGAGTTTTGACGTATTCAAAACGTATTCTTTCGGCCACAATTCGCAAAACATTTTAGTGAGGTGGGGTTGTGGCTGGCTCGAGGTGAGTTCGTGCATCACCCCCTCTGGATCCTCTTTTTTGAGCATTTAGCAGGTAGTTCATGAGCCTTATCGAACGTATCTACGGTCGTCAGATTTTTGATTCTCGCGGTAACCCAACAGTCGAGGTAGACGTCACCTTGGTCGATGGTTCGATGGGTCGTGCTGCGGTTCCGAGCGGAGCGAGCACCGGTGCACACGAAGCCTGGGAACTGCGCGACGGCGACAAGTCCAAGTACATGGGCAAAGGTGTTCTCAAAGCGGTCGACAACATCAATTCGAAAATTGCAGAGTCGTTGATCGGCTTCGATGCTCTCGATCAACGCGGAGTTGATAGTTTTCTCCAAGAGCTAGACGGCACACCCAACAAAAAGAATCTTGGGGCGAACGCGATGTTGGGCGTTTCTCTTGCAGTCGCCAAGGCTGCTGCTCAATTCACCAACCAACCGTTGTACCGTTACCTCGGTGGCGCGGGCGCACATTTGCTCCCTGCCCCGATGATGAATATCGTCAACGGTGGTCAACATGCTGATAATTCGGTCGATGTCCAAGAGTTTATGGTTATGCCTTTAGGCTTTGATTCCTTCACCGAGGGATTGCGAGCCGGTACCGAGATTTTCCATCACCTCAAGAAAGTGCTCGGCGAAAAGAAGCTCAATACGGCGGTTGGGGACGAAGGTGGTTTCGCTCCTGATCTTGGTAGCAACCAAGAGGCACTCGATTTGATCATGGAAGCGATCAAGCGCGCAGGCTACGAGGCTGGCAAGCAGATTTTCCTTGCACTCGATGTCGCGGCTACCGAGTTCTATGACGAAAAGACAAAGAGGTATACCATCGATGGCAAGCAACTGAGCGGCGATGAAATGGTCGACTTCCTTGCCAAGTGGGTGGATAACTATCCAATCTGCTCCATCGAAGATGGTTGTTCCGAAGACGATTGGGATTCGTGGAAGAAGCTAACGGACAAAGTTGGCGGCAAAGTGCAATTAGTCGGCGATGATCTTTTTGTTACAAACACCGAGCGACTTCAGCGGGGCATCGACCAAGGGATCGCCAACAGTATTCTGATCAAGGTGAACCAAATTGGCACCTTGACCGAAACCATCGAAGCGATCCAATTGGCGCATCGAAACGGCTACACCAGTATCTCCAGTCACCGAAGTGGTGAAACGGAAGACGCAACCATTGCCGACTTGGCAGTAGCCCTGTCGACGGGCCAGATCAAAACAGGCTCTGCATCCCGTTCCGACCGCATGGCCAAGTACAACCAGCTTCTTCGCATCGAAGAAGAACTCGGTGATGGCGCTCGCTACGCCGGCCCGCTATTCCGCCGCAAGTAGTCGGAATCGCTGTGTAGGCTGAAGGCGTGTAGGCTGAAGGCGTGTAGGCTGAAGGCGTGTAGGCTGAAGGCGTGTAGGCTGAAGGCGTGTAGGCTGAAAAACTTGGCGTTCCTCTGGACAGATCTTGAAAGAATCGCACCTTCTAGGTGCGATTTTCATTTCCACCAGCCATAATGAACGGCATCGACTGGAACTTCATCGAGTTGTGTTCCTCCCCATCTGCCTCCATTCCCTTCAGCCGTAAAGGCCCTGTCATGAGACCCTCCATCGCCATCGTTGTTGCATTTCTATTGCTGTCGAATCTCATGACGTATGCAGATGGACCAGCAGACAACAAAGAGGAAGCAGTCCGTTCCGTCCCACCACCAGGCATTGCCATCTCAGACGAGCTTCGAGAAGAACTCGCCAGCGGACTGCGTGATCTTCAGACCAGACTCGATGTGTTGCGGAAAAGCAAATCTGCGATGCTCCTCAAGTATCTACCCGACGTCGAGATCTTTGAGAAAGCGATACGAATCGCATTGACCGAGGACGGGTTCTTTGAACCCAAAGACTTCGAAGGTGCAAAACGTGTCCTGGCAGAGGGGCGCCGTCGTATGCAACTTTTGTTGGAAGAGAAACCGGATTGGTTGAAACCGACCGACCAGCGAGATATCACCACCGTTCGAGGTTTTCGATCCCGAATCGATGGCTCTGTTCAACCGTATGGAGTCGTCCGATTGAATAGCAGGATGGCGACCTATCATGGCCGAACGGATGTTTGGTGCCGAGGACGCAGTGAAAAGGGACTGGAGATGCAGTTCCTGGCCCAACGTCTTGTGAGCAAAGATCCGCAGCCCGCTCCTGGCGTCCTCATGATTCATCCCTTTGGACGTTATTGCAATGCGAATAAACTGGCTGGCGAAATCGATACACTCGAAGCGTTGGAGCACGCAATCGCCGAGTATGAAATGGATCCCAAAGGAGTCGCCATTCGCGGCTTTTCGATGGGTGGCGCAGCCGCGTGGCATTTGGCGGTCCATTACCCCGATCGATGGTTTGCGGCCAATCCCGGTGCCGGTTTTTCAGAGACGCCAAAATTCCTGAATGTCTTTCAATCGGAGACGTTGGCTCCGGCTTCTTATGAAAAGACTCTATGGAATCTTTATGACTGTCCCAACTGGGCATTGAATCTGCGCAATGTTCCGACCATTGCCTATAGCGGTGAGATCGATCGGCAGAAACAAGCGGCGGACGTAATGGCGGAAGCCTGTTGGAATCTACCAGTGAGCCAATCGTTCGAACTGGCACACATTGTCGCCCCCAAGACAGCCCACAAAGTAGACCCTATCGCCGGTAAAGAAATCGAACGCCGGCTCGATCGCATCTACCATTCGAAAAGCCAGGATGTTCGAAAGAAAATTTGGTTTGCAACTTACTCATTGAAATACAATCGCTGCCATTGGCTGACAATTGATCGACTCGAGGAGCACTGGGAACAAGCAACGGTTACTGCATCGTTATCTTTAGAAGGGTTCGTTCCCAAGATTGATATCGACGCCCACGGTGTGAACGCATTTTCTCTCGATTTTGATATCGGAGAGATTCCGGGGAACTATGAACATATCCAAGTTTTGATCCAAGGAGATCTTCATGGTTTACATCCGGTGAGTAAAAGGTCAGACGGTTCATGGCACGTTTCTTTCGAACGCACCGTGAACGATCGGTCCGAGCGTTGGACTGTTCGCTCTCCGTTGGCTACACCGATGGGGATTGTGAAACGAAAGGATCTTCAAGGTCCCATCGATGATGCCTTTATGTCTTCGTTTTTGTTCATCAAGCCATCGGGAGCAGGACAACATCCAGCAGTCGATCAGTGGGTCCAATCTGAATTCGATCGAGCCATCCGCGAATGGCATCGTCAAATGCGTGGCGATGTCCGTGTGATCTCCTCGGATCAACTCCAAGAGAGCGATATCGAAGCGAACAATATCGTGTTATGGGGCGATCCGAAGAGCAATCCAAAGATTGCCGAGATCTTGAACAGTCTCCCTCTGAAATGGGATGCCAGCAAAGTCACGATGCAAGGCCAGAGCTTTGGTTCGGAGACTCATATCCCCGTCCTGATTTACCCGAACCCGCTGAACTCGAACAAGTATGTGGTGCTGAATAGCTCGTTCACGTATCGGGAATACGACTATTTGAACAATGCGAGACAGGTTCCCAAATTACCCGACTGGGCGATCATCGACATCCGTACCCCATCCGGCTCACGTTGGTCAGGCAAAGTAGCAGCCGCAAACTTCTTCGACGAAACATGGAAGGTCAAGAATTAGGCATTGAGAATTAGGAAAACAAGAATTTGTTTGCTGGCATTCTTAAGAGGATGCTAGTTTGCATTCTCCCAACCAGCCACAAGCACTAAGCACTAAGCACTGTCGAATCGCAATCGATTGGTTGCCTTGGAGGAGGTCTAGACTTCTTTGACTTTTTCGACGCGGACGATTAGCCCACGGAGTAGACAGCCCGGCCGGCAAATGATGTGTCCTTGAGTGGTGCTGCGCTGCGTGGCGAATTGTGTGGTGCCCATTAGCACGCCAAGCCTGTTGCGAACTGGGGCACAAGGCCCAAGTTCGCTGGGTGTGATAGTTTTGCCGGTGCTTTTAGCACACCCCGCCTAATGCGAACTGGGGCACGAGGCCCAGGTTCGCTTGGTGTTTCGCTGGTTTGGTCTTAGAAAACGCGATCGAGGCTCTTGGGCTCGATCGCTCGAGATTTTTCGGGCATCGGTGGCGGCCGGTTTCGTGTTGGTTTAAGATTGTCCTCGCAGAAATCTCTCCCGATAACGATTCCTAAGGTTAAATTCGATGACCGCGTTGATTCGATATTCTCTTGTCTGTTTTTTGGTTTGTATGTGTTTGCCGGTTGAAGCTGGCGAGCCCAAAGGTCCGTTGGTTGGTTTCGCAATCAAGCGAACTTGGTCGGATAAATCGGGCAAATTCAAGATCGAGGGGAGCTTGAAATCAGCGGATGCCAAAGTCGTTCGGATTTTGAAAACGGATTCCAAAGTGGTGGATGTTCCGGTCGACAAATTGAGCGAGTCGGATCACGCTTTCGTTCAAGGATTTTTGGCTGCAGAGAAGGCCCTTTCTCAATCACAAGTGAATCCTGAAGACGACGATGCAAACCCCTTCAAAGGGGGCGTTCCATCGGACAATTCATCGGACAAGCCAATGGACAAACCGTCGGAAAAGCCATCGGCCAAGCCATTGGGCAATCGCCCCCGAAGATCACCCGCTTCTGAGTCAGAAACGAACGAAGGCGAGACAGAATCGAGTAATTCAGCCGCTATTCCAAAACGCAAAGCGGGCATCAATGGGTTCAAGCCATTGTCGATCGTTCCGGCTCGAGAGTTTTGGTCCGTCAAAACTCCACGAGCCTTTCCTGACGTTTCATTCGAGGATGCCTTGATTCAGACGTCGCTCAAGAAACCGTTCTTTGCCGGAATTCAAGTCATGGGCGCTGGCAAAGTTGGCACCATTATTTTGAACTCCTACCAAGAAGGGAGGAATCGAGACGCGTTTGGTCGCTTCGTAGTTGCATCAGCGACCACTTCGGAATCCTCGTCGGTATTGGAGTTTCCCGATCCCTGGCGACTGATTGCAATCAGTCCGGATGGCGGTCGTTTTGCAGCAGTGCGTGTAGAAGGCTTTGACAAAGGGAATGACGTGGCCATTTTTCGCGTGAAAGACGAAGTGATCACGCCAGAGTTTCAGTTTACTGCTGGAGGTGGCAGTTGGGATGAGTTGCATTGGGCCGCTTTTCTTCCTGACAATCGATTCGCTACGATCAGCCAAAAACACGATTTAACTTTTTGGGACCTCGAAAACAAAATAGGTCCCAAGGCGATCAAACGAGGGTCGACCGGTAGTGCGCTCAAGGCTTCGATTACCCCAGCCGGAGAACTCATGGCCTATACTGCCGGCAACGCTGTTGCAGTACTTGATACAACAGAAGGAAAATTGGTTGGTTGCATTAAACGCGAGGAGCCTGTCTACAGCGTTGCGTTTTCACCAAAGGCAGACATGATAGCAACACTCGGACCGTTCAAAATCACCTTGTTCGGAATGAATGATGGAAAGGAAATTCGAACCGTACCCATTAACGATAGCAATCCAGGCGCAGAGTTGTTGTGGCTAGGAAAGTATTTGCTCGTCGGGAATGTCCTTTATGATGTGGAACGCGGCGTGCCACTTTGGACCTATGAGACGCAAGCGCCCAGGGCGGTTCTAGGCGACTTTTTGTTGGCCGGCTTTGGTGGTGACAATAGTAGCAGCGTCGGACTATTTCGCCTCCCACATGAAAACGCTGTCAGAGTCGCTGAGGAAATAGATCCGGCAACTTCCTACGCGCTTCGGCCGGGTGATTCGATTTCCGTTGAATACGATTTTGGTGCGACACCACCTGCCCTACAGGAAAAGATTCGCGAAGCGGTTTCTGCCAAGATCCTGGCGGTCGGGTGGAAGTTGAACAATTCGGACGAAAACGTGCTGACCATCAAACTGGAGCAAGGCAAAAGCGAGGAGGCTGAATACTTCGAACATCGTGGCTTTGGCCCAATGTTTCATCCATTTGGAGGACGTCCCTCGGGGACTGGCGAAAAAGTGACGTACACGCCTTGGACACATACTATGACCCTCAAATCGCAGGGGAAGCAGGTCTTCAGCAATGTTTACAAGATCGGGGCACCTCAAAATTTGCGAGATGAAAAGGGAGTCACGACCCAGTCGCAGGTCGATAGCTATTGCAAGCCAAGCCCAAGCTACTTTACCAATGCGGCGATCCCGCCGTATATGCTCAAGGCCGAGTATCAAGGCGGCTTGGGCAAGTCCCGGGTCGACGCTTCGGGATTGAAGTAATCTGGCGAGCGGCGGTTACAAATATATCTAGCAGGACTATATCTTGCACGGCCCGCAAGCTAGTGAATTGGAGCCTTGATTCACTAGCTTGCGCGTCATGCTAAGGTCTTAATATCTTATCTATGTAGTTGGTTTCGTGGGAAACCGGCGTTCACAAACCGTGGGGTTGCGTCCGGTTTCTCACGAAACCAGCTATGCACCTCGGTACGCCTACGGCTGACCGTTGCACGAAATCAACTGCAATCAGCAAGGTGCCGTATTTTCAAAGTCACGTGTGTTTTGCAAAAATTTCGTCGAGCGCTGCTCGCTCTAAATCCCGATCGCTCCACGTCAAATCGATCGCATTCGAATTCAGGTCTTCCTTGCACCAAGCACCAAGCACCAAGCACCAAGAACCAAGAACCAAGAACCAGGAACTAGGAACTAGGAACTAATCCATCTAGCCATGGGAATGCGAACTTTCTATAAGCGACGCGTCATTGCTAGACAAACCCACCAAACTTCGACAGGACCGGATGCCTGCATGAACAAGATCACGGATCGATCGGCCCTTTTCACCACGTACACGCCAAGGCTTCTGCTCGGTTGCGTTGCAATCCTGATGCTCGCGGCCAACACGGGTTGCGTTCGCATGATGGCAAATATGATCTACATGATCAAAGGGAATGACGCTCCTGCCGAGTTCAAGGAACTGGAGGAAAAGAAGGTCGCTGTCCTCGTGAGCACCAACGGAGTTCACGCCTCCGATGCGACGTGCTTACTGATGGCCAGAAACATAACAATGCTGCTGAGCGGCAAGGTCAAGAAGATTCAAATGGTTTCACCCGACGAAGTGGATCGACTCGTTCAGGACGTTCAACTCGGCCAAGTGGATCCGGCGGTCGTCGGCTCGCGTTCCGGTGCAGATTACGTCGTCAATGTGGACGTATCGGATCTGAAGTTGAAGGAAGGCAAAACGTTGTACAAAGGACGAAGCTCGTCGACCGTTACGGTCTACAAATCAGGCGAAGGCAAAGGTCCGGTTTTCCGCAAATCGCTTCCCGAGTTCGTTTACCCGCAGACGGGAGCACCGGTCACGGACTATGACGAGGCGACGTTCCAACGCATTTATCTGACAACGCTTGCGAATCGCATCGCCAGAATTTTCTATCCGTACGACCCCAGCACGGACGTTGCTATTGACGCCGCAATCTCATCCGTTGGGTCCTTTTAGTCCGTTTTTTCTTTGAGCCTCATCATGAACTCGCGGTCTATCGATTTTTGGAAAACGGCTTTTTCTATCCTTATTGTTATGTCCCCTTGGCAGGAGCGCAATCCACTTTCGGGGCAAGAACTGCAATTAGCGAGCGTCACACGAAACGCAACCGCCAACGATATTGGATTTCGAGTTGACGCAGACATCTATGCGGACGAATCGAAACCGCCGATTGCTCAATTCAAGACGTTGTTTACAGGCAATAGATCGATTGAGATCGATGTCGCATCCGGTGATGTCGTGGTTGTTGACTCCAGCCTAGGTGTGATCCAGGCTTTCAGTGCTTCACGAAGGGTCATGACAGAGATCGAGCTATCGAAGATCGAGTCCATGCTTCAAGCAACGTTGGCTCAATCCCCTTCCGAGCAACCTCCAACGATAACAACCGAGGAAGGAAATCTGGTAGCCGGCGATGCAGTTGTTCAGTACCGATCGAAGACTCAGTCGCCTCAAGTGCCGATTGTCGCCGTTCGTTATATTGAATTTGCCGATTGGACAACCAAACTGTCTGCCGTCTTCCCCCCATACAAACCACCCCAGTTGCGACTGAAGCTCAATGAGCAATTGAAGAACGAAAAGCTTTTGCCATTAGAAATCAAACGAACCACCCGTTCAAAATCTGGAACCCAAGAAATCGTTTCCAAGCTTATCGTCAACTACTCGTTAAGCATCGATGACAACAAAGAGATCGTCCGCGTCGCTGGCATGGTAAACGACTACAAGATAGTCGCGGCCAAAGAGTTCTTCGCCAGAAAGTAGATGGATGCAGGAGCACGATACGACCCCACGGCTATGTGTGCATGCGGCAAGATGTTTGCGTGCGGCCGAATGTAGAGAGACTCCCCTTCCGGTTCTTTATTCGACAGTCCTGAACGGTTTCGCACTCTTCATGATCGTGTGTTCTTCACACGTATCGGGTCAAGAGTTGGCCGTTGTGGATCGCGCCACGTTGGTTCAATCTTTCACTTTCAACACACCCGCGAAGTTGGTTTCTTCATGGCCCGCCTCCTGGTCCGATGGTTGGCTTCAAGTCCACACGACGACGACCGACAGTCCATTGCCAGAATGGACCCATCGACTCACAACGCTTCCCATCGAGATCGAACAGGCATTAGCGATCAAGCTCGCAAACGCCAACATTCGATTGGTGGTATTGGCCAATGAAACGGAGTTTGATCACTACTTGAAGAAGAATTTTCCTGGACTGCCGAAGCGACGTGCGTTGTTTGTTCAGAATCGAGGGCCAGGCCTTGTCCTAACCTATATGCACTCAGACTGGCTGACCGACGCCCGTCACGAATGCACCCATGCGTTGTTGCATGCCAGCGGAATCAAGCTTCCACTGTGGCTCGATGAAGGACTCGCCGAGTACTTTGAAGTGGAGAGCACAGAGAAGGGATCGCATCCAATACACAGATATGCGGTTGCATCCCAACTTCGATATGGCCAAGTGGTCCAAATCGAAGACTTCGAACAGAGCCAAAACGCAACTTCCTTAAGTCCGAAAGAGTATCGCGACGCGTGGAGCATCGTTGCATTTTTGCTCAACCACAACGACGAATCCAAGCAGGCGCTTCAGGCGTACATCGAGGACTTGCGAACGGGCGCTGCGGCCGGACTGTTGAGTCGGCGACTTCCTGCCAAGTCTCGTAGCAATTGGCGAGACGACTATCTCCAGTACTATCGATCGCAGTCTATGGGGTTCCGCGTTGGAACGCGTTAGATAACCCACCCCTCCCGCTTTTCATGGAATGATCCCACTCCACTTAACGCTTGACGATGAGAAATCGTGTACAATCGAGCTGCACTATTGCAATAGGGAGCCACGGAGTCGTCGATGATAGAGTTAAACGAATTTGGAAAAGACTACGGAGAATTCACCGCGGTACAGACCGTCTCGATGAAGATCGAGGCAGGTGAATTGTTCGGATTCATCGGTCCAAACGGAGCTGGCAAGAGCACCTCGATTCGCTTTTTAGCGACACTTTTGAAATCCACACGAGGCGACGGTTCCGTCAATGGCTACAGCGTGAACAAGCAGCCGATGGACGTTCGCCGCAGTATTGGGTATATGCCTGATGACTTCGGTGTATATGACGGAATGAAAGTTTGGGAGTTTCTCGACTTCTTCGCAGTGGCTTACAAAATCGGTCGATCGCAACGCAAACAAGTGATTGGTGATGTCCTTGAACTGTTGGATTTAACGCACAAACGCGACGACTATGTGAACGGTCTATCGCGAGGGATGAAGCAACGGCTATGTCTTGCCAAAACGCTGGTGCACGATCCACCCGTTTTGATCCTGGACGAGCCAACGAGCGGATTGGATCCTCGAGCGCGTATCGAAGTGAAAGCTCTGCTGAAGGAACTTCGAAAGATGGGTAAGACGATTTTGATAAGCAGTCACATATTGAGTGAGTTAGCAGATTGCTGTACATCGATTGGGATCATTGAGCGAGGTCAATTATTAATGCATGGACCGATCGATACGGTTTATCGCAAGATTCGACGCAACCGGATTGTGGAGGTGCGGTTTCTTGGGAACCAAGATGCGGGCGTATCGATTTTGCGAAGCGATCCTACTCTTCGAGGAATCGATGTCGATGGCGACCGCGTAACAGCCGAACTCGAGACCGACGACACTGGCTTGTCGGATCTGATGCAGCGACTGGTAGCTGGGGGTGTCAAGATGCGATCTTTCAGCGACAAAGAGCCTTCGTTGGAAGATGTCTTTATGCTAGTAACCAAAGGTCTAGTCGCTTAGTCTGACAATTTCGTTAACTTCTCCCCGGTGCGTTCGCATCATCAAGTCCCGTGACTCCATAAAGTTCGGTAGGAAAACCGACCTGGCGACTTCTTTTTCTATTTTGCGGACACAGCAGACCATTAGATTTGCTCACAATGGGCTGTCACTCAAAGGAGACGAGCCGTCGAGAGGGATAACGAAATCAGGGGAGTACTTTCGTACTCCCCTGATTTGTGTTCTCGTTTCTGGACTGCCTACTAGCTCGTTAGCTTAGCGGTACAGGTTTGGCTGTGGAGCTGGTAAACCACCATTCGCAGTGTGAGGAACACTGGAGTTAGGTAGTGATTGTCCACCCGACGCACGCGGTTGCGGGGCTCCAAAGTTGTAAGCAGTGGATCTCCCAGTGCTGCCTGGACGGTAGGGGGCTGCTCCACCATAAGCAGGAACAGTCATCGTCGGGGCATTCGTATTTGGTTGGTTCGATGCGAATCCTGGCGAGACTACATTGGGCATCGAGCTTGGTTGGGGCAAACTCGCCATGTTCGTCGAGCTCATGCCGGCAGGCAAAACAGGTACTCCTGAAGGCCCGGCAAAGTTTGGGGCACTGAATCCAGATTGTGCAACCGTCGGTGCTTGGCCAGGCTGTGGGTAGACAGTTCCGTTTGGCATCGAGTAGGGTGGAACGTTGCTCGTCATGCCCATAGGTGGATTGTTGTTGGGTGCGGTAGCGCTCATGGCGAGGCCATTCGGCTGCCCCATCGGCTGCCCCATCGGCTGTGCATTTCCGTATCCCGTCGGCGCCGTGTAGCCGGTTGGGCGACCGGCAGAACTCATCATGTAAGGACCGGTTTGGTATCCATTAGCATTCGAGGCCAGTCCCTGAGGGCCGTTGGCATTGGCGGCTGGCGATGATGCTCCGTAGGGACTCTTTGAATTATTGGTTATGGAAGTTGGTGAGTTTTTGAGTGCGGGACTCAACGGCGTGCCACTCGTCGCTAGGCCGGAACCGTTGGAGGCAAGTCCTGAGCCAGTTGAGCTTCCAGAAACCGTTAGGCTTGGGTTGCTACCAGCCAGGCTTGATTCCGTTGGTTTTTTGGACCAAGAAAACATGTCCTTGCCAGGCATTTTCCAGCCGCTCTTGCAACCTGTTTGTGTTCCAGCCACGGCAGCTATCACTAGTGCCAACTTAGTCCATTTTGTGATATGTGTCCGCATAGCTTGCAATTCCCTTTGGCAGCATTTGTACCGAGTGCATGGCGGTGGCGTTTTGGGCAACGAATTGCCTTTTGATCCATCCATGCGAATTGATCCATTTATTTGTCAGTAACGTTCATCGGCGATACCGGGGCGAATAATCAATACAATCGGCAAATTTTGTCAAATCGATATTCGAACTAAACTCACCAATTCCAGAGGTAGAAATATGCGAACGAAGGTGCAGAAGTCAATATGAAGAGTTGATGTTCCAATTTTTCTGAACGATCACTATTGTCAGGATCTGTCAGACCGGAAATTTCGAACTTGGTACGCTGTTATTCTGACGGCCCACTTCTAATGCAATATGGATAATGCGATGACGATTATTGTCTTCGAAGACCCGCAATGTGAAATGCTTGCTCCCATCACCTTGGCCAGGTTAGCGGCTACCATCACGTGTGGAAGTTTCCGATTGGTGGATCTCCTGTCGTTGATCGAAGTGGATTTATTCGGAATCGCTCGACCACATCTTCAGTCGATCCAACGGATCGACTTCCCTTCTCTGAAGACGTTGGAGACAAGCAACGCAGTAGACATCCCCCGTGACCGTTCTGTTCAAATTCTCTTGAATGCCCGTGTAGCGCCAACGGCTAAAAATTTTGAAACCATCCGATCCCTTCAGTTGATGGCGAGTCAGGCTGCTCCAGACGCCCCTCCAAAAGTCGTCATGGATCGCAATAGTGTTGCAGCCGTACTGAATCCGAGATGGTCATTGCACGACATCTTCGCATCGGGCTACCTAGGCACGGAAGAGTGGCTAGGTAAAGCAAAGCAGCTGGAGCCATTGGATGCAAAACTCCAAACCATTGAAATGCCACATGAGTTGATCGCCTGCAACATGGAATGTTTTCGCAGCAACATGGAATTGCGATTGTCTCTATCATCTATGGAGCAGACGCTTGTCAATCCACTGCGTGAAGTATCCGACGGATTGTTTTTAGCCGAGGGTGCTGTGATCGGCGATTATGTACTGAGTGACACACGGAAGGGGCCTATCATTGTCGATCGAGGCGCCGAAGTAGGCCCTTATACGCTGTTACGTGGCCCGATCTACATTGGCCCAAAAGCCAAGATATTGGAGCATGCGGCAATCAAAGATGCAGTTTCACTTTCGCATACGACGAAGACCGGTGGCGAAGTCGAGGCCTCCATTATTGAGCCTTACTCGAACAAGCAGCACCATGGCTTTCTCGGCCACAGTTATCTTGGTAGCTGGATCAACCTAGGTGCAGGAACATGCAATAGCGATTTGAAGAACACGTACGGCACCGTGAACATGGAATATGGGTTCGGCAAAGCTCAGACCAACATGCAGTTTCTAGGTTGCATCATGGGTGACTACTCCAAGACCGCGATCAACACCGGAATCTTTACCGGAAAAATCATCGGTGTTTGCAGTATGATGTATGGTTTCGTCACCAGCAATGTGCCCAGTTTTGTGAACTATGCACGACTTTTCGGACAAATGGCAAGTCTCCCGCCCGAGGTCATGGTCAGTACACAACAACGGATGTTCGCACGCCGCAACGTTCAGCAGCGAGGATGCGACGTGCAATTGATTTACGATATGCATCGGTTGACGCAAATGGAACGCGACCGCCAAGGGGACGCAATGGCGCTGTAACCTTAGCGCTATCGACCAACGACGATTCCGATTGAACGTAGGGAGTTCAGCTGACCGCAAAAGGCTTTCGCTACATCTCGGTCGCAAATGGTGGTGAGGTTGGCTACACTTAAAAAGATCATTCGGAAGACGAGAGACAGTACAGAAGTGATTGAGGATCAAGAGAGCCTCCATTCAAAATGGCGAGCGGCAGAATTGGATTTAACTTAGTAGGATTCGCTAGAATTCCAATTTCACGCGGGGAATTCTTACGAATCCCACTACACCGGGTAAGTTTTCATCTGCCGGTCGCCTAACCGAACTCCGCTTGTAAAGATAACTGTGAGGGACCCATGAGTACGATTTTCCCAAAACTAACTGGTTCTGAGTTCGATGCGATGGTCGATCGCGGTGCATTCGATTGTATTGAAGGCAAAAAAGTAGAATTGATTCGAGGAGAATTGCGATTCATGAATCCAGCGGGTCCGATTCATGACGATCATATCGATTACCTCACGCGATGGTCGCACAATTCGGCGACGCAGACAATAGCCAATATTCGAGTCCAATGTGGTTTCGTGTGCGATGACAATCGTCCCGAGCCAGATATTCTTTGGCTTCTGCCACGCCGCTACGGCCGAACGCGCCCAACAGCCCAAGAGGTGATGCTGCTTATCGAAGTTTCGGATAGTAGCCTATCGTCGGATTTACAGTTGAAGGCCGATATCTAAGCGGAACCGGGGGTTCAAGAGTATTGGGTTGTCGACATCCCATCGTCTCGAATTCATGTCCTCTCGAATAGCGATGGCAAAACGTATCGCAAAATCGAAATCGCTGTCGCTCCTCATTTCCTCGCACCGTCGTGCTTGCCAAATGCCAAGCTAGATTTAGCGGATCTATTCTCTGTGACTTGACTGCCCATGGGACGCGATGGCGTTTGCGTCTGTGAGATCTGAATTCTTCACGATTTGTGCCAATCATCTGGGTCTGTTTCCTGGTTTCGACCCTTTCTCATTCATTGCATTCCGTGTAGCATCGCTAGCGAACCATTTACCATTTTGGAGCGCGAATGCCGACCAGCAAATCGGAATACCAGTCCTATACCCAATCGCTCGCCGAACGCCGCAAAGAAAGTAAGCATTCGCGAGAGACAGATTCGTACCACGCCACGATGAGCGGCAAGGAGAAAGATGCGCTCGTATCACGTTCGCATCGATCCTTTTGGCGATTGTTTCAAGCGTTCTGGGGATTGCTCCGTGGTTTCCATCTTCAGATCGTCATCGGGTTAGTTACCCTCACAATATCGACGGGTTTGGCGCTCATTCCGCCTTTTGGAACCAAGATCGCTATCGACTCTGCGTTGACTTCTCCCCCTGCCCCTTTGCCTGATTGGCTGACAACTTGGCTGGGATCGCCAACGCCCATGAGGATCTTGGTTTTGATCGCAGTCGGGGTAGCGATCGTCACATTGTTGCGGACGGTCATTTACTTGTACGGTCGCTGGCTTTGCACCAAAGTCGTGAATCTCGTTCAAATGTCGATCCGGCGACGCGTGTTCGAACATATGCTCGAGTTACCGTTGCACAAAATTCAGCAGCTCAAATCGGGTGGCGCGACGAGCTTGATTCGCGAGGACGCGGGGGGGATTGCTGAGTTGGTCTTCAGTATGATCTACAATCCATGGCAAGCGATCGTGCAATTGATCGGCAGCTTTATCATCTTGGTCCTCGTGGATTGGAGATTGATGGCAGCTGGGCTATTGTTGCTGCCTGCCGTGTACTTTAGTCATCGCACATGGATCTATGCCATTCGCCCTCTCTATCGGGACGTGCGTCAACGACGACAAATGGTCGATTCGAATACGACCGAAACGTTTGGAGGTATTCGCGTGGTTCGAACCTTCGCGAGACAGCGAAGCGAGAGCAAGCGATTTACCTGGTGGAGCCACGTTCTGGTGCGTCAGCAATTGCTGGTTTGGTGGCGAACGCGACTTATTGAGATCATCTGGGAAGTGATCATTCCATTGGC
>Ga0315899_10002915_pt1 | contig 18749 bp, 21 predicted proteins | sample LakEriMetagenome_2_FD_203518 | JGI IMG/M metagenome (GOLD analysis project Ga0315899, IMG submission 203518) | Freshwater fungal communities from buoy surface, Lake Erie, Ohio, United States - Buoy 4 MA112 | ecosystem: Environmental > Aquatic > Freshwater > Lake | place: USA: Lake Erie, Ohio... | reverse complement strand
GCGGCCAACCCCGCGGCCCGGGCGCGGTGGACGTCCCGCACGTCAACCCGTTCGTACCGGACGCCACGTGGGGCAAACTGGGCGGCCACGGCGGGGGTGTCGTCGGTCGAGGCGTCGTCGACCACCAGGACCTCGGCCGGCGGCCGCGTCTGGACCAGCACACTGTGGATCGCCTCGGCAAGAAACCGGCCGTAGTTGTGGCACACGACGATCACCGCCACATCCGTGGGGGCTCCAACCGCTCCCGGTTCCCCCAAGGCCACGCTCGGACACCCCTGGCAGCATCCTGGGATCTCGGCGACGCGTTTGCTGAGGGTGCATTCCCCGTGCACCTCGCAGGCAAACACCTTGAGAGCCACGCCCCCGCCACAGGGCGCACAGGGGACGCGGCGGACTTCCCCGCCCCGGTGGCGACAGGTCCGTTCGCTCCGTGGCGGCGGAGGGGGTGGTGTGGGACTGGGAGCCGAGCATTTTCGGCGGATCGGAAAGACACTCGCCGTGGCGGGCTCGCCGCAGCGGAGGCAATGAACAGTGACGGCAGTCTCGAGCCGCCCGACCTGCTCCCCCGGAAATTGACAGTGCATGGCTTCGGCTCACGAGGGGTAGCAGTCGTAGTCCGGGCGACAGGCACACAGGTCGACCGTCTGCTGCGTGGTGAACGGGATGCCCGCTTCGAACCCCACCACCACACCTGCGGCATTGGTCAGCAGATTGAAGGGGGTCACGGTCTTGCTCAGGGTCAACGTGCAACCGGCAATAGCAAGCTGCACATTGGTGACGGCGGAGAACGTGAACGCTGAGACCACGTCGGTATCGATTGCCAGGCGGCAGGGGCTTTCCGCCACAAGCCCTTCCCCCGCCAGATCGTGGGGGTTCACATCCAGGAGATTGCCAAAAAACGTCAGGCCGCAGCCTGCCAGCACCCGCAGGCCACAGGTTCCATCGGCGATCAGTCCCGGGCCGGCGACATCCGTGGGCTGAAACCGGACACCCGTTTCTCCGACGGCGATCCCGCATCCGGGCAACACCGCAACCTGGCAGGTGCTTCCGACCAACCCGGGGCCAGCAATCGCCGCCGCGTCGATCCGCACCGCATCTGGTTCGACAACGATGCCGCATCCAGCCCCCACGGCCAACCCGCAGTGTTCGAACGGCACCAGCCCCGGGCCGGCGAGCACCTCCTGATCGACGATCAGTTTGTCGTCTTCATCCCGCTTGAGGCCGCAGCCCAGCTTGACCTCACTGATCTTCTCGATATCCCAGTGGACTGAGAACGTGTTCCAGTTCACGGCCACCAGGTCGTTGGCCTTGACCGCCGTGTACGGGGAGAACGCGTCGACTGTGATCTCGCGGGCATCGCTCCCTGCGCCGACATTCAGCTTCACCTGACCCGCTTGTCCGACCGCGATGTCAGCCACGACATTGCCGTGGAAGTACCAGCCCCCGACCACGCCGTACCACTGGAGCGCCTCCAGCGAGTAGTACACATCGATCTTGTCCCCCGAGTCGACTGCGTCCGTCCGGCCGAACGCCACCCCCCGGAACCCTTGGTCCCCGTAGAGGTCGATCTTTTTGTCCGTCCGGATCCAGCCGGTCCCATCGAATTCCAGGAGCCAGGCCTGCGCGGGGCCCGTGTCCCCCTGCTGCAGCCGATCGATCATTTCGGCTTTGCGGATGATCGGTGGGACGGGGCCCAACCGGACCACCCCCCATTTGTGGGCTCCCGTTCCCGGCTCTTTCCAGAGAATGGTCGCCGACCCACTGCCGGCGGATTTCAGGGAGTGGCAGGTTCCGTCCTCGATCTCCGCGAAGGTGTCGGATTCTTCGGTGACCGACAACTGGACGGGACAGACACCACTGACGACCGCCCGGCCAATCTGCCCCGCTCCCAGTGGCTCCAATAGCACCACGAAACGTCCCGCATGGTCTTCCCGCACTGGCTGGACGCCGACCAGCAGCACTTCGTTCTGGAACGTCGCCAGGTTGTCACTGGGAGTGAAGATCGGGCGATCGACTCCCAGGACCTCGAAGCGTTCCCGAGCCGTACCACTGGCGTTCTTGACCCGCACGATCCCAGCCTGTGGCCAGTGGGGCTGGGACTCCTGGAGACGGGACTGTTGTCGCCTCCGGAAATCCTCCGCCGCGTCGATGAACGCATTGAACGCGGCCGCGGGAATCGCCAGGGGCTGGCCCGACTGCACTTTGTGGAACGGATCCGGCATGGCTCAGGTTCCAATCCCCAGTCCGGCAAAGTCCCCGAACGAATAGACCCGTTCCACATAGGCTGCCAGCGGGCGTTTGACGAGCACCTTGGCCAGGGAGTCTTCCTGGTCGTTGTAGCGGACCCAGAGATACTCCCAGCCCCCCTTGGCAATCCCGGTGATATTCCCGACCGTGAGATTGGTGACATTGGGACTGGCGGCGAACTTGAACGCGATCTCCCACGGTTCCTGCCCCCGCTTGGAACCCGAGGCCCCCAGGAACAGGACTTCCCCCGCTGCGAACCCCCGGAACCCGGCGTTGTTCACTGTTCCGGTCAGACCGAACAGGGCCGCTTTGTAGGCTCCCGTCACCACGGCATCGTCGAAGTAATGGGTCTCGGAGAAGTGGTACACCGGCACGGTGATGTCGACCCCGTGGACCTGGTCGGCGGAGACGCCGATCGCTCCCTGGAAATCCGGAGCGGTTGTCCCGGGAGCCCCATAGCGGCCGACATTGGCGAGGGCTTGAGTCACATGCTGGGTGCCTCCCCCCGTGTCGAAGGAGAACTGCGATTGCCCCGCCTGCTTGGCTTCGGTCAGGCCGTACCGCACCGAACCTTCCCAGGAGTACTCCGCAATCCGTTCCACATGGGTCGATTGCCGGATCAGCCCCTGGTACAGGCCGGGGGCGAAGTCGACCATGGCGGTGTGGGCAGCCAGGTTGTCGTCCGTCCCATCGATGACAAACAACAGTTCGATCGACGGTTGCTCACCCCCGGAGGTCGGACGACTCTCCCACTTTTCAGAGACTGTGATGGGCATCGGTGTTGTTCCCGGTTAGGCAAATTGCAGACCGCCCTGATTGGCCTTCCGCAACAGGCGCTGGGTGTTCTTGGCAGTCGCTTCCGTGGCCAGGGCGGTTCGGTCGGCCGCACTCCCCCCCGCCAATCCCCGGATCCCAGCTGCATTGAACGAACCTTGCGTGGAGACCTTGGCGTCCCCCAGCTGTCCCAGTTCCGTTGCTCCTGCGGCTTTGTTCCGCAGGCGACGTTGGCGCGGTTCCAGCCCCTGTTCCGCCTCCGCCCGCTGCTTGGCGGCAGCGGCCAGAGCGTCATCCAGGGCGGTGCGGGCCGCCGCGACCTCTTGCTCCAATCCCTGGCGACTGGCGACGGACTGGTCTTGGCGCTGAGCCTGGGCCGTCTGCCGGGCGTCCTGCAGAGCCTGCTGGGAACTCTCCCGATCCGCACCGATCTGCTGCAGGCGGGCCTGGCGGGCCTGCTCGCGCTGGCGGATCTGGTCGTCTTGAGCCGCCTGGCGATCCACCCCCCGCTGCGTGACTTCCTGATTGATCCGTTCGACCTCGGCCGCGACGTTGATTTCGTCGTCGAACAGGGACTGGAGCAGAACCCACCCCTGGCGAATGAAGCCAATCGCCGTGTCCCAGTTGGCCATCAGGAAGTTGGTGAACACGGTCCAGCCATCGCTCAAGAGTCCCAGGGTCTCTTCCCAGCCAGTCTGGATCAGCGACCAGGCAGTGGTCATGAGCTCGGCCAACCCGAAGGTGGCGTCGGTCCAGACCGACAGAAACAGTTCCTGGAACGCCAGCCACTGTTGTTCCAGAAAGGCCAGGGCTTTCTGCCACTCGAGTTTCAAAAGCAGCCCGACGATCCGCATGGCCAGTCCGAAGTTGGCGGTCATCAACGCATCGCGGATTCCGGCGAAGGCCGCAGTGGCGTCCTGCCAGAGATCTCCCAGCACAGTCTGCAACCACTGCACGGCGGCCCCCCCCATGTCGGTCGCCGTCACGAAGTAGGTCCCCAGCGCCAGGACTCCCGCTGCCACCAGCCCCAGGGGAGTGGCCAGCGCGGCGATCGTCGAGCCCAGTGTGGCGAAGACCCCCACAACAGCCGGTACCGCCGCCGCCACCATCCCAAACACCGCTCCCACTGTCAGGAGCACCTGTTCGACGACGACCAAGGCGACGCCGGCGGCCGCCACCCCGAGTGCGATCTTGCCGATCGTCACCAGGAATGCCTTGTTGATCCGGACCCAGTCGACCGTCTGCCGGATCACCCGGGTGGCGATGTCCACCAGGCTGTGCAGTTCGGGCAACAGAGTCGCCCCCAGCGAGAAGGCACTCGCCTTGATTTGCATCCACAGTGTGGCCAAAGAGTCCCCGAAATCGTCCGCCGCCTGGGCATCCTCCGTGGAGAGCACCAAGCCCAGCTTGGCCGCCTGATCCTGATACTTGGCGAGGCCGGCCGCCCCCTCGGCCAGGAGCGGGAGGAGCAACGTCCCGGATTTGCCGAAGATGTCGAGCGCAAACGCAGTGCGGAGTGCGGGGTTCCGGACGTGACTGATCGCCTCGGCGATCCGGGAGAATTGCTGGTCGGGAGTCAGCTGCACCAGCTGGGCGACGGAAAGTCCCAGTCGCGAGAGTGCCGTCTGGGCCGTCTTGGAGCCCGCGGCCGCCTGGACGAGAGTGTCCTGCATCTTCTTGAGGCCAATCTCGATCGTCCCCAGTTCCGCCCCAGTCTGAGAGGCAGCAAACTCCAGTCCGGACAGCGCCTCGACGGAGACTCCAGTCCGGGCACTGAGGTCCACCAGGGTCCCCCCCATGTCACCAAAGGCCTTGGCCGTGGCGACAATCCCGGCGATCCCCCCGGCCGCGAAGACGCCCGAAACCATCAGCAACTGCCGCCCCACACCGGAGATGCTCGCTCCGAAGGCCCGGAGCTTCCCCTCCGCCAGCCGCAGCCCCCGCACCAACGGATTGGTGTCGGCGGAGACTTCGACGAACGCCTTGCCGGCCCGGATCGCACCTGCAGATGCCGCCATGTTGCTGTCACCTCACGCGTTGATCGACAAAGACTTGCTTCAGGACCGTGATCGGAGCCTGGGGCCAGGAAGTTCGCCGGGCCGTGCGGCGTTCGGGCTGGAACTCGGCGGGCTGAAACGGAGTCGCCCGCCGTTTCTCGTTGCGGTGGCAATTGGCCAGGAGCGCCATCTGGTGGGTGGTGTGCCGCCACCACTCCTCCCGCAATCCCTCAGCCATCCACAAGAGCTCCCGGAGGGTCAGGGGACCGGGCTCGACACCGACGAGGCCGGCGGTGCGGTAGATGAGCCGCCAAATAGCTCCGCGACTGCCTGGTCGGGCTGGAGCTGCGCCAGCCGCTGTTCCCCCGCCGCAACCATCGCCCGGACCAGATCCCGTTGCTTCTGGATCGCCGTGGCCAGATGCGTCCGGCGGAGGTTCTGGAAAAAATCGAGCCACTCCTGGGTGAACGCTTCTTGGGCCGCCAGGATCGCCTCGCCGCCAAGACTGGCTCCGAACACCTCGTCACTCACTCCGGCAGCGTCCGCCTGCGGCTTGACGAGGACAAACAGGACATCGCACAGCAGCACGACATCAGTGGCCAAGCGGGTCATCAGGGGGGGCTCCCCCAAGAGCGGTTCCGTCAGGTCCAGCTGCAAGAGCGACTTGACCCGCTTGAGGGCTTCGATCGTCAGGGAGACCTGCCAGGTCCGTCCCGTGGTGTCGCGAAAACTCGTCATCATCAACTCCTGGTCCAAACTGGAAAAATGCCTTTGCGGATCGACCCGTCACTGTCTGTGATCGTGACGGTCACGTCGTAGTTTTTGGCGGCGACCGCGCCCCCCGGGATGGCCGTGACACCGTGCGCGATCGCCACTGGGCGTTCGAATTCGTCCCGGAAGATGGTCTGGTTGGGCTGGGCATTGCTGAACGCCAATTCCCCAGGGGGGGTCACGGTGAGCGAGACCACACTGGCGACCGTGGCAGCCGGATTGACGCCTCGGCTCAGCAGGTCCGTGAAATTGAATCCCAAGGGAGCGGTCTCCCCCGGGATGATCACGATCGGTGTGGCTCGGACAGAATCGGCCATGGCCTTCGGTCGTCAGCGGTGTCGAATGGTCCCCACGCCCGGGCGGGGGGGAGCGGAACTGGTGAGCCACCGGCGGGGGAGCGAACCGATTCCCCAGCGCGGACGCAGCGACCCGGTCCCGGCTGGTTGCGAGCCCGTGACGGGAGGGGGGACTGGTTTCGGCCAGTAGCGGGCCGGAAAGAACCGGGGTCCAAAAAAGCCGGCGGGGAACATGGTGGCGTGCCTGAGACCAACGAAAAATGTCAGGTGGGATTGGTGGCGATGGCGGTGCGATTGCCTTGGGTGTCGGTCAGCGCGGTGATCCGGTCCTTGGTGTTCTCCTTGTCCCGGAAATGGATCGGCCCCTCGGGGAACCCGTTCGACACTCCGACACTGGCCGCCCGCAGCAGGCGCAGGGTTTGCCGGGGCGTTTCGTCGGGCTCGATCCCATCGACCCGATCGAGGAGCGCGTCGGCAACCGCCTCCCGCTCTGGAGTCGTGAGCGTCATGGCCGCGCCGGGAGCCGCCCGGGTCAGCACCGCCGTGGTGCTGGCGGGATCCGCCGGGAGCAACTCGGTCTGGGCGTGGATCGCAGCGATCGTCGCGTTGTCGGGAGCGGTGTAGCCGGTTGTGGCCAATCGCGTGCTGGTGGCTACGTCGGTCTTACTGGCAATGGCCGCAATCGTGGCGTTGTCGGGGGCGGTGTAGCCTGCAGCTGCCAATCGCGTGCTGGTGGCCACGTCGGTCTTGGTAGCAATCGCAGCGATGGTCGCGTTGTCGGGAGCCGTATAGCCCGCCGTTGCCAGGCGGGTACTGGTCGGGACATCGGCATTGCCGGCAATCGCCAACAGCGCCGTCCGATCGGCCGCCGTGAAATCGACCGCGGTCGTGTCCACAATCACACTCTGGCGGCCATACGCCCGCGTGGCTCCCCCCTCGATCACGGAGAACGTCCAATTGAGCTGCTCCAGAGCATCTCCCGCACTGGCGGTATAGAGCACCCGGTACCGGCCCGTGCTGACCAGGGACATTGTGGTGCTGCTGAGGCGGCTGGAGAGATCGGTTCCCGCCTGGTTGACCAGGACCAGTGTGGGAGCCGCGTCCGGCACCTCCATATTGCCCACGTCGTCGTACAGGAATAGCTCGATGCGGTAGAGCGACGTTCCACTATCCGGGCGCTCGAGCACCTCGGGCAGAGAGATCACCGCGCGGGTGTTGTTTTGGATCGCGGTCACTTCCGCTTGGCTGGCCAACTGGCCGCTGACTCCCGCCAGTTTGTCGACCAGCAGCTTGCCCAGGCTGCCGAGCGTGGTCAGCCCCGAAGTCAGCACATCCCAGATCGCCTGGACGCCGGCCGCACTGAGTGTGCGGGTTGCCACTGACCACACCGCATCAAAGGCCCCCGCAGCGAACTTGGCCGCAGTCAGGCTCCCATCCGCCAGTTTGGTTGCTGTGATCGCGTCACTGGCGATCGCTGTCGCTGACACCACATTCGCCTGCAGTACCCCGACCGTGACATCGACCCGTTGATTGGTGAGCGCCAGGGGAGCGACCCCCAACCAGCGTCCCAGGTCCAGGCGGCCATTGCTGTCGATCGCCAACAGTGTGAAATTCGCGGGGACCGTGCACACGATCAAGGGGTCCAGCTGCACATTCGCGGTGGCACTGTTGGCGGAGAACACGAGTACGTCCCCATTGCTCTCGGCCGCCGTCACATCGAACGCATAGACCCCCTTGGCGAACACGGCATCCAGTTCCGTGGCGCTGGTATCCGCCAGCGCCACGGGAGCCCCTCCATCCTTGGAGACATACGCCGTCAGGTTGGCGGCATCCCCCGTCTTGGGAGTGTTGGCGGCCAGGTCATGGGCGTAGAACACGATCTTTTGATTGGCGACGTTTTTGAACATGCCGGTTACGCTCCCAGGAATCGAGCCACAGGTCGTCGGCTTCCAGCGACAGCTGAGGGAGGAGCCTGATGTAAAATCGTCCCCTCCACGATGTAGCTGCATAGCGGAGAAGCGGAATTGACGAGCAGTGCCAGTCCCTCCTGAGGACGCAGTCGCAGGCCAGCCACGGGAAGATTGGACCGCACTTCCCAACCTTGCCTCAGCGAGCGAGCCGGAGCGAAGTTCCCCTCGGCAAATCCTGTCGTAACATCGACGGAAGCCACTCGCAGTCGTGCATTGCGAAACGTCTGGAGTCTCCGGACGGCCGGTGCATTCGTGCCGGGATAACCGAGGTCCGCGATGGGATCGAGTCCTTCAACCAACTGAATGGTTAGTTCATTCCGTAGCGAACCCCGTCGCAGCTGCAAGGCGGCGGGCACCGTGTTCCGGGTCGACGCTGGCTGGGGGTTGAGCAGAGTCCCTCCCGTGGCGCGTCGCACCCGCACCAACCGCAACGTCGAGTTCTCACTGGCGACTCCACTGGTGGAGTTGTCATAGGAATAGAACCCCGGGGTGAAGGCGTGGATCGCCCGGATCTTGAGCACCGTGCCCGAACCGACACCGTTGAACACGGTGATCCAGGCGTGGTGCCCTTCGGACGGGAACAATTCCGCCGGCACAACCCAGGAGGAAGTTCCCACATCCAGCTCCAGATCGCACAGCCAGCCCAAGGGTGCGGGGGGGGTGGCACTGGGGCGGATCGCGATCCCTTCCCCTTCCGCCAATTCCAGAGACTGCAGCACGGCTCCCTGGCCGGCCTGCCACACGGCTCCCGTGTTGCGGCAAGGCTGTCCCGGGTTCTTGGCTCCCACTCCCGGCAGCCAGGTCGCCAGCCCCCCACTGGTCACACCGATCCCAGGTTCGTTCAGCCAGCTGGAACGGAGCATCCCCGACAACTCGATCGCGTCGACCTGGGTTCGGCAGCTGACCTGGGTGGGAAGCGTGGCGGCTGTGTTGGTGGCCACTGGGCTGACCGCTGTGCCCCCGGCTTGGGAGCTGATGCGGACCAACTCGACCGTCCCCACGAGCGCCCCGCTCATTGAAGCCGGAAACGGCACTTCCCGGATGGTCAGCTGCACCAATTCCAGCTCCCGGCGGAGATCCGATCCCTCGGCATTGAACAGGGTGCAGAGGGCCCGATCCGTGATCGAGGCAGCGGCGGTGAACCCGAAGTGAAACGTGTCAGTGGCCATCAGCTGTTTGTGAATTCGAGTTCGACATCGGCCTGGCCGACCGTTTGATTGACGGAGACCACCACGATCCCCTCGTTTTGACCTGCCCGGCAGGTGAGCGGCTCCACATTGCTGTCGCCATAGCCGGAGTTCCAGATCTCGGCATACGGGACCAAGGTCAGCATCGAGTCCCAATCCAGCGTCGAGAGGGCTGGCTCATCCGGAGAGTGCAGCAGTTGCCGGAACTGCGAACCGACTGTCACCGTCCGTCCCGTTCCCACCGAGGTGCCCGCATCAAGCGTCGCGTTGGCGGTACTGTGGGCGACCGGAGTGACTGCGGTGCCACCGGTCGGAGCGACTGTCTGCCGATGGATCCGCAGGTTATTGAACACCCCTGTGATGGCGGTCGTCTGGTTGTTGAACAACCACATCCGGTAGATACGGATCGTCTTGACCGATGTGTTCACATTGAACAGATCGATCATCGCTTTGTTGGCGGCGTATGTGACACCGGAACTTTGTGCATGCCAGGTATCGGCCATCATTCACTCCCCACACTGATCACTTTGCCGGTTCCACAAGTCGCCTGGAACAGCCCGATCCCCTGTGTTCCCTGAACCCGCTGTTGAACGCCTCGAGTCCGCAATTCCCCCAATCGACGGACCATCAACTCCCGTGTGTCACCTGGCGGCATCCCCGTGACCCGCTGCTGGTTGACCTGCAGTACAAATGCCACCAGCCGCTGCAGTTGGCTCGGGAGCAACGCCCGCGGAACATCCGCGATCCAGCCCATGGCCGGGTCATAGTGCACGGGAATCTCGCGCATGGGTTCTCCCTTTACGGAGCGGTGTGCCAGCTGGGGGCATTGGCGGCATAGGCGGGCTTGATCGTGATGTCGATCAGCATCCCTTCCTCGAGGGCTTCACTGCGGGCGAACTTGAGCACCGCCATCGTCGCCCGCAGTCCCTGATTCCCGGCGACTGCGATGTCGCCATCCATCACGGCACATTCGATGGTGCTGCGATTGAGGAACGCGTCCCGGAACGCCGTGACATCGGTGTCGGCGGAGTCCCACACCATCTGGAACTCAATGCTGGCCTTCTTGAGGGAGGCCAGGACCGCCTCCCAGCCAGCATTGGCCCGGGTGGTCATCGAGGCTTCCCCCGCCTCCAGGTTGAGAGTCAGGTCGCGGACATTCTTGACCTCATCCCAGGTCGGTGACACGAAGGTCCCGGTGTTCCGGTACAGCTTGCCATCCAGCCCCAGTTTGGCACCCATCAGCACTCTCTCCTCGATCCGAAGGACAGGTTCCGCTCACTCAGGCGGTGGGGGGCACGGGACTGACCACCCCAGGACTGACCAGCCCGGGACTGACCGGTACGGGAGTCACCACGGATCCCGGGCTGCCACTCGCCACGGAGGTCCGCTCATGCACGGCCCGCAGGCGGTCGACCGTCTTGAGCAAGGCTTCCCGCTTCTCGGGATCCCGCATCTTGGCTTCCAGAACGAGCTGAAAGACCCGATCGAATTCCGCCTGCCGCTCCCGTTCATCCCCCAGCAGGTCGGCCACTTCCCGGATCTTGCTGATCATGCCGCTGTAATCCCCAATCGCGTAGTCCTCGAGGATGGGAGGCATCCGGGTAAACCCCAGTTCCCGCAGCCGGCCGGCCAGGCGGGTGGCGACCCGCCGTCGGTTCTCAACCGCGGTATCTCCCTGAAACAGCAGTTGCCCCACGAAAAACATCGCCACCCCAATGGCTCCCAGAATCAAGGGGTTCCGTAAATCGAGCTGGTCCATGTGTCAGCCTCTCAGGTGATGTTCAGGAAACAGAAACCGCGACACTTCGGTGGGGTGGTCACAACGGGAGTGGATTCAACTCGATTTCTTCCACTGGTACGCGATCCCGGAGAGGGCGGCTCCCACGGCGGTCAAAGCCACCCACACTCCTCCGCCGTCACTGCCGCCCGAGGCCTCGTCCGACTCCCGAAACAGCAGCGGAATCTCCTCCTCCCGGTCACGATCGTCCGGCTCGCGATCCCGTCGGTCAGCAGGTCCCCAGGGGGGCTGCGGAGGAATGGGCAGGCAGCGCCCGCGGGGGCAGTGGCGTTCCACCTGTTGACGGATGGAGCGGGTCAACTCCAGGGGCCGCTGTCCCAGCTCTGGACCCGAGCCTCGATAGATCACCTGGCCATTGGCCCGTTCGACCAAGAGGCAGGGGGTGGTGTCGACCAGAGCGCGAAACTTGGCAAACTCCGGGTCAGCGGTGGTGATCAAGTGCCAATGCGTCTGATGCTTGAGCGACACCAGGGAGGGCTCGGTATGAAACAGCGCTTCCACCCGTCGTTCGGTCGGAATCGCCCGCCAGTCTGGTCGCACCAACAGAATGGTGTGCCAGGTATGGGCATCCTCCGGCAGGTCCCAAGTCCGCTGTTCCACGAGCTCAAGCGGTTCCCGCTCCAGTCCCCGGGGCTGGTGCGACTCCGCCGGCAGGACCTGTGGGACGATCCACAACTGGACCGCCAGAGCCACCGCCGCGGAAATGAGTAAGGTCAGGGTGATTTGTCGCATGCCAGTACTCCTGAGTTAGACGCCAGGGGATGAACCAACCAAGGCTGGGGAGCGGACGGCACTCCCAGGATCGTGAGGGCCCAGCCGCCACTGGATTGCCATTCCGCCAGAAACTGTCGGCGGGGCCAGTGCTGGATCTCCTGGGGAGCATTGCTGTCCAGGATGTGGGCAGACCGAGCATCGAGACCAACCAGGGTCACCATGTGGCGTCCCTCTTGAACCACTACTGCCGCTCCCCGCCGAGTGCGCAGTGCCCATTCCAGAAACCGCACCTCCCCGGTTCGCGTTTCGGCATACCTGAGGCCCGCGGCCTCCAGTTGCCGGGCCACGCTGTCCGGGGTCTCACCATCGGCATGCTGCTCCCGCCACCAAGTTGCCAGATCATGCCGCCCCTGTCCGTGCAGCAGATGCACGATTGAAGCATGCACGCACGAGCCTTGACGGCGGGGTCCCAGCCAATTCGCCTGGCGAAAGCGTTCTGGCAAGTCCAGCTGTCGCAACCGCACCAGGAGCCGCACGACGGACGGCGTGAGGCGAATGATCGTCCCCAGCGACAAGGTCGGGGGAGCCAGGGCGGGACCAGCCAGTGCCGTCAATCCCACCACGATCAACAGGAACGCTTTACGCAGCGGAAACACCCACATCGTTGTCCAGTGCCTCCTGCCAGGTGAGGGTGCCGAGATAGGTCAACAAGGGGGAGCGGGCCAGATCGTTGGGACTCACAGCGGCATCGAACTTGTGCACAAAGTGCACCCCGGCTCCGCGCAAGAACGACCGGGCGATGTGCTGGGAACAGATGGTGGCATCGGCCCGCAGACTCTGTTCGCGGAGCCAGCGGCGGTACGGCTGCATCCAGGTCAACCACCGCAGGCCCACCAGTTGACCCAGAGTCAACAGCCGGATGTTCCGCCAGGCATAATCCCCCGTGAGGTCACCGATCAGATGCCGGGCTACGTGCTTCCGCTTGTGGTCATCCAGGGGAGGCACTGTCCGGAAGACCGAGATTCGTCCGGAGTGCCGGCGGACTTCCGCACTCAGGGGAGACAGGTGACCGTTGCAGTGTTCCTCGTAACCGGCTGACCACAGGCGATCGTGCAACCAGACCAGGCCACTGGAATGGCTGAACGCCCCATCGGTGGCCGTGGCGATCAGATGGCCGTACAGGCTGGTCGGTTCCCACAACGCCACATCGCCATCGAGGGCTTGAGCTCGATACTCGGCATAGGGGAGCCAGCGCCGGACCACCCCCAGAATCAATTCCGGCTGCCGCCAGTGACCATTCATGACTGTCCTCCGGAACCGGGACGGGAACTGCGATGGGAACTGCGATGGGAACCGGGATGGGAACTGGGACTTACTACGGTCGCACGGAATGGGCCCACATCGCGGGCAGCCCCGGGAGTTCCTGGGCCAGTGCAGGCCGCATGTAAGGGCGGGCGGCAATCCGCACCAGACGCGGGTGGCGGCCCCAGGTGATGGCGGCCGTTCCCCCGTATTCCAGAACGGCGGGAGCCTCTCCGGCCGTATGGTTGAGCCGGACGGGGCCCACCAGCACACTCCGCCGCGCGGGATCGAAGACGAAATAAATGAAGTCCTTGAGCAGTCCCACGTGGCTACTGGGGGGTTGGCCCGGGAGCGACGCTGCCCGCCGCCGCCGAATGCTGGACTTGGCCCGCGTACGGACGAACGCTCCGAAGCGGGACAGCACCTTCCGTTCCGCCTGGCTGAGAGCGGACTGCACGCTGCTGCGGTCGAAGAACGAGTTCTTGGCGAGAGCGAGTCGCAGCGGAATCATTCCAGGATCCGATACGTGAGACTCAGGACCGTGGTGAACACCCGCCGCTGATCGAGATCTTCGCTGTCGAGGGGTACTGCGAGGGCTTCGACGGAAAGGAGCGTGGCGTCGATGGTGGGGAGCCGGATGAGTTGCCGGAGGTGCTCCTCGAACGCCTGGGCCAGACTGACCAACGCATCGATCTCGGTGTTCGACTCGTCGACCAACTTCTGCTGCAGGCCCACATGGATCGTGCAGTCCCGTCGCAGGGTGTGCCGGGAGGCCAGTTCGCTGCTCCACCCGGCCGGGACCACACTCACCAGGGGACTCTTCAGCTGCTGTGGCGTATGCCGCGGCACATAGCACCGCTCCACAGAGAATGGCCAGCGGAATGAACCAGTCTGCAGCACCTGCACGACGGCGTCGGCAACCCGAATCAGCATGGCATCCATCACAAGCTCTCACGCTCCATCTCCCGAACATGAATCCGCAGCAATGTGCGGCAGGGATCGCAATACCGATAAGGAGGTTCACTCCCCAGCGGCACCACCTCAAACACCACAATTTCACGGCCTGTGGACTCCTCAATCCGATCGCCTCGCTCGGGGAGGACTGGCCTCCCCTCCAACACCAGGCTGGCCGTGGGGATCAGCCAGTCCCGCACCTCCGTTTGGATCCGCAGTCCCTGGCTGTCAGTACTCTCTCCCGTGGTTCGTCCCGCCGTGGCGGATACCACTACAGCGGCCGCCCCCCGGCGATAGGTGACGGGCCGACTGGCGAACTGCTGCAGGCGGTCAGTCAGCCAGGCCAACCCCTGTTGCAAGCGGTCCTCCATCACTCAGGCTTTCCGGAGCAGTTCCACATCGAACAGATCGAGCCGCACTTGATTGCCGGCATTGGCCACCGACCAGGTGGCGGTGATCGCCACGGTCTGAGCGGCGGTTGTATCAAGCGCACTGACAGCCAACTTGGCGGGCTTGGCCGTCACTGTCCCTTCGGTTCCCAGGGCTTGCAGGCCACTGGCGACGATGGAGCCATTGGCTCCGATCGCCCGTACGACCAGATCCGCCTCGAGGTGAAACAGATCGTTGTTGGCCACGTCGACCGCTCCGGTCGCGATCAAGGTCACCGCACCGACTTTGAGCCGCACATTGAGGGTGTCGGTGGAGTTCGTGCTCGGACAAATTCCCTGGGCCCGGACCCGCAGGACATCCCCCACCTGCAGCGTGTTGGCGGGGATCGTGACCGACTTGTCGAACGCCGTCTCGGTCATGGTGTTGGTGATCACGCTGCTGGCCGCCTCGGCCGAGTACAGGAGATCAGCCGTCGCCTGCATCTCGAGAAACACCCGGACCGTGGTGTCGGTCGCCGCAGCCTCCTTGACGACCCGACCCACCAGGCGGCCGACGGCAGAGTCCCCCGCCACGCGCTGGTTGGCGGCGTCCCAGTACGCCTTCTGCCCGACCGTCAGTGCGACGCCACTGGGCTTGGTGAACTCGAACACCCCTTCCAGGGCCAGCGACCCGAGTCGATTCGCGGCGATCTCCGTGCGGGTGATCCCCAAGAGGTCCCCTTGCACGACCACTTCCCCCGCCGCCCGAGCCACACTGGGGGTGTGGTCGATCGCGTCTCCCGCCTGAATGTAAACCGCCTGTGGCATTGCTTGATCTCCTGTGAAATCGCTGTGGCCAATCCCGGAGCCGCTTACGCTTCCCCCTTACAACGGATCCCGCCTCGGTAGTCCTGCAGACTGACCCCGAAGTCGTGGAAGCCCCGCATCTGAATCCCCAGGACATTGAAATCCGCATCCGCAGTCTCGATCGTGGGAGACTCCTGGCCATTGAGGAACGCGACTTCAATCACGGGCAGGTCGCTGGGCTCAGCCAGCAGGTACCACGCCTTGGAGGAGTTCCCCGAGAAGCGGCTGTTGGCCAGGTACCGCCCGACCTCGACTCGATACTTCCCTTGGTGGGGATTGGTGATCGGGAACTTGGCATTCGGGGTGTTGTCCCGCAGTTCCAGCGACTTGAAGAGCTGCGACGCGACGGCCGAGAGAGAGGTGGGAACCAGCAGAATGGCCGGCATGAGGCCGATCGGCTGGTTGTCACTGTCGACCTGGTCCATAAAGGCGACTTCCGCCTTGGTCAGTCCATCGATCGTCAGGGTGGTATCGGCTCCTGTCAGCAGCGTCTTGTTGGCGGCCGTGAAGAACGCGGCGTTGTTGAGAAACACTGACCAGAAGACGTCGTTGATCTTCAGGCCCGAGCCGCGGCCGAGCTTGCGGGGGACAGTCGTGATGGCCCCCAAGTCATCATTGATGATGTCCCGGCGGTCGATCGACAGCATCAACCCGTAGGTGTCGGCCTTGTTGGTGTACGTCTCATTCCCCAGCGTGCCGTGCTTGAGTTCACCCCCAGGGGCGACCTGCTCGTAGGTGTCCTTCCCAATCAAGCGGTAACTGGTCACCGTCTTGAAGTCGGTGACATTGCGGACGGCACAGATGTTGCGCCACACCCGTTCCACCGAGAAGAAGCCTTCCAGCAGAAACTTGTTGGACACCGTGGCCAGGATTTGCCCAATGTCGATCGTGGAGAAGGCCGCTTCGACATCCCGCCCAAACGCCGAGCGGAGCACGGCTCGACTGTCCCGGAAGTTGCGCCCGGAATAGCCATTCGCCCAAGCCGCTTCGAGCAACAGTTCCTGAAGACCAATCCCACCTCGAAAGCGGCGGGCGGCCAGGTCCAATGTCTGCGGCTCAAACAACTGCTCCACCCCGGCATACTTTGAGGACAACAGGCAAGCGGCCTCCAGCACCGTGGAATTCACCGTATTGTCCCGCAGATGGACGGCCGGCGCCGTGGGACGCAGTTCCCGCAGTACCGTCAATTCCGCCCGCTGCTCGGACCAACCCTCCCGAATGGCCTGCGCCTCCAGTTGCGGCCAGCGACCACTGAAGTGCCGTCGCACAGCCGCGATCCGCTCCACCTCGGCCGCAGCCTGGGACCGCAGTTCGGCAACTGTGGCCTGGGGCAGCCCGGCTGGAGTCCCGACGGGCTCGACCGGTCGGGCCGGAGTTCCGGTCCCCTCAACCGAGGAGGCAGCCGCTGGGGAAGGCGCGACCGGATGTTCGACCACCGGGGGGGTGGCTGCTTGCAGCGGAGGAACCGTGTTCGGAGAAACCGCGGTCGGAAGAACTGACGTTGTGGCATTTGGGGTCGGGGAGAACTCGGCATCCATGGAGTGCACTCCGGAACTTGGGGACGCTGTGGCGAGCACATTGGCACTGGTCGCACCGTCGGCTCCCAGGTCAACAAAACTGATCTCTCCCAAGGTGGACTTGCGGACCACATTGGTGGGGCCCACGAAGGAACGACCATTGACCGTGACCGCCTGGCCTTCGCGGACGAATTCAAACTCCTCGACAGCCGCTCCAATGGAGGCCTGCCAGGGAAACCCATTTTTCGACGAGGTCACCACCTCCCGGGCCGTCGGCGTGTCCCGGGAAATAACTCCCGTGGCCACCAGGACACCCCCCTCCACACGGAGACTGTCGGTGTGCCCGACGCCACTTGTGGGATCGTGCGCAAACCGAATCGGACGGGCTTGTGAGGGAATCGCCAGTCCCGCCAGATCCAGGATCACAGGATGTCGCCACCCCGCCACCCGCATGGGGCCTCCGGTGTAGGCCACCATCCGAAACCGGGGGAGTCCACTGCCGCCGGCGGTCTCACCGGCTGCCTCCACATCAAACTCCGTCGTTCCCTGCAGGCAGAGCGGGGCGGGTGTGGGACGGGCTTCACTCATCACTGACGGGGTCGGCATCGACCGGATCCTCCGGAGAAGCGGATGGTGCACTGGGGAACGGTGCGGTCTCGGTTGGGGTGCTGGAACCAGCGTCGAGCGGCAACCCCAATTCGCGCATCAGGGCGAGCTCCTTGGCCCTTTGGCGAAGCTGCGTCTCCCAGTCCTGGCCGCGGCGGGCGAACTCATCCGCCAGAGTCGTGGTGTGCGACTGCAGCCTCGTCGCCTGAGCGGAGGCCTCCTTTTGGGGGTCGACATGCTCCTGGCCATCGAAAAACCAGGTGTGTCGCCAGGTGGCGATGGTCCCGGAGGTCTCGGGGAGCAGTCCGGGAATCAACACCGCCTCATCCAGCCACGCGGCCAGAAGCCGATCGAGAACGACCCGGGCCACTTGGGATTGATCGACTCGGATCGACTTGAAATAGACCTGGTGATCCATTCGTCCCGAGGCGTAGTTGTACGAGGCACTGTTGGCCGCCGCGATATTGAACGGCATGTTCAAGCACCGCGCGATCTCATTGAGGATCTCGGCCTTGAACTCGCGATAGGTCGTGGCTGGTTGCTGGGCCTCAATTTGAGACATGCGCCAGCCCCCAGGCATGGTCACCAAGGCTCGTTTTTCGAGCTCGATCGACTCGAATGGTTCAGCGGAGTCCGCCTCGCCACTGGCCGGGGCATCGGTGTAGAGAATCCCCGCAAAGTCAGCAGCCGTCTCGGCCGCCGCCAGAACCGCCAAAGTGAACCGCCGCAATTGAGCGAACAATGGCAGAGCCGGCAGGATGTCGGGGATCCCCCGGTACTGGCTGGGCCGATCCGCCCGAAACCAATGAATCATTCCTGCCGCTGGCACTTGGTCGAAATCCAGCAGTCCCCCCACGGGAACATCGCCGGGATGGTGCTTGAGCACGTGGTACTCGATGGGGTTTCCCCAGGCATCGAGCACAATCCCATCGACCCCATGAGCCAATGGATTGAGATGCGGTGTGGTCACCTGATCGGCTTCGACCAAGCGCAGGTCCAACTGGATGGGATGGGCGAGACGGGGATTGCTGATCAACAATCCGAACGCCTCACCATCTGTGGCGCGGGCCATCCGCATGGTGCGGAGCTTGGCGGCCAGTCCAATCGCCGCCGACCATTCGTGAAATGCCGCCTCGATGCGACGATTGGCCTCCTGGTCAGAGGTCAGCATTTGGAGACGGGGTCCCGTCCCGATCAGATCGTTCGCCAGCGTCAAAACGATTCCCTTGGCATAACTGTTGTTGGCCACCTCGTACCGAGCCCGGTTGCGGAGTGTGCGACGCACACTCGCCGTGTTCGCGGCATTCGCGGAGAGCCCATCTGCTTGTGCCCAATGTCGGCGATTGTCTTCAGTGGTGGTCGCCGCATGGTAGCGCGCATG
>Ga0315899_10002912_pt1 | contig 18753 bp, 17 predicted proteins | sample LakEriMetagenome_2_FD_203518 | JGI IMG/M metagenome (GOLD analysis project Ga0315899, IMG submission 203518) | Freshwater fungal communities from buoy surface, Lake Erie, Ohio, United States - Buoy 4 MA112 | ecosystem: Environmental > Aquatic > Freshwater > Lake | place: USA: Lake Erie, Ohio... | reverse complement strand
GCGCTGATGCAGGGGCAGGCGTTCCGCACCGAGGACTTCCGCGAGGGCGTGGCCGCCTTCGTCGAGAAGCGGGCGCCGAGATTCGTCGGGCGGTGAGCGTCCGGCCGGGCCGGTGAGCGCATCGGCGGACGCGCCCGGCGTCGCGACCGACCCGCGGCGGGCCGTCCGCACCCTGGTGGCGCTCGCCGCCGCGCACTACACCGCGGGCATCGGCTTTCGGGTGAACGTGGCGCTCGCGGCGGTCGCGGCGGGGCTGTCGCCCGCCTCGATCGGGCTCGTGCTCTCGACCTTCGCGCTGGTGCCGATGCTGCTCGCGGTGCGGGGCGGTCAGCTGGTGGACCGGATCGGGGTGCGCGCGCCGATGCTCGCCGGCATCGCGCTCGCCGCCGTCGCCGCGGCGCTGTGCGCCGCCCTGCCCCATCCGGCGATGCTCGCGCTCGCGACCGGCATCGCCGGGCTCGGCACGATGGCCTTCCACCTCGGCATGCAGCACTGCGCCGGGGAAATCGGCGGGACCGCGCGGCGCACCGCGAACTTCAACGCGCTCACGATGAGCTTCTCGGTCTCGGGCCTGCTCGGGCCCCCGATCGCGGGGCTGGTGATCGACCACGCCGGGCACCGGGCCGCGTTCGGGCTGTCGCTCGCGCTGCAGCTGGCGGTGCTGGTCGTGCTGAAGCGGTTCCCGTTCGATCGGCACCTGCCGCCGAGGACGCCGGCGTCGGCCGAGACCGCCGGATCGCCGGACGCGCCCGCCGAGGACGATGGCGCACGCGCCGCGCGGGCCTTCGCCCTGCTCGGCGCACCGAAGCTGCGGCGGCTGCTGATCGCGTCGCTGCTCGCGTCGGCGTCCTGGGACGTCTACCAGTTCGTGCTGCCGCTGCACGCGGGCACGATCGGCCTGTCGGCGACCTCGGTCGGCGTGGCGATCGCCGCCTTCTCGGCGGGCTCGCTGTCGGTGCGGCTGCTGCTGCCGAGACTGCTCGCGCATGCGCATCCCGCGCGCTGTATGCAGGCCGCGCTCGCGGTCTGCGTGCTCGCCTATGCGGCGGCGCCCCTGGCCGGCTCGCTCGGGCCGCTGCTGGTGCTGTCGTTCCTGATCGGCACGGGGCCGGGCATCGCGCAGCCGCTGCTGATGGCGGCGCTGCACCACGCGTCGCCGCCAGGGCGCGCCGGCGAGGCGGCGGGCCTGCGGATGACGCTGCTGTCGGCGACCCAGCTCGTGCTGCCGATCGGGCTCGGGCTGATCGGCGGAGTGCTCGGGACCTCGGCGCTGTTCTGGCTATACGCCGGGGTCGCGGCGGCCATCGGCGTCGCGTTGGCGCGGGCCGAGCGACGCTGAGTTCGCCGGCCGGCGCCGCGCGTCCGCGGACCCGCGGCGCCCGCCCACGGCGGTCCGGGCTCAGGAGTCGGCGGTGAACCCGATCCGCTTGACGATCGGCCCCCAGCGCTCGGTGTCGGCCTTCAGCAGCGCCGCGAGCTCCTCGGGCGTCGACGATGCCGCCTCGAGCCCCATCGTCGCGAGGCCGTCGACGGTCTCCTTGTCGGACAGCGCCGCGCGCAGCGCCACGTTCGCGCGCTGCACCACCGCCGGCTCCGGCTTGCCCGGCAGGAAGAAGCCGAACCACTCGCGGAATACCAGGTCCTTGAACCCCTGCTCGGCGTAGGTCGGCGTGTCCGGCGCGAAGCGCGAGCGCTTCTCGGCCGAGGTCGCGAGCAGCCGGCACTTGCCAGCCGCGACGTGCTGCGTGAACTCGCCAACCGGCCCCGAGACGGCCGCGATCTGTCCGCCGATCATGTCGAGGATCGCCGGCTGCGTGCCGCGGAACGCGATGTGCTTGATGTCGGTCTTCGTCTCGATGCCGAGCAGCGCGCCGATGAAGTGCGGCACCGAGCCTGCCGCCGGCGAGCCGAAATTGGCCTTGTCCGGGTTTGCCTTGCACCAGGCGATGAAGTCCGGCACGTTGCGCACCGAAGCCGGCACCATCGGCCCGACCGCGAAGCCGAAGTCGAAGTTGCATCCGAGCGAGGCCGGCGTCAGGTCGTTGACCGGGTCGTAGGCGAGCTTGCGGTAGATGTGAGGGTAGATCCCGAGCATCGACATCGGCGTCTGCAGGATCGTGGTGCCGTCGCGCGGCGCGGCACGCATCAGGTCGATCGCGACCTGGCCGCCGGCGCCGGTCCGGTTCTCGACGACGGCGTTGCGGGCGTACGGGCCCTTGAGCTTCTCGGCCACGCGCCGGCAGATGGTGTCGGACGTGCCGCCCGGCGGGAAGCCGGTGACGACGCGCACGGTCTCGATCGCGGGCGCCGGTTGCGCGCGCAGCGCGGCGGGCAGCGCGGAGGCGCCGAGCGCGGCGCCGATTGTCGCGACGACACGGCGGCGAGCTGCCGCGGGGGACTCGAAGCGGTCCATGGGGTCTCCTCGTGGATGTCGGTGCGCGCAGGGCCGCGCGCGGTGGCGGGATGATAGCGGCGAAGCGCGATCCGTGCGGAGGTGCGGCTTCTGGCGGATGTGAGCCGACCGTGATCAGAATTCGCCGTGGCGACCCTGTCCCCGTGCGAACGCCGCGGCACCGCGGACCGTCTCGCCGCTCGCGATCACGTCCAGGCCCCCCTGCATCTCGGCGTCGATCGCCTGGTCCTCGTCGAGCGACCACTGCGCGAGCACCGAGCGCCGATCCGCGCGCATGCAGCGCTGCGGGAAGGCCGCGAGCTGGCGGGCGAGCGCGACCGACTCGGTCAGCGCCGAGCCGGCCGGCACGAGGCGGTTGGCGAGGCCGATCTCGAGGGCCTCCTCGGCGGTGACCGGACGGCCGGTGAGGATCAGGTCCATCGCGCGGGACTGGCCGATCAGCCTCGGCAGGCGGATGGTGCCGAGGTCGATCAGCGGCACGCCGAAGCGGCGGCAGTAGATGCCGAACACCGCGCCGCGCGCGACCACCCGCAGGTCCGCCCACAGCGCGAGCTCCATCCCCCCCGCGACCGCCGGTCCCTCGATGGCGGCGATCACCGGCTTGGACAGCGCGAGGCGGGTCGGACCCATCGGTGCGAGCGTGTTCCGGCCGCCGAGTGCCCTGCGCTTCTCGGGATCGCCGGCGGCGATCGCCTTCAGGTCCGCACCGGCGCAGAACGCATCGCCGCGGCCGGCCAGGATCGCGACCGAGGCCGTCTCGTCGGCATCGAACGCGAGGAACGCGTCGTGCAGGGCTCTCGCCGTCCGGCCGTCGACCGCGTTGCGGACCTCCGGTCGGTCGATCGTCACGATCCACACCGGTCCGTCCCGGTCCACGGACACGGTCGACCGACCTTCACCTCGCTGATCCATGCCGTGCGCCTCCTTCCGGCTGTCCACCTATGCCTCGAACGGCAAGCCCACGTAATTCTCCGCCAGCGACGTCGCCGCCGCCCGCGAGCCCACCAGGTAGCCGAGCTCCGCCTCCTGGATCCGTTGGCCGAAGTCCCCGGTGTCCGGGAACCGGTGCATCAGCGTCGTGAACCACCACGAGAAGCGCACCGCCTTCCAGACGCGCCTCAGGCAACGCTCCGAATAGCGATCCAGGCCGTCGGTCGTGCCGGTCCGGTAGTGCTCGACCAGCGCCCGCGCGAGGTAGCGCACGTCGGACGCCGCGAGGTTCAGGCCCTTGGCGCCGGTCGGCGGCACGATGTGCGCGGCGTCGCCGGCGAGGCACAGGCGGCCGAAGCGCATCGGCTCGGCGACGAAGCTGCGCAGCGGCGCGATGCTCTTCTCGATCGACGGTCCGGTGACCAGCGTCTCGGCCGCGCGCACGTCGAGCCGCGCGCGCAGCTCGTCGAAGAAGCGCCCGTCCGGCCAGTCCTCGACACGCTCGTCGAGCCCGCACTGCACGTAGTAGCGGCTGCGCGTGCGGCTCCTCATCGAGCACAGCGCGAAGCCGCGCGGATGGTTCGCGTAGATCAGCTCGTCGGACACCGGCGGCGTGTCGCAGAGCACGCCGAGCCAGCCGAACGGGTAGATCCGCTCGAAGGCCTTCACCGCGCCGGCGGGCACCGACGCGCGCGAGACGCCGTGGTAGCCGTCGCAGCCGGCGATCCAGTCGCAGGCGAGCTCGTGCGCGACGCCGTCCTTGCGCCATCGCACCACCGGCCGCTCGCCGTCGAAGCCGTGCAGGCTCACGTCGGCGGCCTCGTACACCGTCGTCGCGCCGCAGGCGGCACGCGCGGCCATCAGGTCGCGCGTCACCTCGGTCTGGCCGTAGACGGTCACGTGCCGGCCGATCAGCGCGCCGAAGTCGATGCGGTGGCGCTGCCCGTCGAACGCGAGCTCGATGCCCTCGTGCGGCAGGCCCTCGGCGTGGCAGCGCGCCCCGACCCCGGCCTCGTCGAGCAGCTCGACGGTGCCCTGCTCGAGCACGCCCGCGCGGATGCGGCCGAGCACGTACTCCGGGCTCTGGCGCTCGATGATCACCGCGTCGATGCCGGCACGGTGGAGCAGCTGGCCGAGCAGCAGCCCCGACGGGCCTGCGCCGACGATCGCGACCTGGGTGCGTGTCTTCGTCATCGTCGTCCCGTGCCTCAGACGTCGAAGAACACCGTCTCGGCGTCGCCCTGCATCCGGATGTCGAAGCGGTAGACGACGCCGCCGGGCTGGACGTCCCGGGTCGCGACCAGCGTCGCGCGACGCTCGGCGGGCACCGCCGCGAGCACCGGATCCTTCGCGTTCGCCGCGGTCTCGTCGTCGAAGTAGATCCGCGTGAACGCGTGGCTCAGCAGCCCGCGCATCGAGACGATCACGTCGACGTGCGGCGCCTGGCCGTCGGGCGTGGCGCCGGGCTTCACGGTCCGGAACGCGAACGCGTGGCCCGGCAGCGTGCCGGTGCCCATCCGGCCGAAGCCACGGAACCCCGTCGCCGCGACGTCCGCCGGCGTGCGCACGTGGCGGCCGGACGCGTCGGCGTGCTGGATCTCGAGCATCGCGTCGTGGATCGGTTCCCCGTTGCCGTCGAGCACGCGGCCGGTGATCACGATCGGCTCGCCGGGCGTGCGAGGCTCGGCGAGCTCGGCGCCGAACAGCGCGCGGAAGGCGTAGCCGTACTGGGTCGAGGTCAGGCCGTACGCGAAGTACGGCCCCACGGTCTGCGACGGGGTCTGGCCGGGGGTGGCTTCGGATGTGGCGCTCATCGCGTCGTCTCCATCGGGGTCTCGAGCGGGCCGCGCAGCACGATGTCGAAGGTGAATCCGAGCGCGAAGCCGGGCTCGGTGACGTCGAGGTCGAATCGGGAAACCAGGCGCTCGCGCGCTCCGGGGCGCGTGCTCCTGTAGATCGGATCGTGCTCGAGCAGCGGGTCGCCGGGAAAGTACATCTGCGTGACCAGGCGGCTCGCGAAGTGCTCGCCGAACAGCGAGAAGTGGATGTGGTTGGGCCGCCAGGCGTTCGGGTGGTTGCCCCACGGATAGGCGCCCGGCTTGATCGTCATGAAGCGGTAGCGGCCCTCGTCGTCGGTCATCGTGCGGCCGGCGCCGAGGAAGTTCGGGTCGAGCGGTGCATCGTGCCGGTCGACGACGTGCACGTAGCGGCCGGCGGCGTTGCACTGCCAGAGCTCGACCAGCGTGCGGCGCATCGGACGGCCGCGCTCGTCGAGCACGCGGCCGGTGACGACGATGCGCTCGCCGAGCGGCGCGCCGTTCACCGCGGCGTTGCGGGTCAGGTCGTGGTCGAGCTCGCCGATGTCCTCGTGGCCGTAGACCGGCTGCGCGAGCTCCGACAGCGTGTGCTGCAGCGGCACCAGCGGGCGCTTCGGCGCGCGCAGCGGGGTGGACTTGTACTCGGGGTACAGGTACGGCGGCTGGCTGGTCCAGTCGCGCGCGGCGATCCGCGGCAGTTCGGCCATCGGGGTCTCCTCGGAGGACGAGCCCCGGACTGTAGGCAGCCGTCGGCCGCGTGTAAACCGGCGCGGCCCGGGCGATTCCGGGAACGGCGCGGGACTCCGGAGGGCCGGTGCCCGCCGTCTCGACGGGACGTCTCGAGGGGTCGTCCCGGCCTGCCCGCGGTCAGGGCTTGAGCTCGACCGACCCCGAGACGGCCACGACGACGTCCGAGTCCCCGCCCTCGCTCGGCAGCGGCGGCGCGGCGGCGGCCTCGGCGACCCCGCCGCGCGCCGCCATCATCGGCCGCGGACCGGGGCCCGTGCCGCCGGCGCGCAGGGTCAGCTCCTTCAGCTCGTAGGACGCGAAACCGAAGGCCGCGGCGGCGTCCGCCGCCCGGGCGCGGAACGCCTTCGCGGCCTCGGCGACGAGCCGCCTCTCCTCGGCCTGGCGGCGCTCGCCCGACAGCCTGAACTGCACGCCCGCGAGCTGCAGCCGCTCGCCGAGCCGACCGCCGAGCTGCGAGAGCGCCTGGATCCGCGTCGATTCGAGCACCACCTCGCCGCGGACCTTCCAGCCCTGCGGCCGCCCCTCGCGGGTGAAGTTCGGCTGCGTCGACACCGACCCGAGCCGGGCGCGCACGCCCTCGACCGCCTTCGCCTCGGCGATCGCGGCGTTCAGCTGCGACAGGACCGCTTCGTTCAGCGGCCCGACCTGCGGGCCGTCGCGCTCGGCGGCGAGCACCACCACCATCTCGTCGTTCGGCACCGCGGCCCGCGCCTGCGCGTCGAGCGCGAGCGTCGGCCCGGCGAACGCCGCGCCCGGTGCCGCGAGCGCGGCCGCCGCGAGGAGGGCGAGCGCGCCACGACGCAGGCCGCCCCGACCGTGCGATGTCATCGACCGCCCTCCCGCTCGAACTCGTCCACCGACGGCACCCGCGGCAGCCCCGTCCCCGACAGCCCGCGCGCCGCGCGCACCGCGCGCAGCACCGCGATCGCGGTCGCGGCGGCGGCCGCCGCACCGAGCGCCACCGGGTGCACCCTGACCGGGCTGCGCCCGGTCGAGAGCGCGAACAGCGTGTCGCCGTCGAAGGTGGTGTGCACCGGGTCGATCGTCCGCGCGAGCCCGTCGTGCGCGCTCTGCGCGAGCCTGCGGCACTCGGCCTTGGTCAGCGCAGCATCGGTCGCGACGAGGCCGATCGTGGTCGCGCCGCCTGCCTGCAGCACCGGCGGCAGGTCGCCGGCGAGCAGACGCGCGGTCGTGCCGACGCGGCGCGTGCCATCGGCGTCGCGCGCGCCGGCGATCGGCCGCCCGGTCGACGGGTCGATCACGTCGCCGATCGCATTGACCGCGACCAGCGCGCCGACGGTCGCGCCGCCGATGCGGACCGACGCGGTGCCGATGCCGCCCTTCATCGCGCGGCCGATGCCCCACAGCTTGCCGACGGTCGCGCCCGCGCCGGCGCCGACCGAGCCTTCGGCCGGCGGCACGTCGGTCGCGGCCTCGCACGCGGCGCGTCCGGCGCGCGCGTCCGGGCGGATGCCCGGGTCGCCGACCCACAGGTCGAACAGGATCGCCGCCGGGACGATCGGCACGCGGGCCGGCCCGACCGGATGGCCGATGCCCCGCTCCTCGAGCCACGCGACCACGCCCGAGGCGGCGTCGAGCCCGAACGCGCTGCCGCCCGCCAGCACGATCGCGTGCACGCGCTCGATCGCGTTGACCGGGTCGAGCAGGTCGGTCTCGCGCGTGCCGGGTGCGGCGCCCCGCACGTCCACGCCGCAGACCGCGCCGCCCTCGGCGAGCACGACGGTGCAGCCGGTGGGGCGCCGCATGTCGGTGAAGTGCCCGACGCGCAGTCCCGCCACGTCGGTGATCGCACCCGCAGTCCCGGTGCCGGGGCCGTGCGCCCCGCCGATGTCCGATAATCCCATCCCGTGATCCTACCCAAGTCCCCTGCCGAGGACACCCTCGAGCGCAAGCACTTCGCCTGGCTGTCGATCGCGGCCGCCGTCACCACGATCGCGCTGAAGACCGGCGCCTGGTGGATGACCGGCTCGGTCGGCCTGCTGTCGGACGCGCTCGAGTCCTTCGTGAACCTCGCCGGGGCGTCGTTCGCGCTGTGGATGATCCTGATCGCCTCGCGCCCGCCCGACGAGGACCATCCGTTCGGCCACTCGAAGGCGGAGTACTTCTCGAGCGGCTTCGAGGGCATCCTGATCTTCGGCGCGGCGGCAGCGATCATCTGGGCCGCCGCCGAACGGATCGCCTCGCCGCATCCGCTCGAGGCGCTCGGCCCCGGCCTCGCGGTCTCGGCGCTCGCCACCGCGATCAACCTCGGCGTCGCGATCGCGCTGCGGCGGGCGGCGAAGCGCTTCGACTCGATCGCGCTCGAGGCCGACTCGCGGCACCTGATGACCGACGTGGTGACCTCGGTCGGCGTCGTGATCGGCGTCGGCGCGGTCGCGCTGACCGGCTGGCTGGTGCTCGACCCGCTGATCGCGATCGCGGTCGGCCTGAACATCCTGTTCGAAGGCTTCCGGCTGGTCCGCGCGTCGGTCGACGGGCTGATGGACCGCAGCCTCGGCGAGCCCGAGCAGGCGCGGCTGCGCGAGGCGCTCGACGCGCTCGCGCCGCGTGGCGTGGGCTGGCGCGGGCTGCGCACGCGCCGCGCGGGCGCCCACACCTGGATCGACGTCGTCGTGCTGGTGCCGGGTGCATGGACGGTCGACGTCGCGCACGACATCGCCGACGAGGTCGAGGCGACGCTCGGCGCGATCGTGCCGAACGCGACGGTCGTCACGCACCTCGAGCCCCACGCCGCCTGACGCCGCCGACCGGCCGCGACGGCGCGGCTACAATCGGCCCATGCGACCGAGCACCGCCTCGACGAGCCTGCGCCTGCGGGCGGTCGGCATCGACACCGACGCGGAGAACGTCGCCTACCTCGCGCGCGGCTGCGCCGCCTGCCGGATCGACGCGCTGCGGGCGGCCTCGAAGGTCGCGATCCGCGCCGCCGACGCCCCGGACGACGCGCAGCCCCTGCTCGCGGTCCTCAACGTGGTCGACGGCGCGGGCATCGTCGGCGCCGACGAGCTCGGCCTGTCGCAGCAGGCGTTCGCGCTGCTCGGCCTGCCCGAGGGCACCCCGGTCCGCATCGCGCCGGCCCCTCGCCCGGCTTCGCTCGACGGCGTGCGGCGCAAGCTCCAGGGCGAGCCGCTCGACCTGGCCGCGATGCGCGCGATCGCCCGCGACGTGGTCGCGCGCCGCTACTCGAGGAGCGAGATCGCCGCCTTCCTCGTGGCCTGCGGGCGCGACGACCTGGAGCGCGACGAGATCCTCGCGCTGACCCGCGCGATGCTCGAGACCGGCGACCGGCTCGACTGGCGCGAGCCGCTGGTGGTCGACAAGCACTGCATCGGCGGCATCCCGGGCAACCGGACCTCGATGGTCGTCGTGCCGATCGTCGCCGCGCACGGGATGCTGTTCCCGAAGACCTCGAGCCGCGCGATCACCTCGCCCGCAGGCACTGCCGACACGATGGAGGTGCTCGCCGCGGTCGAACTGCCGATGGACCGGATCCGCCGGATCGTCGAGCGCGAGCGCGGCTGCATCGCCTGGGGCGGCACCGCGCGCCTCGCCCCGCTCGACGACCTGCTGATCTCGGTCGAGCGCCCGCTCGCGCTCGACTCGCCGGGCCTGATGGTCGCCTCGATCCTCGCGAAGAAGCTCGCCGCGGGCTCGACGCGGCTGCTGCTCGACATCCCGGTCGGCCCGAGCGCGAAGGTCCGCAGCCTCGCCGACGCGCAGCGGCTGCGCAAGACCTTCGAGCACGTCGGTCGTGCGATGGGGCTGCACGTCGAGGTGACGATCACCGACGGCTCGCAGCCGATCGGCCGCGGCGTCGGCCCGGTGCTCGAGGCGCGCGACGTGATGGCGGTGCTCGCGAACGACCCGGACGCGCCCGCCGACCTGCGCGCGAAGTCGATCCGCCTCGCCGGCCGGATCCTGGAGTTCGACCCCGACGTGCGCGGCGGCGACGGCGAGGCGCTCGCGCGCGACATCCTGGAGTCGGGCCGCGCCGCGGCGAAGATGGCCGCGATCGTCGACGCGCAGGGGCGTCGAGCGGTGCCGCTCGCGCCCGGCCGCCTGGTCGCGGAGATCACCGCACCGCGCGACGGACGCGTGACCGGCTTCGACCACCTGCGCCTCGCGCGCGCCGCGCGCCACGCGGGCGCGCCGGCGAGCCCCGGCGCGGGGCTGGACCTCTTCGTGCGGCTGGGCGACGCGGTGCGCGCCGGCCGGCCCCTCTATCGCCTGCACGCCGAGACGCCCGACGAGTTCGACCTCGCGCGCCGCTGGTGCGAGGCCGACTCCGGCATCGCGATCGCCTGACCCCACCCGAGGACGCACGATGGACGCCCCCCGCGTGCTGCTGCACTTCGCCGACCAGGACGAGGCCGCGGGACGGCTCGCCGCCGAGCTGTCGCTGCCCTGCGCCGCGATCGAGACGCGGCGATTCCCGGACGGCGAGACGCTGCTGCGGCTGCCGGTGCCGGTGCCGTCGCGCGCGCTGCTGTTCTGCTCGCTCGGCGCGCCCGATGCGCGGCTCGTCGAGCTGCTGCTCGCCGCCTGCACCGCGCGCGAGCACGGCGTCGCGCACCTGGCGCTGGTCGCGCCCTACCTGTGCTACATGCGGCAGGACATGGCGTTCCGGCCCGGCGAGGCGGTCAGCCAGCGGATCGTCGGCGGCTTCCTCGGCGGGCTCTTCGACGCGGTGCTTACCGTCGACCCGCACCTGCACCGCATCGACCGGCTCGAGCAGGCGGTGACCGGTGGCGCGCAGGCGATCGCGCTGACGGCGGCGGCCGAGCTCGGCGCCTTCGTCGCACGGACCGCGCCGGACGCGGTGCTGGTCGGCCCCGACGAGGAGTCGGCGCAGTGGGTCGCCGCGGTCGCGTCGCACGCGCAGCGGCCGCACGCCGTCTTCGTGAAGACTCGCCACGGCGACCGCGAGGTCGACGTCGTCGCCGACGGCGGCCCCTCGCTCGCCGGCCGCCCGGTGGTGCTCGTCGACGACATCGCCAGCAGCGGCCGCACGCTCGTGAAGGCGGCGGCGGTGTGCCGCGCCGCGGGCGCGGTGTCGGTCGACGCGATCGTGACCCACGCGCTGTGCGCCGGGGACGACCTCGACGCGCTGCACGCGGGCGGCGTCGGCCGGTTGTGGAGCACCGACTCGCTGCCCCACGGGGGCAACGTCGTGCCGCTCGCGCCGCTGCTGGCGCGCGGGCTGCGCGAGCACGGCCTCGCCTGACGCACCGGCAGGCCGCGCCGCGGGCCGGCTACTTCGTCCCGAACAGCCGGTCGCCGGCGTCGCCGAGCCCCGGCAGGATGTAGCCGTGCGCGTCGAGCTGGCGGTCGATCGACGCGGTGTAGACCGGCACGTCCGGGTGCGCCGCGTGGAAGTGCGCGAGGCCCTCGGGTGCCGCCAGCAGGCAGACGAAGCGGATCGACTTCGGCCGCGTCTCCTTGAGCCGGTCGACCGCGGCGACCGCCGAATTCCCGGTCGCGAGCATCGGGTCGACGACGATCGCGTCGCGGTCGTGCATGTCGGCCGGGACCTTGAAGTAGTACTCGACCGCAACCATCGTCTTCGGGTCGCGGTACAGGCCGATGTGCGCGATCCGTGCGCCCGGGATCACCTGGAGCATGCCGTCGAGGATACCGGCGCCCGCGCGCATGATCGACACGAACACCGTCTTCTTGCCGTCGATCAGCCGCGACTTCATCGTCTCGAGCGGCGTCTCGATCTCGACCTCGTGCATCGGCATGTCGCGCGTCACCTCGTAGGCGAGCAGCATCGACAGCTCCGAGAGCAGCCGGCGGAAGCTGTTGGTGCTGGTCTCCTTGCGGCGCATCAGCGTCAGCTTGTGCTGCACCAGCGGGTGGTCGATCACGTGGACCCGGGGTTCGGCCATCGTCGCTCCAGTCGCTCCGTTCAGAAGACCGTGCCGTCGCTCGCGATCGCGAACGGCGGCTCGCCGCAGCGCCGCGCCTGCTGCGCGAGTTCGCGGCCGGCGGCCCAGGTGCCGCCTTCGAGCACCGCGGCGAGCGGCATGCGCGCGGCGTCGACGCCGAGGCGCGCGCGGACCTTCGGCGCGAGCCTGTCGACCAGCGCGACGGTCAGCGCGCGCCACTCGACGATCGGCTCGGCGCCGGGCGGCAGGGGCGCCGCGAACGCCGTCGCGTCGCGCGGCACGATCACGCCCGCATCCACCAGCAGCCCGCCGTTGCGGTACTCGGCCAGCCCCGTCAGCGCATCGGGCGCGACGATCCGCACGCCCGCCGACTCGAAGGGCTCGAGCAGCGAGTAGGTCAGCCACTGCGAGAGCTTGTGGAGCGGCACCCAGCCCGCGCTCGCCCCCTCGCCGCCCGCGGCCGGGTGGCGCCACGCGTCGCCGACCGCGACGCCGCCGATGCGCGCGCCCTGCGGCCAGATGCCGCCGAACCCGTCGAGCAGCGCACGCAGCACGTCGTGTGCGCGCACCTCGCTCGCGCCGTCCGCGGTCAGCGCGTCGAAGAGCCCGCCGGGCCGCGACGGCGCACCGAAGGTCGCGGGCCGTGCGGCGAGCGCCTCGCCGAGCCGGCGCAGCAACGCGAGCCGTCCCTCGAGGCCGACCAGCGGGTTCGACGGGCCGACCTGGAACGCGTCGGCGAGCCGGGCGGCGTCGAGCCGCGCGAGGCCCTCGGCGTCGGCCTGCAGCGGGCGGGCCGGATCGGAGGAAAACAGCCCCGCCGCGAAGGCGCGCAGGCTCGCCACCCCGAGGCCCTCGGAGCGCGACAGCGTCGTACCGGTCTCGCGGTCGAGGTAGCGCCACGCGCCGCCCGCGCCCGCGTCAAGCAGCACCGAGACGACCGCGAGGTCGATGCGGGCCCGCGCGCGCTCGGCCGGGTCGGCGAGCACGTCGCCTGCCGTCGCCTCGACGGCCGCGACGCGGTCGATCCCGCCCGCCTCGAAGTGGCGCCAGCGGCTGTGATACGGCACCGCGAGCGTCGGATAGCGGCGGCGCGTGACCGCGGCCACCGTCTCGGCCGCGTCGTCGAGCCGCGCGGGCGCGAGCTCGAACCAGCGCGAGCGGCCGGCGGCCGCCGCGTCCAGGATCCGGCCGCAGCGCTCGCGGATCGCGTCGGTCGACAGCAGCGAGGTCGCGTCGTCGGCGGCCGTCACGCCCGGCGTCCCACCGGGCTCACAGGCCACGGCCCTTGGTCGATGCGAGCGCCGCGTCGTCCGGCGCGGCGCCCTCGGTGAAGTAGCCCGCGGCCATCTTCGCCTGCATCTCCACCTGCGCGTCGGCCGGGATCAGCTCGTCCGGGATCGGCACGCGCTCGTCGACCGCGATGCCCGAGCCGACGATCGCGTCGAACTTCATGTTGCTCATCGACACCAGCCGATGGATGCGCCGAACGCCCAGCCAGTGCAGCACGTCCGGCATCAGCTCCTGGAAGCGCATGTCCTGCACGCCGGCGACACACTCGGTGCGCAGGAAGTAGTTCGCGGCCGAGTCGCCGCCCTCCTGGCGCTTGCGGGCGTTGTAGACGAGGAACTTGGTGACCTCGCCGAGCGCGCGGCCTTCCTTGCGCGAGTACGAGACGAGCCCGACGCCGCCGGCCTGCGCGCCGCGGATGCACTCCTCGATCGCGTGGGTCAGGTACGGCCGGCAGGTGCAGATGTCCGAGCCGAACACGTCCGAGCCGTTGCACTCGTCGTGCACGCGCGCGGTCAGCGGCACGTCCGGGTTCGCGAGGTCGCGCGGGTCGCCGAAGACGTAGACCGTCTGCCCGCCGACCGGCGGCAGGAACACCTCGAGGTCGCTGCGGGTGACCAGCTCGGGGTACATCCCGCCCGTCTCCTCGAACAGCGCGCGACGCAGGTCGGCCTCGCTGCAGCCGAAGCGCTTGGCGACGCCCGGCAGCCACCAGACCGGCTCGATCGCCGCCTTGGTGACCACCGCGGAGCCGTTGTCGAGCAGGATCCGGCCGTCCGGCTTCAGGCGCTGGAACGCGATCGCCGTGCGGATCTCCGGCATGTCGATGTGCGCCTTGGTGACCGCGATCGACGGGCGGATGTCGACGCCGGCCTCGAGCTGCTCGCGGAACGCGTCGGCGACCACCGCGCCCCACGGGTCGATCGACGCGATGCGCTCCGCGTCCGTCCACTGCGGATGCGGGCCGATCGGGTCGGTCGGCGCCGTGTTCGTCAGGTCCGCGCGGTGGTGGCGCTGCAGCGCGCCGGCCGCGACCGCGAGCGCGCGGTAGACGCCGTACGAGCCGGAGTGCGTGCCGATCACGTTGCGGCGCGCGCGGTCGGTGGTGGTGCCGACGACCGGGCCGCGTTCGGCGGCGCTCGCCGCGCCCCAGCGAATCGCGGGCGAACCCGGGGTGCCGGGCGCGGGATGGGAGGTCAGGCGGATGTGCCGTGGCGACGCGGCATCGGTCGTCATCGGGAAGGCTCCTGTCCGTAAAGAGCCAGCGTATCGGCTTTCCCGGGGGCTGTCGACGCGCGTCCGTCGGGTCTCGGCGTCCGCGCTTCCGCGGGGCACGGCCGCCCGTGCCCGTGCGATCGCCTACACGACCGGATCGTCGCCGAAGATCTCGACGTCGTCGGCCAGACCCGAGAAGTCGGGCCGCAGCTCGCGCATCGCCTGCGCGAACTCGTCCGGGTCGAACGCGCGCGGCGGGAAACACGAGCCCGCCGGCCGGGCCTGCGACCAGGCGAGCACCTCGCGGCCGCGCACGCCGAGCAGCTGCCCGGTGATGCCGGCCGCCTGCGGGGACGCGAGGAAGGCGACCAGGTTCGCGACGTCGCTCGCCGCGAGCGGCATCGTGCCGTCGCGGAACGCGGCGAGCCGGGAGTCCTCGTTGCCGATCGCGCGGATCGCGCGCGTGCCGGCGTAGGGGACGATCGCGTTGCAGGCGATCATCGTGTCCGACAGCTCGAGCGCCAGCGTGCGCGTGAGGCCGACGAGCCCCGCCTTGCTGGCCGCCTCGGCAGCCCGACCCCCTCGCCCCAGCAGGCCGACCGCGGACCCGACGTTGACGATCGCGCCCGGCCGTCGCCCGGCCCGCGCCTGCCGCCGCATCGGCCCGACCACCGAGGTGGCCAGCGCCCACGGCGCGACCAGGTTCGTGCGCAGCACCCGCTCGAAGTCCTCGCGGCGCCCGTCGCCGATGCGCGCATCGAGCTCGATCGCCGCGTTGTTGACCAGCAGGTCGATCGCGCCGAAGGTCTCGACGGCCATCGTGACCGCCTGCTCGGCCGCGTCGTCCCCCGCCACGTCGATCGCCAGCCCGATCGCGCCGGGCACGCGCATCGCCGCGAGTTCGGTGACCGCCGGATCCTCCGGCCCGCCGTCGAGTGCCGCGCCGTTGTCGACGATCAGCACCTTCGCGCCGAGCAGCCCCAGCGTCTGGGCCACCGCGAGCCCGATCCCGCGCGCACCGCCGGTGACGATCGCGCTCCGTCCGGCCAACAGGTCCTGCATCCCGGCTCCCTCCGCGTATCCTCGCGTGTCGACGACCCGAAGTGTGCCCGAAGTTGGATCCCGTCCCCGTCCCGCCCGGGGCGGCCGCCGCGAGCGGGCCGCCCGAGGCCGTCGCCCGGCGCATCGTCCACCTCGACATGGACGCCTTCTTCGCGTCCTGCGAGCTCTCCAAGTACCCGGAGCTGCGCGGCCGGCCGATGGTGGTCGGCGGGCGCCGGGCGGCGCACCAGCCGCGGCTGCGCGAGGACGGCACCCGAGAGTTCTCGCTGCTGCGCGACTACGTCGGCCGCGGCGTGCTGACGACCGCGACCTACGAGGCCCGGACCTTCGGCGTGCACTCGGGCATGCCCACAATGAAGGCCGCGCGCCTGGCGCCGCACGCCGTGCTGCTGCCGGTCGACTTCGACCTGTACCGGTCGTACTCGCGCCGCTTCAAGGACGCGGTGCGCACGGTCGCGCCGGTGGTCGAGGAGATCGGCATCGACGAGCTGTACGCGGACGTCACCGCGCTCGAGGCCGGGGCGCAGGAGATCGCGGTCCGGCTGAAGGCGGCGGTCCGCGAGGCGACCGGCCTCACCTGCTCGGTCGGGATTGCGCCGAACAAGCTCCTCGCCAAGCTGTGCTCGGACCTGGAGAAGCCGGACGGCATCACGATCCTGGCGATGGCGGACCTGCCGACGCGGATCTGGCCGCTGCCCGCGGCCCGCATCAACGGCATCGGCCCGAAGGCGAGCGCGCGGCTGGCCGAGCTCGGCGTCGCCACGATCGGCGAGCTCGCCGCCCGCGACCAGGTCTGGCTCGTCGAGCGCTTCGGGCGCAGCTACGGGCGCTGGCTGCACCGCGTCTCGCACGGCGTCGACGAGCGGCCGGTCGTGACGTACAGCGAGCCGGTGTCGATGAGCCGCGAGACGACCTTCGAGCGCAACCTGCACGCGGTGCGCGACCGTGCCGAGCTCGGCGAGGTGTTCACGCGGCTGTGCGAGCAGGTCGCGGCCGACCTGCAGCGCAAGGGCTACGTCGCGCGGACCATCGGCATCAAGCTGCGCTTCGACGACTTCCGCACGGTGACGCGCGACCTGACGCTTCCCGAGCCGATCGCCGACGCGAAGGCGCTGCGGCGCGCGGCGGGCAGCTGCCTCAAGCGCGTGGACCTCGCGCGCACGATCCGCCTGCTGGGCGTGCGGGCGAGCGCGCTGGAACGCGCCGACGGGGCGGTGAGCGAGCCGGAGCGCCAGCTCGCGATCGACTTCGAGCCAGGACCCGAGCCGTCCCGGCAGGACTGACCGGGCCGACGCCGGGTGCACCGGTCAGCAGGGCACGCCGGGCTCGCCGAGGTCCCAGTACAGCCCGGTCATCAGCCGCAGCGCGTCGCGCGCGACCGGCTCGAGCAGGTGCTCGTCCGGCGCGTGCTGCGAGCAGCCTGCGTACGAGTGCGGCACCCAGACGGTCGGCAGGCCGAGGCGCTCGGAGAACGCGTCGTTGGGCAGCGAACCGCCCAGGTTCGGCAGGATCGCCGGCGCCGCGCCGGTCGTGCGCCGGATCGAGCCGGCGGCCCAACGGACCCACGGGTGGTCGGGCTCGAGCCGGGTGGCCGGGAAGTAGCCCGCCTCCGAGCGGACCACCTGCACGGCCGCGAAGCCGTGCGCGTCGAGGTGCCGGCGCAGCGCGGGCAGGATGTCCTCGGGGTCGACGCCGACCACGAAGCGCAGCTGGCAGTGCGCGCGGGCCCGCGGCGGGATCGCGTTGACCGGGCGCGCCGGGTTGCCGGTCTCGAACGCGAGGATCTCGAACGAGGACCAGCCGTAGACGCGTTCGGCCGGGGTCAGCCCCGGCTCGCCCCAGTCCGGATCGACCGGCGGGCCGTCGTCGCCGCCGTCGACCGTCAGCCTCGACAGCGCCTCGCGCACGGCCGGCGTGAGCGAGGTCGGGCGCCACTCGGGCACTCGGATCGCGCCGCGGCCGTCGGCGATCGACGCGAGCGCGTGCGCGAGCACGAGGCCGGGGTTGGCGATCAGCCCGCCCCAGTTGCCCGAGTGGTGGCCGCCCTCGCGCAGGTCGACGACCAGGTCGAAGTTGAGCGCACCGCGCGAGCCGAGGAACAGCGTCGGGCGCCCCGGCTGCACGCGCGGGCCGTCGGAGGCGATCAGCACGTCGGCGCCGAGCCAGTCGCGCCAGGCGTCGCAGACGCGGTGCAGGCCGGGAGAGCCCACCTCCTCCCCCGTCTCGAGCAGCAGCGCGGCGTTGAAGCCGAGGCGCGCGCGGTCGAGTGCGTCGGCCGGCAGACCCTGGGCGCGGGCGCGCGCCTGCAGCACGAGGCGCAGCGCCGCGAGGTTGATCGTGTGCTGGCCCTTGTTGTCCGCGGTGCCGCGGCCGTACCAGCGCTCGCCGTCGGCCTGCAGCGTCCACGGGTCGCGCTCGGCGCGCCACTGGCCCGCGAGGCCGCGGATCACGTCGGCGTGGCCGTAGCCGAGCACGGTGGGCGACGCACGGTCCTCGACGCGGCGCGCGAGCAGCATCGGGCCGCCGGTGCCCGCGGGGTTGTCGACGATCTCGACCTCGAAGCCGAGCGGCCCCAGCGCCGGTGCGATCTCGTCGCGCAGGTATGCACCGAGCACCGCGGCACGCGACGGGTCCTGGCTCTCGGTGGGGATCGCGATGCGGCGCGCCAGCTCGTCGAACAGGCCGCCCGCGTCGAACCAGCGCTCGGCGTCGGCGATCGCGCGCTCGCGCGCGGCGGAGGTGGTGTCGGCGGTCATCGCGGTGCGGGCAGGGATAATCGGCGGATGATGACACGGACCGCCTCGCCGGGCGCCGCGCGTGCGCTGCTCGCCGCGGCGGGCCTGCCCACGCGCTGGGCCGGGGCCGACGCGTTCGCGGTCCTCGAGCTCGAGCTCGGCGACGGCGCGGTCCTGCTCGAGGCGCTGCTCGCGTGGCACGCGGACCCGGCGCGCTGCACCCGGCTGCACTGGGCCACGCTGTCGCCGCGGCCGCCGTCGCACGACGCGCTCGCCGCGGTGCTCGCGCATCGCGAGCTGCCTGCGGCGACAGCGGCCGAGCTGCTCGCACGCTGGCCGCCGCCGACGCCCGGCGTGCACCGGATCGAGCTCGACGGCGGACGGGTGCGGATCGCCCTGGCGGTCGGCGCGCCGCGCGCGATGTTGCCGGGCTGGGTGCCGCGCGCCGACGCGCTGCTGGTGCCGGTGCCCGCCGACGCACCGCCGGATGCCGCTGTGCTGCGGGCCGCGGCCGCGTGCCTGGTCGCCGACGGCGTCGCGGGCATCGCCGTCGCGGACCCGCGCGCCGGGTCGCAGGCCGAGGCGACGCTGCGCGCGCTGTCGGCCGCCGGCCTGCGCTGCGAGGCGATCGGAGC
>Ga0315899_10002911_pt1 | contig 18761 bp, 15 predicted proteins | sample LakEriMetagenome_2_FD_203518 | JGI IMG/M metagenome (GOLD analysis project Ga0315899, IMG submission 203518) | Freshwater fungal communities from buoy surface, Lake Erie, Ohio, United States - Buoy 4 MA112 | ecosystem: Environmental > Aquatic > Freshwater > Lake | place: USA: Lake Erie, Ohio... | reverse complement strand
TGCCACCGGTTTTGGAGCAGCTTCCGACGATTTTATGGAAAGAGGTATTGACCTGAACGAGCAACTTATTCGCAATAAGCCCGCTACTTTTTTCTTTCGCGTGAACAGCGATGCCATGTTAGGTGCCGGCATTCATATAGGCGATATTTTAATTGTAGATAGAAGCCTTCCTGCGAGCTCAGGCAAAGTAGTAGTAGCTGTTTTGAATGGAGAATTTTTAGTACGCCGATTACAAATACAAGAACATAGCATTAGCCTGGTTCCTGAAAATAAAAGATATGGCATTATTCAAGTAGCTCAACTAGAACAGTATAGCACTTGGGGCATTGTTAGTTTTGTGATACATAGTTTGTAAAATGGTTCATCTTGAAAATATTTTTTTGTGCAAGCCATTGTAGATTGTAATAGTTTTTATTGTTCTTGTGAAAGGCTTTTTCAACCACAACTCAGGCAAGCTCCTATTGTGGTCTTAAGTAATAACGATGGTTGTATTGTATCTCGTTCCGATGAAGCGAAGCAGTTAGGCATTGCGATGGCCGTTCCTTATTTTCAAGCCAAAGAACTTATTGAAAAAAATAAAGTACACGCTTTTTCTTCTAACTATCATTTATACGGAGACCTTAGTTGGCGCGTCATGGAAACCATGCGACAGCTACTGCCACCGGGCTGTGTAGAAGTGTATTCGGTAGACGAAGCCTTCTTAGACCTAGCACATATTCCACCCGAAGGCTTAGAAAACTTTTGTATCAACATTAAAAACACCATTGAAAATTGGACAGGCATTTCTGTGTCTATTGGCGTAGGGCCTAATAAAGTATTAAGTAAAGTCGCGAACCGACTAGCCAAAAAAAATAAAATAAAAACAGGTTGCATTGTTATTTTAAATACCACTCAAAAAATACAAAAAGCTTTACAAGAAACACCGGTGGAAGATATTTGGGGCATTGGTTTTAGTTATAGCGAAAAATTAAAAATATATGGTGTGCACACGGCCTTTGCACTTAGTATCAAAGACCTTAGTTGGGGCAAACGTTTTTTAGGCGGCATTACAGGTATTAAATTAATAAGAGAATTAAAAGGTCATAAAACGCATGGCATGCAAGCGCCTCGCAACGAAAAAAAAATGATTGCCACTACCCGCATGTTTGGAAGAGAAGTAAGCGATTGGCAAGAAATAGAAGAAGCCCTCGCTACCTATGCCGCCCGTGCGACTGAAAAATTAAGAAGACAACATAGTGCGGCCTGCGGTATAAGTGTTTTTTTACTCAAAAAAGCACCTGTTCATTTAGACAAGGCATACTACCACAGGGGCAGGCAAGTAAGTGGCTTCACACTACTTGACAACCCAAGCCAAATTAGCCCCGATATTATTAAAGCGGTCGTCACCCTAGGCAAAAGCTTATTTGAGCAGGGGGAGATTTATAAAAAAGCGGGTGTGATCTTAAGCGATTTTGTGCCCGATAACAGCCTTCAAACCAATTTATTTGTTGCCCCTAGCGACACCAGACGTAAGAAACTAATGAATGTTATAGACAATATGAATGCCGCCTACCGCAACGATATAGTGAAATTTGGCACGAGTGGCACCCAGAAAAACTGGAAAATGCGTAGCGAAAGGCGTAGCAAACGCTATACCACCCGCTGGGAGGAGCTATGCCTAGTAAGGTAAAAGCTGGTGGAAAACCCTTGGATAAAAATTCGTAGAAATGATTTCGCTGATGTATTTTTGCCCAATTTAATACCTATGAGCAAGACGCTACATTCTAACGAATCTATCTCCACCAAAAAGAAGAAAATTATTGTTTTAGGCAGCGGCCCCAATAGAATTGGACAAGGTATTGAATTTGATTATTGTTGTGTACATGGATTACTAGCTGTTAAAGAATCAGGATACGAAGCCATCATGGTGAACTGTAACCCAGAAACAGTTTCTACCGATTTTGATATGGCAGATAAATTATATTTCGAACCCGTTTTCTGGGAACATCTTTGGGAAATTATTGAACTAGAAAAACCTGAAGGAGTTATTGTACAATTAGGAGGTCAGACCGCCTTAAAATTAGCAAAGCGTTTAAGCGAAAGAGGCATTAAAATAATAGGTACTTCTTTTGATAGCTTAGACATTGCAGAAGACAGAGGTCGTTTCAGTGACTTACTAAAAGAATTAGAAATCCCTTATCCCGATTACGGAACAGCCTATACTGCAGAAGAAGCTATTGAGGTAGCGAATAAAGTGGGTTACCCAGTACTGGTAAGACCTAGTTATGTCATTGGTGGACAAAGAATGCGTATAGTAATTAACGATGCAGAAGTAGAAAAAGCAGTGGTAAGTATCTTAAAACATATTCCAAGCAATAAAATATTAATCGATCATTTCTTAGATCGTTGTCAAGAAGCAGAAGTTGATGCCATTTTTGATGGGGAAACTTTTCATGTCATGGGTGTGATGGAACATATTGAACCAGCAGGTATACATAGTGGAGATAGCAATGCGGTCTTACCAGCATTTAATTTAACACCACTCATTGTGGCTACCATGGAATTTTATAGTGAAAAAATTGCACGCGCTTTAAATATTAAAGGGCTAATCAATATTCAATTTGCTATAAAGGATGATAAAGTTTTTGTGATAGAAGCCAACCCAAGAGCTTCTAGAACCACTCCATTTATTGCCAAAGCTTATCAAATACCTTATTTAAATATTGCTACTAAAGTAATGTTAGGCGCCAATAAATTATCTGAATTCACCATGGAGAAAAAACTAGACGGATTCGCCATCAAAGAACCCGTATTTAGTTTTGATAAATTCCCTGGCGTGAATAAAGAATTAGGACCAGAGATGAAGAGTACCGGCGAAGCCATTAGATTTATCAAAGACTTACGCGATCCTTACTTTAGAAATTTATACAAAGAGCGTTCAATGAACCTTAGCCGATAATTAAAAAGTCCTTAATAAAAATTTAAGGACTTTTTTTCTTCTGAACTAACCTTTAGAAGTAAAACTTATAGAAAAAATACCTAATCATCTTCTCACTGCTCGCAAGCTCGAAAGTTCGGCGATGATTAGTATTGTTTTCTACACGTTTTACTATCAATAAATATTATAGTAGCATAAAAAAGCCCTTATCAAAATGTAAGGGCTTTTTATTAGTTATCAAGTGATTTAAATCCAATGAGCAGTAAAAGTTTTTAAGGGTTTGGAAGAAATATAATTTTGAGTGAGCCTTTTTTGGCGAATCGAAAAATTAATATTTTTTCTAACCCTTAAAATAAATACTACGGATTAACACCATACTGATCAATTAAGTAAACAATCGCCGCCATATTCACAGCGCCTAAAAGTAATTCACGCTTATTTACATTTTCAAATACATCTGTTTTTGCGTGATGTAAATCAAAATATCTTTGACTATCTGGAACAAGTCCAGATAAAACCACATTGCTATCAACTGTTTTTAAGGGGCCAATATCAGCGCCACCGCCGCCAGCAGTTATTTCAGTGCCATAAGGTTTTAATAAACTAGACCAAGTTTGAAATTTTTTGAACTGTGCTGTACTAGCACTAATACCAATGGATCTTGGCGTGAATCCACCCGCATCACTTTCTAAAGCGAAAATATGTTTTTCATTATTCTGTTTTGCGAGTTCTGCATATTTATTGCCACCGCGCATTCCATTTTCTTCATTGGCAAATAAAACAAAACGAATAGTACGCTTGGGAACATAATTACTTGCTTTCATCGCACGCAATATTTCCATTGTTTGTACAATACCTGCGCCATCATCATGTGCCCCTTCGTTTACATCCCAACTATCTAAGTGACCGCCAATAGTAATTATCTCATCTGGAAATTGTGAACCTTTTAATTCAGCTACTACATTATTCTCATCTGCGTCTGGCAAGAAGAAACCATAGGTTTGCATTTGCACACGCATCTTTGAAGTTTTAGCAGCTTCCCAAAGTGCTTTTGCATCATTAGGGCCTAAAGCCACTGCAGGAATTTTTGGAAAAGACTCATCGTAACGCATACCCCCTGTATGCGGTTCATTATCGGGCGCTGTACTTAATGAATGAATCATCACACCTACTGCACCATATTTTGCAGCGCGGCTCGCACCAGAACTACGATAAATGCCAGATTCTCCGTAAGCTGTAAAAGTTTGAATTCTTGTTGGATTAAAAACACTATGGTAATACACTATCTTTCCTTTTACTTCATCTTTTCTTTTTTCAAGTTCATCAAAATTAGCCACTGCTAATAACTCCGCTTCTACGAGTCCATTACTGCTTAAAGAATTTCCTAAAGCCAGTGCAGCCAAGGGTGCATTTTGAGCCTTTCCATTCACATTGACTACCGCTGCAAAATCATTGCCGCCTCTTTGCCAATTGGGTGTTTTACAGGCTTGCATAAATACTTTATCGGGATGCAAGGCCTCTAAATTTCTTTTACCCCAAATAGCAGCATTTTGTTGTTGAGGAGAACCTGCTAAACGACCACCAATTTTTTTGGTAAGCTCTCTAAGAAGGTCGTAAGCCTTGCCGTTAGTCATGATTTCATCGGCTAATTTTTTAATACTAAGACTGTCTTGATTGGTTTGTGCTGAAGCCATGATAGGCAAGCATAATAATAAGGTAACTAGGATACGCATGGTGGTAAATTTTTTGTTCATATAATTCTTAAATATAATTAAACTTTATTGAATAATAAGTTGTTATTTGCATATTCAATCGTACTAAAATGAAGATCGGAATTGTTTGCTATCCTACCTTTGGCGGAAGTGGTGTTTTGGCTACCGAATTAGGTAAAGCCTTGGCTGAAAAAGGCCATGAAATTCATTTTATTACCTACCAACAGCCCGTTCGATTAAATGGTTTTCACGCTAATATTTTTTACCATGAAGTGAGGGTGCCAACTTATCCTTTGTTTGACTACCCTCCTTATGAATTGGCTTTAGCCAGTACCATGGTGGATGTGATTTTAAACCACGACCTAGATTTAATACATGCGCATTATGCTATTCCACATGCATCGGCTGCCTATACTGCCAAACAAATTGTAAAACAAAAAACGGGCAGGTCGGTTCCCGTTATTACTACTTTACACGGAACAGATATTACTTTAGTAGGTCGTGATAAAACTTATGAGCCGGTGGTTACTTTTTCTATTAATGAAAGTGATAGCATCACCGCTGTATCAGAAAATTTAAAAGAAGAAACTTATAAGCATTTTGATATTAAAAAAGAGATTGAAGTCATTCACAATTTTGTAGACGTACATAGGTATAATAAAAAACCGGTGGCCGCTTTTAGACAAGTGATTGCACCGAACAATGAAAAAATCATTATTCACGCTTCTAATTTTAGAAAAATTAAGCGTATCGATAATGTGATGGAGATATTTAAAAATATTCATGCAGCACTTCCTGCGAAATTATTAATGGTGGGCGATGGCCCTGAGCGTCCACTTGCTGAAGACTTAACGAGACAATATGGATTAGACGCCGATGTACGTTTTTTAGGTAAGCAAGAACAAATGGAAGAAATTTTAGCAGTGAGTGATGTATTCCTACTTCCTTCTGAATATGAGAGTTTTGGATTGGCTGCCCTAGAAGCCATGGCGGCAAGCACTGTAGTCATTAGTACAGATGCAGGTGGATTAAATGAAATTAATATTAATGGAGAGACGGGTTATACCTCCCCCATTGGTGATGTAGAGTCTATGAGTAAAAATGCCATTGCATTATTAAAAGATGAGGCTAAATTAAAAACCTTTAAACATAACGCTTTAAAAGAAGCGAAGCTTTTTGATATTCATCATATCATTCCAAAGTACGAGGCATTATATAGAAAATATTGCAGAACAGGCGACTGCTAATACTAAGCAAACAATTTATTTTAATTTACTCAGAACAATGACTACTACAATAATTATAAAATTATTGTATAGCTTGATCTATACTTAATTTAATTTTTTCAATAGCAGTAGAAAGTTCATCAGCGCTTATACATAATGGAGGGGCAATTCTAATTTTATCTTCTGCAAATAAAAACCAATCGGTAATTATTCCATTTGCTACACAGGTAGCTGCTATTTTTTTAGTAAGCGTATCCGATTTAAATTGAAGTGACATCCATAAACCTTTATGCGTTCTATTTATAATAGCAGGATGAATCATTTGCTTCACTAAAATATTTTCTTTCTCCGCCACTTCTTTTATCCAACCTGAATTTTGTAATACTTTTAAAGCTGCATTACCCGCTGCGCAAGAAACCGGATTACCCCCGAATGTAGTAATATGGCCAAGCACAGGGCTTTCAGTTAGTAGACCCATCATTCTAGGATGACTAATAAAGGCACCTAGTGGAAGCCCCCCACCTAAGGCCTTCCCTACTAATAATATATCGGGCACTACACCCAATTGTTCAAAGGCAAACATAGTGCCTGTTCTGCCAAAGCCCGATTGTATTTCATCAAAAATAAATAGCACGCAATGTTCTTTGCATTTTTGGGCAATAGCTGCTAACCATTCTTTGCTTGCTGGCGTAATGCCCGACTCTGCCTGCACAGGTTCCACTATCACGCAAGCAACCGTAGAGTCAATTTGTTCAAGGTCTTCCAAATTATTATACCTTAATTGAAAGGTATCAGATAGTAAAGGTCGAAATGCAGTTTTAAAATATTCATCCCCCATTACACTTAAAGCCCCTTGCGTACTTCCATGATAACCACCTATAAAAGAAATAATTTTTGTTCGCTTAGTCACACGCTTGGCTAGTTTCATCGCACCTTCGGTGGCTTCCGCTCCGCTACTGGTGAAATAAACCGATTGTAAATTTTCTGGAAGTATACTTGTTAATGCTTTAGCGTATTGCACTTGAGGCGCTTGTATAAATTCTCCATACACAATTACATGCATATACTTTTCAACCTGCTCTTGAATAGCTTGAATCACATCGGGATGACTATGTCCAATATTGCAAACACTAAAACCAGCAATCATATCTATAAACTTTTTCCCATTCACATCCTTTATATAAATGCCTTCGGCAGAAGCCACTTCAATACCAATAGGTTTATCTGAGGTTTGTGCTAAATGTTGAAAAAAGAGTTGCCTATTATTCATACTGGACATAATAACTATTAAATTGCAGTACAAAAGTCGCATTTTTATGGCAACCATACTAACTGTTCAAGGGAAAGATCCACAATTTGGTGAAAATTGTTTTATAGCACCCAATGCCACCATCGCAGGCGATGTCACCATGGGCAGTGATTGCTCTATTTGGTTCAATGCTGTACTTAGAGGCGACGTGCATTATATTAAAATGGGTAATAAGGTAAATGTGCAGGACGGCGCTGTGGTGCATTGCACCTATTTAAAACATCCCACTACTATTGGCAATAATGTTTCTATTGGACATAATGCACTAGTGCATGGTTGTACCATTCACGACAATGTATTAATAGGTATGGGCAGTATAGTGATGGATGGCTGCGTGGTACATTCTAATTCCATTATTGCTGCAGGTGCAGTGGTTTTAGAAGGAACCATAGTGGAAGAAGGAAGTATTTATGCAGGTGTGCCGGCTAAAAAAGTAAAAATGGTATCTGAGGCCATGATTACAGGAGAGATCAATAGAATTGCTGACAACTATGTAAAATATTCAAGTTGGTTTGAGGCTTACAACGATGCGAAAAAATAAAGACTAAAATAAAGGCTAAAATAATTACTAAGACAAGTACTAAAAATATATACTGAAACTAATACATAGGACCTTGCATGCCATGCCATAAATCGACATAACTATAAAAACGGGCTTCTGTAATAATTCCTTTTTCAACCGCTGCTTTCACTGCACAACCAGGTTCATTAATATGTTGGCAATTATTAAATTGACAATCGTTCATTTTAGCACGCATCTCAGGAAAGTACTGCGCTAATTCTTCTTTTTCTAAATTCACCAAACCTAATTCTCTCATACCCGGCGTGTCAATCACAGCGCCGCCTTCAGGCAAGTCATACATTTGCGCAAAAGTAGTGGTATGTAATCCTTTTCCACTCCAATCACTTACTTCTTGGGTACTTAAATCTAAATGGGGGAATAAGAAATTAATTAAAGAAGATTTCCCTACCCCACTATGCCCACTAATTAAAGTGGTTTTATTTTCTAATAATTTTTGAACCTTATCCAAACCTTCTTTTTTCTCCACACTTATTAAAAATACTTGATAGCCAATGGCTTCATACATTTTTTTCATTTCATCATAAGTATGCATTTCTTTTTCGCCATAGATATCCGATTTATTAAAAACAATAATGGCAGGTATATGAAAAGCTTCACAAGAAATTAAAAAACGGTCTATAAAACCTTGAGAGGTTTTAGGAGATTTTAAAGTACCCAGTAAAATAGACTGATCCAAATTGGAGGCAATAATATGTTGTTGTCTTTTATTATGAGGTGACTGCCTTGCAACATAATTATTGCGATCAAGAATTTCAGAAATCATCACCGTTCCACGCTCCTCATCTTCCATCTCATATTCTACCCAATCACCCACTGCAATCGGGTTGGTAGAGGTAATATTGTCTAACTTAATCACTCCCTTAATACGGGCCTGATAAAACAGTCCCGCTTCGGATTTGACCGAATACCAACTACCTGTAGACTTATAAATACGTGCTTTCATGCTCTGCGAAGATAAAAGTATTTGTTAAGAACTACACTACCCAAAAAGCAGTACAAATTCAATATCTTTGGGCCATGAGTCAATTTGCACATGATAAAGTGGTTCCCTATAGCCAAAGTAATGCCGAAAAGAAAGAACAGGTAGCTACTATGTTTGATTCTATTGCAAAGCGTTACGATTTTTTGAACCGATTTTTAAGTCTGGGTATTGACCAAGGATGGCGTAAAAAAGCCATCGCTCATTTGAAAGATAAAAAAATAAATCATTTATTAGATATTGCAACGGGCACTGCCGACATGGCCCTAATGGCTAATAGTCAAATTCATCCTGGTAAAATTACCGGTATTGATATTTCAGAAGGCATGATGCAGTATGGAAGAATTAAAATTCAAGAAAAAGGCCTGAGCGATAAAATACAATTAAGTTTGGGTGATAGTACGGCCATTCCTTTTGAAGCTGCAACATTTGATGGAGCCATGGTGGCTTTTGGGGTGCGCAATTTCGCGAATTTAGAAAAAGGCTTATCAGAAATTTATCGAGTACTTACGCCAGGAAGCAAACTCGTTATTTTAGAATTTTCACAACCTTCTAGTTTTTGGTTCAAACCCATTTATACATTTTATATGAAATGGGTTACCCCTAGTATTGGAAAATTATTTTCTGGCAACAAAGAAGCCTATGCCTACTTAAATGAAAGTGTCATTGCTTTTCCGGAAGGGGCTGCTTTTTTAACTATATTAGAGCAAGCAGGTTTTAAAAATGTACTACAACAAAAATTAAGCTTAGGCATATGCAGCATTTATTGCGGAAGCAAATAATCACGGGAGCCTTACTACTTTGCTTTTCAATTGTGTCAGTAGCACAAAGAAGAGGCGAAGTATATCAACCCTTCTATGATGAAGATCTTTTCTATTTAGGTTTTAATGTTGGCCTCAATAATAACTATTATAATTTTAATAGAAATATAGAATTTGCCAGCCCAGCAACAGGTGTAGTAAATACTATCAATCCAAAAAATAATCTTTCCTTAACCATGGGTCTCGCAGGTACATTGCGCTTAAGTACGCATACATTACTTAGACTAAACCCAACTGTAGTCATAGCGGGTTCAAAAAATTTATTCACATTTACAAGAATGGGATATCCAAATGATAATCCAACAATGAATGCTGCTACTGCCTTAATCAATATTCCTTTGGCAGTCAAAATAGTGTCAGACAGATATAATGCTTTTCATTACACCGATATTATGCGTCATTATGTTTTTGTAGGTGGAAAAATTGATTATGATTTAGTAGGACCTAATGGATCAATTGTAAATAGCTCAGCAGGGGCTGAACCAATTTATAAAAAAATATTCAATAGCTTAGACTATGGCTATGAAATGGGCCTAGGGTTAAGTTTTTATTTACCCTACGCCACTATTTCCCCAGAAGTAAAATTTAGTTATGGTTTAAGAAATTTAAATAATGCAGCCCCTCTTTTATCTGGTATTAGAGATATCACGAGTAATTTTGTTTATTTCACCATTCATGTAGAATAGAAAACTAATTGAGTATGAATAGCTTCTTAATAAAAAATGTACAAATCGTAAATGAAGGTAAAACCATTCGGGAAGATGTCTTGATTAAAAACGGCCGCATTGAAAAAATAGCAAGCCAAATAGATACCAAGGGCGCTATTACAGAAATCAATGGGGAGAATCAATTTTTATTACCTGGTGTTATTGATGATCAAGTACATTTTAGAGAACCCGGCTTAACCCATAAAGCCAATATTTATAGCGAAGCCAAGGCTGCTGTAGCAGGCGGTACCACCAGCTTTATGGAAATGCCCAATACGCAGCCCCCTGTATTTACGCAAGCATTATTGGAAGATAAATATCAAATTGGCGCCCATACATCTCTTGCCAATTATTCTTTTTACATGGGTACATCTCAAGATAACTTGGAAGAGATTTTAAAAACCAATGAGAAGAAAAAAGATGTCTGTGGTATTAAAATATTCATGGGCTCTTCTACTGGAAATTTATTAGTAGAAAACCCATTGGTACTTGAAAAAATATTTGGAGGCACTGAACTTTTAATTGCCACACATTGTGAAGAAGAAAGCCTTATTAAAAGAAATAAAGCGGCATTAGAAGCCATCAAGCCTAATTTAGAACCCGCTGACCATCCTATTATTAGAGATGAGGAAGTTTGTTTTGAATCTTCTTTTAAAGCCATTCAACTTGCCAAAAAATTCGATGCAAGATTACATATTCTACATATTAGTACTGCTAAAGAATTGCAATTATTCTCCAACTTAAGAACTTTAGCAGATAAAAGAATTACAGCAGAAGTTTGTGTGCATCATTTACATTTCACTGCCAACGACTATGCTTCTTTAGGCAACTTAATTAAATGTAACCCGGCTATCAAGGCCCCAGAAAATAAAAAAGCATTATGGGAAGGTTTATTAAATGACCAATTAGATGTCATAGCTACCGACCATGCACCACATACCTGGGCGGAGAAACAAGAGGCTTATGCGCATGCACATGCAGGACTACCCTTGGTGCAACATGGTCTAATGCTCATGCTTAAATATGTGGAAGAAGGAAAAATAAGTATGGAGAAAATGGTAGAAAAGATGAGCCATGCCGTGGCTACCTGTTTTGAAATTAAAGACCGAGGTTTTATTAGAGAGGGCTATCATGCCGACTTAGTGCTTGTTAAAAAAGCCCCTTATACAGTTAGTAAAGAAAATATTTTATACCACTGCGGCTGGAGTCCTTTTGAAGGTAACAGCTTTCCTTACCAAGTGAATACCACTTTTGTAAATGGATACAAAGTATACCACGAAGGTGTATTTAATGAAGCACAGAAAGGTCAACGCCTTCAATTTACAAGAAGCTAAAAGTAAATTGTATGCAGGTTGATAAAATTACTTTAAAAGATATAGGCTTATTTGATAACGAAGAGTCGATAGGTCTTATATCTCATCTTAATTTTTGCAAGTCCAATGGAGGTAAAATGCAATTGGATCATTTTCTTTCTAGTCCATTATCAAGTATTTCGTCCATTGAACAAAGACAAAATGCTATTGCTTATTTTATAACTAATATTCATTTTGTAGAAGCATTAAAAATTACCAATGGCACTACCTTGGTTATTGAAAAGTTTTTTGATACAGGTTTTAAAAGAATTCCTACACAAATTAGCTTACCCGCTGCCTACTGGTATCAGTTCATTAGCGCTTCTGACTATTCTTTACTTCGTTATTCCCTAGAGCATATAATTTTATTTTATGAAAATCTAAATAAATGGGTATCGGTTTTTGAATCCATCAATGATAACCCTATTATTGAAGCGCTTGTTCAGAAAATAAAAAAATATACCAGCCACCCTTCCTTAGCCAACCTTCCAAGTTCCCATAAGCTAGAGAACCCGCAAACAGTACTTACTTACTGCCATTTCTTTCTTTATCATTATAAAAATAATACCCTACAACTTTTAGAATATTACTACGAGCTAGATGCCTATTATAGCATGGCCATGGCTTCCAAAAATTACCATTTTGTTTTTCCAAGATGGCTAGAAAATGATACGCCTATTTTTGAAGTGACTGCCGCCATTCACCCCTTAGTGACAAATGCTGTAGACAACAAGCTTTCGCTTAGCCATCAAAGTAATTTACTTTTTTTAACAGGTGCAAATATGGCAGGCAAAAGCACATTTATTAAAACCATCGGCATTGTTTTATACCTAGCCCATATTGGCATTGGCGTGCCTGCAAAAAAATTAGAACTCACTTTATTTGATGGCCTTATTACCAATTTAACTATTGCCGACAATATAATGAAAGGCGAAAGTTATTTTTTCAATGAAGTACAAAGAATAAAAAATACCATTGAAAAAATTATAGATGGAAAAAATTATTTTGTTTTAATTGACGAGTTATTCAAAGGCACCAATATTCAAGATGCCATGAAATGCAGTACCGCCGTTATTGAAGGTTTACAAAATTTAAGAAATAGCTTATTTATTATCTCCACACATTTATACGAAATAAGCGATGGCTTAAAAGGTTTTAACAATATTCAGTTCAGTTATTTTGAAACAGCCGTACAAGAAAAAGAATTGATTTTTCATTATCAATTAAAAGAAGGCGTCAGTCAAGATAGACTGGGTTATTTAATTCTAGAAAGAGAAGGTGTGGTCAACCTGCTAAAAAACATTAGCAAAAACAAGTATTAATACTTTCAATTCGCATTTGTATGCAATTTAGTTTCAAGCAAAAAGATGCTTGTAAAAACAAAGGGCAGCGCTATTGTGGGCATTGACGCTGTGACCATTACCATTGAAGTAAATGTAAGTATGGGCCAGGGCTATTGTATAGTGGGCCTTCCCGACAATGCTGTTAAAGAAAGTTTAGACAGAACCGAAAGTGCCATCAAGTCCAACGGCTTTCATATGCCCCGCACTAAACTGGTTATCAATTTATCTCCCGCCGACTTAAAAAAATCGGGGGCTGCTTTTGATTTACCCATTGCCATTGGCATATTAGCAGCCTCGGAACAAATCACTCAACCTTCCCTCATTGAAAAATACTTATTCATGGGCGAACTAGGACTGGATGGGAGTTTATATCCTATTAAAGGAATACTTGCCATGGCCATGCAGGCTCAAGTAGAAGGTTTTGCAGCTATGATTATCCCAAAACAAAATGCTGCAGAAGCTTTAATGGTTGAAGGCATACCGGTTTTTGATTTTTCTTCTTTAAATGAAGTGGTTTATTTTTTAAATAATCCTTGCTATGAAAAAGAATATAGCCATCAAGAAGCCAGTGTTGCTCTTTCTGAAAAAATACAAACCAATACTACCCCCGATTTTGCAGATATAAAAGGGCAATCAGAGGCCAAGCGTGCTTTAGAGATTGCCAGTGCAGGAGGACATAATCTTATAATGATAGGACCTCCTGGTGCAGGAAAAACCATGCTTTCAAAAAGTATCGTTTCTATTTTACCTCCCTTAAATAAAAATGAAGCACTTGAAACCAGTAAAATTTATAGTGTTTCTGGAAAAATACCTTTGCAAGATCAACTTATTAGGATGCGTCCTTTTAGACAACCCCACCATAGTTTATCGGCCATTGCTATGATTGGCGGTGGCGGTCATCCTCAGCCTGGAGAAATCTCTTTAGCCCATAATGGGGTTTTATTTTTAGATGAACTGCCAGAGTTCAATAAGTCGGTAATTGAAGTATTAAGACAACCCATGGAAGCAGGCATAGTAAGCATTGCCAGGGCTAAAATGACGGTGAATTTCCCAGCCAGATTTATGTTACTCGCAGCCATGAACCCCTGCCCCTGTGGTTATTATAACCATCCACATAAAGCCTGTCATTGCAGCAGCACGCAAGTACAGAAATACCTGCATAAAATTTCAGGGCCCTTACTAGATAGAATTGATTTACATATTGAAGTAAGTCCTGTACCCTATCATGAACTCAGAAAAATCGAAACTGCTGAAAATTCTCTTGAAATTGCCAAAAGAGTCGAATTAGCAAGAGCCATTCAATTAGATAGGTTCAAAAACGAGGCAGGTATTTACACCAATTCCCAAATGAATGAGGCATTATTAAAAAAATGGGGTATTCTTTCCCCTCCTGCTGAGAAATTATTGGCACTAGCGATGGAAAAATTTCAATTAAGCGCTCGCGCCTATGATAGAATTAGAAAATTGAGTCGAACAATTGCCGATTTAGAAGGCAATTCTACCATAAAAGAAGAGCATATTAGCGAAGCCATCCAATATCGCAATTTAGACAGGTCTACCTGGGGTCAATTTAAAAATTAAAGGCAAAAAAAAAATTAAAACAGTTAGTATTGTCCTGTTTTTAGCATGACTAACGTGCAGGCCTCGATTGTTTCAATACCTTTTTCTGTAGCTAACTGATTCAAAATTGGATTCTCAGTACCCGGATTAAATATAATTCTTCTTGGTTTCAAATCTAAAATGGCATTATAGTAGTCTTCTTGTGCTGAAGGGCCCAAATACAAGGTGACAGTGTCTATGCTTTCAGTGCTTGGCCATTCATTAATGATAGGCGTGCTAAGTATTTCTCCTTTTTTTATACCAAAAGGATAAACAGCATGTCCTTTTTCTACTAATAAGGCCGTTGCCATAAAACTATATCGTTCCGGATTCGGTGTTGCTCCAAGAATAAATGTAATAGGTGATTTCATTTTACAAAGCTATTATAAAAAATGAAAATGTTTTAATATAGTTCAATAAAACAATGTAATTTTATCCTCCAATTCGTTTACACAAAATCAAATTAACAAAAATGGCAAAGTCAAGTAAGAAGAAAGTAGCTACCAAAAAGAAAGTAGCCCCTAAGAAAAATGTGGTAGCAAAGAAATCTGTTAAAAAAGCAGCCAAGAAAGCAGCAAAAAAAACAACTAAGAAAGCAGCCCCTAAAAAGAAAGTCGCTTCAAAGAAAAAAGTAGCCGCAAAAAAAACGGTGAAAAAAACAGCTAAAAAAGCGGTAAAAAAAACTACTAAAAAAGCAGCTCCAAAAAAGAAAGCAGCTCCAAAGAAAGCCACTAAAAAAGTAGCCCCTAAGAAAAAGGCAGTGGCTCCAAAAACGGTTAAAAAGGCAGTAAAAAAAGCAGCCCCTAAAAAGAAGGTGGCTCCAAAGAAAAAAGTAGTTACCCCTGTAGCAGTAGCTCCAGTAGTAGCGCCTACTTTATTTACTGAACCAATAACAAATTCGACGCCTACAGTTTAGTAAAAAAAACTTAAATTACAATCCCGCCCCGTTTCCGATTTTTCGGGTGAGGCGGGATTTTTTATTTTTAATATAAATTCATTTTATGCGTATTATTTTAATGTTACTCTGTTTTCCTTTTTTCTTGCAAGCGCAAACTAATTCAATTGCAGAAAAAACAAAGACCATGGAATTGAGAAAAGGATTTTATGATTTTTATTGGGACAATGCCAACGGAAAAATCTATCTAGTAGTAGATAAATTGAATACCCCGTTTTTATATGTCAATTCTTTGCCAGCCGGGCTGGGATCCAATGATATCGGGCTTGATAGAGGCCAATTAGGAGATTCAAGAATTGTCTACTTTAACAGAGTAGGTAAAAAATTATTCTTAACACAGCCCAATCTAGACTACAGAGCCGTTACCAATGACAAAAGAGAACAAAAAGCAGTCGAACAATCTTTTGCGCAATCTATCTTATTTAATTTTACGATAGAAGCAGAGGAAGGAAACGCTAGTGATCCATCGATGCATAAAATTTTAGTGGATGCTACCAGCTTCTTTTTAAGAGATGCACATGGTGTGGTTGACAGAATTAAACGCGCAAGACAAGGTACTTATTCAATTAACGAAAATAGATCAGCCATCTATATTCAAAATACAAAGAACTTTCCAAAAAATGCAGAGTTCGAAGCTACTGTGACATTTATTGGTGGATCTGATGCAGGTAGATTGGTGCAATCAGTCACTCCCTCTCCAGAAGCCATTACAGTTAGAATGCACCATAGCTTTGTAGAATTACCAGACAACAATTACACGCCAAGAAAATATGATATTCGAAGTGGCTTTTTTGGTACAAGTTATTTTGATTACAGCTCAGACATAAGCGAACCCATTCAACAAATGGTGATCAATAGACATCGTTTAGAGAAAAAAGATCCTACTGCTGCAATCAGCGAAGCAGTTAAACCCATCATTTATTATTTAGACAATGGCACACCTGAACCAATTCGTTCTGCTTTATTAGAAGGTGGGAGATGGTGGAACCAAGCTTTTGAAGCTGCGGGCTATAAAAATGCATTTCAATTATACATCCTTCCTGACTCTGCAGATCCAATGGATATTCGTTACAATATGATCAATTGGGTACACCGTTCTACCAGAGGATGGAGTTATGGTGCTTCTGTAGCAGACCCTAGAACTGGAGAGATTATCAAAGGTCAAGTTTCATTAGGATCATTGAGAGTGAGACAGGATTATTTAATTTTTGCTGCATTACTTTCCCCTTATACAACAGGTAAGCCGGTTTCAGAGGAAATGCGTAAAGCTGCTATTCACAGATTAAGACAGCTTTCTGCGCATGAGATTGGACATACCTTAGGTTTACAACATAATTATGCATCTAGCTTCAACGACAGGGCTTCGGTAATGGACTACCCGCATCCAAATGTTTTTGTTAATGAAAAAGGTGCATTAGATTTCTCTAAAATTTACACAGACGAAATTGGTCTTTGGGATAAACGCGCAATCACTTATGGTTACCAAGATTTTCCAAATGGCACCGATGAATCAAATGCATTGAATCAATTATTGGAAGAAAATTCAAAAAATGGATGGCAATTTATTGCTGATGCAGATGCAAGAGCAGCTGGAGGTATGCACCCGAATGCGCATTTATGGGACAATCAAGCTGATGCAGTAGATGGTCTTATGCAAACTTTTGCTGTACGTTCTAAAGCCATGCAGCAGTTTGGAGAAGAAGCTGTGAAAATGGGGACACCTTTGGCACAACTAGAAGACATGCTTGTACCAGTATACAATTACCATCGCTACCAATACGAAGCAGTGACAAAGTTAATTGGAGGTGTGAATTATCAATATAGTGTGAGAGGCGATAAAAATCAAATTCAGCCTACTATTCTTTCTAATGCCATACAACAAAAAGCTTTGAATGCAGCTTTGTCTTGTTTAAGTCCTAGCTTCTTATCAATTCCAGAAAATATTTTACAACTCATTCCTCCAAGACCACCAATGTATTATGGCGTGGGTGAATTATTTACAAAAAGGACCGGATTAAGTTTCGATGCGTTATCTCCAGCTGAAGCCTTGGTCGATTTTGAATTGTCTTTTTTATTCAATGCAGAAAGAGCCAATCGTTTAGTTCAAAACAAAGCAAGAGCAGCTACTATGGGATGGGACAATGTTCTGGATGCAATACTAGACAAGACATGGTATGCGTCTACTGTATCTGGCTTAGCGGGTGCTGTTCAATTACAAACGCAACAACAAACTTTAAGCTGGCTGATTGGAATGAGTCAAAGTAGCGATGCTAATTTTGAAGTAAAAAGTATTTGTGCCAGTAGATTGAATAAGTTGAAATCAAAATTAACGAGTCTTTCAGTTAGCAACCCTGCGCTTGCAGCACATTATCAATATGCTATTAGCAGAATCAATGACCCAGAAAAGATCACCCTTCCAAAACCTGTAGTCATTCCTCCAGGTGCACCTATAGGATGTGATTTAGATTAACTTATTAATTGAAGTCTTATTTGATATAATGACTTAAAAGAATAGCCCCACAAAAAAGCCCCGCGAAATTCGCGGGGCTTTTTTTAATATTATTAGAGTGAAAATAAAAAGCGTAACCTACACAAACATTCTTATAGGTTCTTCTAAATATGCTTTTAAAGTTTGTAAGAAAGCCGATCCTGTTGCACCATCCACCACTCTATGGTCGCAACTTAATGTTACATTCATCACATTGCCTGGCACTATTTGACCATTTTTAACCACAGGCTCTTGTGCAATACCACCTACCGCTAGAATACAAGCATCAGGAGGATTGATAATCGCAGTGAATGCATCTATACCAAACATACCTAAATTAGAAATGGTAAAAGTGCTTCCTTCCCAGTCTGAAGGTTGTAATTTTTTGTCTTTTGCCTTTTTTGCAAACTCTTTTACAGATACACTTATTTCATCCAAAGAAAGTCCGTCTGCAAAACGAAGTACGGGAACCAATAATCCTTCGTCTACAGCTACAGCAATACCAATATTCACATGATGGTTTTCGCGAATGACTTCGCCTAACCAACTGCTATTTACTTTTGGATGTTGTTTTAAAGAAAGGGCTACCGCTTTTACAATAAAATCGTTGAAGCTAATTTTAACAGGCGCAGTTTCATTTACCACAGTTCTTGCAGCAATGGTCGCATCCATGTTAATTTTCATGGTTAAGTAAAAATGCGGCGCTGTAAATAAACTTTCGCTTAAACGTCTTGCGATCGTTTTACGCATCTGAGAAACTGGCGTGTCTA
>Ga0315899_10002910_pt1 | contig 18762 bp, 18 predicted proteins | sample LakEriMetagenome_2_FD_203518 | JGI IMG/M metagenome (GOLD analysis project Ga0315899, IMG submission 203518) | Freshwater fungal communities from buoy surface, Lake Erie, Ohio, United States - Buoy 4 MA112 | ecosystem: Environmental > Aquatic > Freshwater > Lake | place: USA: Lake Erie, Ohio... | reverse complement strand
TGCTGCGCGCCCGGGCGGTTGAAAACCTGTGTTGGGTGGTGGCCAGCGCCCAAGGCGGGTTGCATGCCAACGGGCGGCGCACCTGGGGCCACAGTTTGTGCGTCAACCCCTGGGGTGAGGTGGTCGCTCAACAGGCCACCGACGCTGGTCTGGTGCTGGCCGATCTGGACATGGATGCCTTGCTGCGCTGGCGCAGCCAACTGCCCGCCTTGGGCCACCGGTTGCTGTGAGCCGCTGGCGCTGGCTCGCTGCCGTGGAGGCGCGCCGCTGGGTGCTGTGGGGCGTGCTGTTGTTGCTTGTGGCGGTATTGCTGACAGCCTTGGCCTGGTTGGCGCTGCGCTACGAAAAAGCCCAAATGCAAGACCAACTCGAGCGCGACACCGTGGACGCGGTGGGCGATGTGCGTGCCGCGATGCAGCGCAATGTGCAAACCCTGCAAGCCCTGCAACCCGATGAGCGAAGCCCGGCGGCTTGGGTGCCGCCCACCGAAGAGGTGCTGCGCAACCACCGCGAGTGGGTGCGCTTGGAATGGCGCGACCCGGCCTTGCAGCTGCGGGTGGGGGTGGACAGCGTCTACCGCACCCCGGTGTTTGCCCGTTTGGGGCGCGACAACGCGCTGGCCGACATCGAGCAGGCCTGCGCCTTGGCGCGGCGCACCAGTGCGGCCGCCTATGCGCCCAGCACCTTTGTGTCGGTGCAAGACGGCGTGGGCTTAGAGGTCATGGAGCTGTGCTTGCCGGTGTACCAAGGCGGTCGGTTGAGCGGGTTTTTGGTCGCCAGCTATGCCTTGGTGGAGATGCTCGAGGCCATGGTTCGGCGCGAGCACACCCGCGCCCAAGAGGTCTCGTTTGTCGAACTCGATGGCACCCGTTTGGCCTTGCGCGGTGGCATCCACCGCGGTCAGCGCATCTTCAGCGCCCAGCAAATGATCGACCTGCCGGGCTATGCCTTGGTGCTGCGCCTGGACAGCTGGCGCGCCTTGCCCAATTGGTTGCCCAATTTGCTCACCGTTTTGGTGCTGGGCTTGTCGCTGGCTTTGGTGACGGTGCTGGCCTTGCTGGCGCGCGACATGCGCCGGCGCCAACGCGCCGAGCGCGACCTGGCCGACGCTTTGGCTTTTCGCAAAGCCATGGAGGACTCGCTGGTCACCGGTTTGCGCGCGCGCGATTTGCAAGGCTGCATCACTTATGTGAACCCGGCGTTTTGCGAGATGGTGGGCTTTGCGGCCGATGAGTTGCTCGGCCAAGGCATCCCCGCACCCTACTGGCCACCAGAAAAAGTCGATGAATACGGCAAACGCCAGGCCTGGCGCTTGGCTGGCAACACGCCGCCGCGCGAGGGCACAGAGTCGGACTTCCAGCGCAAAAACGGCGAGCGGTTCCCCGTGCTGATTTTTGAGGCCCCCTTGATCAATGCCAGTGGCAGCCAAACCGGCTGGATGAGCGCCGTGCTTGACATCAGCGCCCAACGCGCCAGCGAGGAGTTGAACCGCGCCACCCTGGACCGCTTGCAAGCCACCGCGCGCTTGGCTACGGTCGGCGAGATGGCCTCGTTGCTCAGCCATGAGCTCAACCAACCTTTGGCCGCCATTGCCAGCTATGCCAGCGGCAGCCAAAACCTGCTGCAAGCCGATGCAGCCATGCCCCGCGCCATGGGCCAGCAACTGAGCCAGGCTTTGGACCACATCGCTGATCAAGCGCGCCGCGCAGGCTTGGTCATCAAAAGCGTGCACAACTTTGTGCGCCGCCGCGATCAAGCGCGCGAGGCCGTGGCGGCGCACACCTTGATCGACAGCATCTTGCCCTTGGTCAGCTTGCAGGCGCGCAAAACCGGTGTGCGCTTGCACCTGGACTGCGCCCCCGACTTGCCCGCTGTGTGGTGCGACCGCACCATGGTCGAGCAGGTCTTGCTCAACCTCGCGCGCAATGGCATGCAATCCATGCAAGACCTGCCCCCGGGTCGGGCGCGTGAGTTGCGCATTGTGGTGCGCCCCTGCCCAGACCCCGGTGAGGGCTTGGTATTTTCGGTCGCCGATGGGGGCTTGGGCATCACGTCAGAGGTGTCGGCCCAGTTGTTCACCCCGTTTTTCACCACCAAGGCCGAAGGCATGGGCCTGGGCCTGAGCTTGTGCCGCACTGTGGTTGAGCAGCACGGTGCGCGCTTGCAGCACCGGGCCTTGACAACGGGCGGCACCGAGTTCTTTTTCAGCTTGGCCTTGGCCCACAAGGCCGATGCCCTGCTCGCGCCCGCCCTGCCACAATCTTGACCATGCAACCGGTTCAAGATGCCTTGGTCTATGTGGTCGACGACGATGAGAGCGTGCGCCAAGCGCTGGCCTGGCTGCTGCGCTCGCGGGGCTTGCAAACCCAGTGCTTTGACAGCGCCGAAGGCCTGATTGCGCACTTGGGGCTGGACCACGCCCCCCAAGTGCCGTGCCAAGCCTGCTGCCTGTTGCTGGATGTGCGCATGCCCGGCATCAGCGGCTTGGCCTTGTTTGATCGCTTGATCGATAAAGGTCTGTTGTCCGCCCTGCCGGTGATTTTTTTAACCGGCCACGCCGATGTGCCCACGGCGGTGGACGCCGTCAAGCGCGGTGCCTTTGATTTTTGCGAAAAGCCCTTCTCTGACAACTCGCTGGTGGACCGGGTCGAACAGGCCTTGCAGCGATCAGCCCAGCAGCTGCACGCTCAGCAAATCCAGAAAAGCTTGACCGAACTGATCGACGGCCTCACCGAGCGCGAACGCGAGGTCATGCACTGTGTGGTCGAGGGCTTGCCCAATAAACTCATCGCCGACCAACTGCACATCAGTGTGCGCACGGTCGAGGTGCACCGCGCCCGGGTGTTCGAAAAAATGGCCGTGCGCTCGGCCGTCGAACTCTCCAACCGCTTGCGTGTGCCAGGGTGAGGCGCGTCAACGTCGGTCGGGTGTGGGCGGTGTGGGCGTACCCGCTGGCGCAACGGTGTCAACGCTGGGGGCCGGGTTGCCGGTTGCGGCCACACCGCCTGGCTGGGGTGTCTCGGCGGTGGCCTGATCCGACGGCTGCGCTTCCCGGGGCGCGTCGGGCGGCTGGGGAGACGCCGGTGGCTCGGCGGGCGGGTCCAAAGGTCGGCCAGAAAACATGGTCCACCACACGATGAACACCAGCAGCAAACCCGCGCCCAAGGCCTCTAATAAGATGAGTGTCATTCAGCGCGCCAGTTCGGGGTGGTTCATGGCCGTGATTGTAGGAAGCTTGGTGGCGTGCAGTGCCCCTTCGCCGCGCCCCAGCGCACCGGTGTTGAGCCGCACCGATCCCCCATGGGCTGCGCCCGCGCCCGAGCGGCCCGCCAGCGAGCCGACCCGGCCTGTGCCAGCCGCACCCACGGGGGTGCCGCGCGCGGGCTTGGCCGGTTTGCCCGGCACACCCGCCCCCGATCGGCCGGTCAAAAGCCGCTGGACGCCCGTGCCTTGGGACGAGCTGCCCGGTTGGAGCGAGGACAGCTTGCACGAGGCCTGGAACGCCTGGCTGAAAAACTGCGAACGCCCTGGCCCCGTGTTTGGCCCCCTGTGCGCCGATGTGCGCCGGCTGAGCATTGCCGACGCCGACGAGCAACGCTTGTGGATGGTCAGCCGCTTGCAGCCTTACCGGGTCGAACCGGTGCAGGGCGCCAGCGAGGGCCTGCTCACCAGTTATTACGAGCCCATCATGAACGCCTCACGCCAAGCCGCGCCCGGCTTTGGCGTGCCCCTGTACGCCTACCCGGCGGCGGCCCAGCAGGCCCAGCGCCAGGGCGCGCCCTGGTTCACGCGCCAGCAACTCGACACCTTGCCCGAGGCCCGTGCAGCCTTGGCCGGGCAAGAAATCGCTTGGCTGGCCGACCCGATTGACGCGCTGGTGCTGCACATCCAAGGTTCGGGGCAATTGCGCATCCAAGAGCCCGACGGTCGATCGCGCATGGTGCGCCTGGCCTTTGCCGGCACCAACGAGCAGCCTTACCAAAGCGTGGGCCGCTGGTTGCTCGACCAAGGCCTGGTGCGAGACGCCACTTGGGGCGGCATCAAAGCCTGGGTGGCGCGCAATCCGCAGCGGGTGCCAGAGATGTTGTGGGCCAACCCGCGTTATGTTTTTTTCCGCGAAGAGGCCTTGAACGATGGCGCTGAAGATGCGGGTCCGCGCGGTGCCCAAGGCGTGCCCCTGACGGCGGGGCGCTCGATCGCCGTGGACCGCGAGTCCATTCCCTACGCCACGCCGGTGTGGATGGCCAGCAGTGGGCCGGCGCTGCGGGTGCAGCGCTTGGTGTTTGCGCAAGACACCGGCAGCGCCATCGTGGGTGCGGTGCGCGCCGATTACTATGCCGGTGCGGGCGCGGCTGCCGGTGAGCTGGCCGGCCGGGTCAAACAAAACCTGCGCCTGTGGGTCTTGTGGCCGCGCTGACAAACCCCCGCCCTGCGCCTACACTGTCAGCCAGCCCCGTGCCAGGAGACAAGCCATGAACGCCCCGCTGCCCGAACACATCCGCCAAGCGCTGGAAACAGTGACCTTGGACGACAAATACGCCCTCGACCAGGGCCGCGCCTTCATGAGCGGTGTGCAAGCCTTGGTCAAGCTGCCCATGTTGCAGCGCCAGCGCGATGCCTTGCAGGGCAAAAACACCGCTGGCTTCATCAGCGGCTACCGGGGTTCGCCTTTGGGCGGCTACGACCAAGCGCTGTGGAAGGCCAAGTCGTATCTGCAAGCCCAAAACATCGTGTTCCAACCCGGTGTCAACGAGGAGCTGGCCGCCACCGCTTTGTGGGGCACCCAACAACTGGGCTTTGCGCCACCGGCCAGCCGCCGTTTTGATGGGGTGTTTGGCATTTGGTATGGCAAAGGCCCGGGTGTGGACCGCTGCTCGGATGTGTTCAAACACGCCACCCTGGCCGGCACCACGCCCTGGGGCGGGGTGATGGCCGTGGCCGGTGACGACCATGTGGCCAAAAGCAGCACCGCCGCGCACCAAAGCGACCACATCTTCAAGGCCTGTGGCATGCCGGTGTTTTTCCCGGCGTCGGTGCAAGACATTTTGGACATGGGTGTGCACGCCTTGGCGCTGAGCCGCTTTGCCGGCGTGTGGTCGGGCATGAAGACCATCCAAGAGGTGGTCGAGTCCAGCGCCACCGCCATCATCGACGTGCAGCGGGTCAACCTGGTGTTGCCCGCTTTTGACATGCCCCCTGGTGGCGTGCACATCCGTTGGCCCGACGACGCCCTGGCCCAAGAGCAGCGCTTGTTCACCCTCAAGTGGTATGCCGCTTTGGCTTACATCCGCGCCAACCGGCTCAACCACAACACCATCGAAGGCCCCAACGACCGCTTCGGCTTGATGGCCAGCGGCAAGGCCTATAACGACACGCGCCAGGCCTTGCTCGATTTGGGGCTGGACGAAGCCGCCTGCCACCGTTTGGGCATTCGGCTGCACAAGGTCGGGGTGGTGTGGCCGCTGGAGCCGCACAGCACGCGCGAGTTTGCGCGTGGCTTGCAAGAGATTTTGGTGGTCGAAGAAAAGCGCCAAATGATCGAATACCAGGTCAAGGAATGCTTGTACAACTGGCCCGATGGCCAACGCCCCCGCGTGGTGGGCAAGTTCAACGAGGCCGTGGGCAACACCGAGGGCGGCGAGTGGTCACAAGACAACCCCAGCGCCAACACCTTGTTGCGCGCCCATGCCGACCTGACCCCGGCGATGGTCGCGCGTGCCATTGCCCAGCGTTTGCTGGCCCTGGGGGTGGACGCCGACACCCGTGCCCACATTGAAGTGCATGTGGCCCTGCTCGACGCCAAAGAGCGCGCCATGCAGGTGCTCGAGATCAAGGCCGATCGACAGCCCTGGTTTTGCTCGGGCTGTCCGCACAACACCAGCACCCGCGTGCCCGAGGGCTCGCGCGCCATGGCCGGCATTGGCTGCCACTTCATGGCGCTGTGGATGGACCGCAGCACCGCAGGCTTCACCCAAATGGGTGGCGAGGGCGTGCCCTGGGTCGGCCAGCAACCCTTCAGCCATGACACCCACATGTTTGCCAACATTGGCGACGGCACTTATTTTCACAGCGGCATGCTGGCGGTGCGCCAAAGCATTGCGGCAGGGGTCAACATCACCTACAAAATTTTGTACAACGATGCCGTGGCCATGACCGGCGGGCAGCGTGTGGGCGAAACCCCCGAAGGCCATTCGGTGATCCAAATCGCCCACAGCATGCGCGCCGAAGGGGCGCGGCGCATCGTCATCGTCACCGATGAGCCCGACAAGTACGACGGTGTGGGCACCAATGGCGCACCTGGCACCACGCTGGGCCTGCCCGAGGGCATTGCCATTGAACACCGTGATGCGCTCGACCGGGTGCAGCGCGAACTGCGCGAGGTCAAGGGCTGCACCGTCATCATTTACGACCAAACCTGCGCCACCGAAAAACGCCGCCGCCGCAAGCGCGGCACCCTGGTCGATCCCGCCAAACGGGTGTTCATCAACGAGCTGGTGTGCGAGGGTTGTGGCGACTGCAGCACGCAAAGCAATTGCGTCAGCGTCGAACCCTTGGAGACCGAGTTCGGCCGCAAGCGCACCATCAACCAAAGCACGTGCAACAAAGACATCAGCTGCGTCAAAGGCTTTTGCCCCAGCTTTGTCACTGTGGAGGGCGGTCAAATGCGCGCCCAAAAACGCAACGACGCAGCCAGCCCCGCGCTGCCCGAGGTGCCCCAACCGATACTGCCCAGCTTGGCCTCGGGCCAGCACTTGGGCGGTTACGGCATCGTGGTCGCTGGCGTGGGCGGCACAGGCGTCATCACCATTGGGCAACTGCTGGGCATGGCGGGTCACTTGGAGGGCTTGGGCGTGGTCACCCAAGACTCGGCGGGCTTGGCCCAAAAGGGCGGCGCCACTTGGAGCCATGTGCTGTTGGCCAGCTCGGCCGATGAGATTCGCACCACCCGTGTGGGCGTGGCCGACTTGGTGATGGGCTGCGACCCCATCGTCAGTGCTGGCAAAGAAACAGTGCAGCGCATGCGCGCGGGGCGCACCCGCGTGGCCATCAATGACCACGGCACACCCACCGCTGCTTTTGTGAAAAACGGCGCTTGGGGCAACCCCAGCGAGGGTTGTGTGGCCGATGTGCTGCAAGCCATTGGCGGGGCCGACGCACAGGCCCAGTTGGGCGCTTTTGACGCCAACACCATCGCCACCCGGTTGATGGGCGACAGCATTTACATCAACCCCATGATCTTGGGCTATGCCTGGCAAAAGGGCTGGGTGCCTTTGCGTCGGGCTTCGCTGCAACGCGCCATCGAGCTCAATGCCGTGGCGGTGGCCAACAACCTGGCCGCCTTTGAATGGGGCCGCCGCTGTGCCCACGACTTGCCTGCGGTCTTGGCCTTGCTGCAACCCGCGCAAGTGGTGCAGTTCAAAAAACGCACCCCCTTGGAAGACTTGATCACGCAGCGCGAAGCGTTTTTGACCGACTACCAAAACGCCGCCTATGCCGTCAATTACCGTGCTTTTGTCGAGCGGGTGCAAGCGCAAAGCTCGCCGGCGCTGGCCGAGGCGGTGGCGCGCAACTTGTTCAAGCTCATGGCCTACAAGGACGAGTACGAGGTCGCCCGTTTGCACACGGACACGGGGTTTTTGCAGCGCATCGCCCAGCAGTTTGAGGGCGACTACCAGGTGGTTTACCACTTGGCGCCCCCCTTGCTGGCCCAGCGCAATGACAAAGGCGAGTTGCAAAAGCGCCGCTATGGCGCGGCCATGCGCTGGGGCTTTCAAGTGTTGGCCCGCTTGAAGGGCTTGCGCGGCACGGCTTTGGATGTGTTTGGCTATACCGACGAGCGCCGCACCGAGCGCGCCCTGATCGGCGAGTACCGCGCCAGCATCGAGCAGGTTTTGGCCCAATTCAGCCCCGAGCGACAAACCCTGGCGCTGGAGATCGCCCGCATCCCCGAGCAGATCAAAGGTTTTGGCCATGTCAAAGAGCGCCATTTGCACGCCGCCCGCACCCAATGGGACGCCTTGATGGCGCGATGGGCCCAACCGCCAGCCGATCAGCGCCGCGCTTGAGGTGTGAGGTCGCGAAACGCGAGGGACAGCTCAAAACCGCTTTAATTAAATCTAAATAACTAATTTACGGTATATTCCAGCCCCATCAACATCCAAAGGTTAAGCATGAAAACAAAACTTTCTAGCCTCGCTGTTTTGGTGCTGCTGTGCACCACAGGGGCGACCCACGCCCAAGGCATATCCGCGGTTCAGGGTCTGCGCTTTGACGTGGGCTACAGCCTGATCAAGCTGGCCACCCCGCCCACCTCCTACGACCCCGTGGGCATCCGGGTGGGTGTGAGCAAGGCCTTGTGGCCGGGCATCGATGTCGAAGGCATCGTGGGCACCGGCGTGCAAGCGGGCAAAAACAGCGTGACCCCGACCCTCACCAAAGACGTAGGTCCGCTGTGGGGCGCCTACATCAAGCCCGGCATGGCGATCAACAAAGACTTTGGCTTCTTTGCCCGCCTGGGTTTTGCCAGCACCCAAATTAAAAATGGCGACACGCACAACGGCATGTCCACGGGCTTGGGCTTGAACTATGCGCTGGACCGCAACATGCGCGCATACGCTGACTACACTTTTTACAAAATGAGCGACACCTTTGGCATCTCGGCCCTGAGCTTGGGGGTCAATTACGGGTTTTAGGCCCAGCCCAATGACACGCCTGGTGCGGACAAAAAGCCACCCCTGGGGTGGCTTTTGCCTTTAAGCCACTCCATCAAAGGGCAGCGTCAGCAACGATGGGCCTGAGGCCGCAGTGTGCCGGGCCAAGGGCTTATAAACCGACCCTTTGTGGGGTCTTGGTGCCCAATTTCTACCGCTGCCATGCACGCATACAATCCGCGTTTGCCTGCGCCAGGCCAAGCCACCTCAGGGGGGCATGTCCGCCGTGACCGCCCAGAGCGGCGTGTTTTGCGCAGCACCCCCCAACCGAGGAGTCGCCTGTGTTTATTTCTTCTGCATTTGCCCAAACCGCACCCGCCGCCGCTGGTGGCAGCGACATTGGTTCGTCTTTGATGAGCATGTTGCCCTTGCTGCTGATGTTTGTGGTGCTGTATTTCGTCATGATTCGCCCCCAAATGAAGCGCCAAAAAGAGCACAAGGCCATGATCGACGCTTTGGCCAAGGGCGATGAGGTGGCCACCGTGGGTGGCTTGCTGGGCAAAATTTCCCGCATCGGCGACACCACCTTGGGCCTGGAGTTGACCAGCGGTGTCGAGGTGAATTTGCAGCGCTCGGCTGTGGTGCAAGTGCTGCCCAAAGGCACCGTCAAATAAACCCCTTTATCACCCAAGGGGCGGTGGGGGCCATGCGCACCCCTCGGCCCCACGCCTGAGGCGATCATGAACCGTTACCCGCTGTGGAAGTACGCGATCATTGTGGTCGCTTTGTTGATCGGTGGGCTCTATACCCTGCCCAACTTTTTTGGTGAAGCCCCGGCTGTCCAGGTGTCTGCGGCCAAGGCCATTTACAAAGTGGATGCGGCCTTGCAAACCAAGGTGGCCCAGGCGCTCAAAGACGCCAGCATCGAGCCCACCGGTTTGAGCCTGGAGGGCAACTCACTCAAGGTCCGCTTGGCCGACACCGACACCCAGCTCAAGGCCAAAGACGCGATCCAAAAAGCCCTGGTGCCCGATCCTGAGCAAGCCCCGTATGTGGTGGCGCTGAACCTGATCTCGCGCTCACCGCAGTGGCTGACCGCGATGAATGCCGTCCCCATGTACCTGGGTCTGGACTTGCGCGGCGGCGTGCACTTCATGTTGCAAGTGGACATGGCGGCCGCGTTGAACAAAAAAATCGATGCCACCGCAGGCGACCTGCGTTCGGTGCTGCGCGAGAAAAACATTCGCCACAGCGGCATTTCCCGCAACGGCGACACCATTGAGTTGCGCTTGCGCGACGCCGCCACCTTGGAGGCCGCGCGCAACCTGATCAAAGACCAATTTGCCGACGTGACCTTCACCGACGCGCCCGACGCGGGCGAGTTCAAGTTGAGCGCCAGCTTAAAGCCCGATGCGGCGCGGCGCGTGCAAGACCAAGCCTTGAAGCAAAACATCACCACCTTGCACAACCGCATCAACGAGCTGGGCGTGGCCGAGCCGGTGATCCAGCAGCAGGGCCTGGACCGCATCGTGGTCCAGTTGCCGGGCGTGCAAGACACTGCCAAGGCCAAAGACATTTTGGGCCGCACCGCGACGCTGGAGATGCGCCTGGTCGACGACAGCCCCGAGGGCACGGCGGCAGCGATGGGCGGCGCGGCCGTGCCCTACGGCATGGAGAAATTTCGCGAGCGCAACGGCCAAGTGGTGATTGTCAAAAAACAAGTCATCTTGAGCGGCGACAGCCTGACCGACGCCCAGCCAGGTTTTGACTCACAAACCCAGCAACCCAAGGTCGACCTGACGGTGGACGCCAAGGGCGGTCGCATCATGCGCGAAACCAGCCGCGAAAACCTGAAAAAGCGCATGGCCATCTTGCTGTTTGAAAAAGGCCGTGGCGAGGTGCTCACCGCGCCGGTCATCCAAGGCGAGCTGGGCAACCGGTTTCAAATTTCAGGCTCGATGAGCGTGTCCGAGGCCGCCGACTTGGCCTTGCTGCTGCGTGCGGGCTCGCTGGCTGCCCCGATGGAGATCATCGAAGAGCGCACCATTGGCCCAAGCCTTGGGGCTGAAAACATTGCCAAAGGCTTTGACAGCGTGCGCTGGGGCTTTGCGGCGGTGGCGCTGTTCATGTGCGTTTACTACATGTTGTTTGGCATCATCTCCAGCGTCGCCTTGGCGGTCAATTTGTTGCTGTTGGTGGCCATGCTGTCGATGCTGCAAGCCACGCTCACCTTGCCGGGCATGGCGGCCATGGCCTTGGTGCTGGGCATGGCCATTGACGCCAACGTGCTCATCAATGAACGTGTGCGCGAGGAGCTTCGCAACGGCGTGTCGCCACAAGCAGCCATCCATGCGGGCTACGACCGCGCCTGGGCCACCATCTTGGACTCCAACGTCACTACCTTGATCGCCGGTTTGGCCTTGCTCGCCTTTGGCTCTGGGCCGGTGCGCGGCTTTGCGGTGGTGCATTGCTTGGGCATTTTGACCAGCATGTTCTCGGCCGTGTTCTTCTCGCGCGGCCTGGTCAACCTGTGGTACGGGCGGCAGAAAAAATTGCAAACCGTCTCGATTGGCACCATTTGGCGCCCTGACAGCGGCAAGGCTGTGGCCACGCGCGACTGACCCCACCCCCCATCTACATCAGGACATCCGGCCATGGAATTTTTCAAAATCCAAAAAGACATCCCGTTCATGAAGAACGCGCTGGCGTTCAACCTGGTGTCCTTCATCACCTTTGTGGCGGCGGTGTTTTTCTTGTTCAGCCGGGGCCTGCATTTGTCGGTGGAGTTCACCGGCGGCACTTTGATGGAAGTGGCTTACAGCCAGCCCGTGGACGTGAACCAAGTGCGCGACACCATTGGCAAGCTGGGCTTGACCGATGTGCAGGTGCAAAACTTTGGTTCCACCCGCGACGTGCTCATCCGCATGCCGGCCCTCAAAGGCCAAACCTCGGCCCAGCAAAGTGAGCAAGTGCTGGGCGCCCTCAAGGCCGCTGACCCCAGCGTCGAGTTGCGCCGCACCGAGTTTGTCGGGCCCCAGGTGGGCGACGAGTTGGCGGTGGATGGCTTGAAGGCGCTGGGCTTTGTGGTGCTGGGCATCATGTTGTATTTGGCCTTTCGCTTTGAATGGAAGTTCGCCGTCGCGGCCATCATTGCCAACTTGCACGACGTGATCATCATCTTGGGCTTTTTCGCCTACTTTCAGTGGGAGTTTTCGCTCCCGGTGCTGGCCGCTGTGCTGGCGGTGCTGGGCTATTCGGTCAACGAGTCGGTGGTGATCTTTGACCGCATCCGCGAGAACTTTCGCCGCTACCGCAAGATGAACACCCGCGAGATCATCGACAACGCCATCACCGCCACCATCAGCCGCACCATCATCACCCACGGCAGCACCCAGCTCATGGTGCTGGCCATGTTGTTTTTTGGCGGCCCCACCCTGCATTACTTTGCAATGGCGCTGACCATTGGCATTTGCTTTGGCATTTACTCGTCGGTGTTTGTCGCCGCCGCCATTGCCATGTGGCTGGGCATTGAGCGCGAAGACCTGATCAAGCCCATCGCCAAAGATGGCGTTGTGGACGACGACCCCAACGACCCCAATTCTGGCGCGCGCATCTAAGCCGGCCCCAGCCCCCCAGCCCCCCCAGCGCCCCCAGCCTCCTCGTCGCCCTCACCGCCCCCCGGCCAGTGGGGGCGGCCTTTTCCCCACACCACGCCCTTGGCCGGCACGGCCCCCAGTGCTTTGGCACGCCCATGGCCTTTTCACGCCCAAGAATTGGCCGTTAAATAGATAAAAATATCGCTTAAGTACCCATTAATAAGTAATTTGTTGCAATAAATCAATAATTAACATTACTTACACACTTAAAGTAAATTCTTAGGTGTACATTTCATGTAGGCAATATTGCCTAATAAATGAATCAGCTTCAGGAGGAAAACCATGAAACTCAACCCGAAATTGTCCAAACAAAAACAAAAAGGTTACAGCTTGATCGAATTGTCAGTGGCCTTGTCCATCGTGGCGGTGGTCATCGTGGCCGGCTTGGTGGGTGCGCGCCAGGTCTTGTTGTCCAACTCTGTCAACAGCCAAATTCGCGAAAGCAACCAAACCATCTCCAAACTGAGAAAAGCCCTGGCTCGGCAAACCGACACCGCTGGGCTGACGGGCAGCAATGCCGGTCTGTTGGGTGTGTGGCCCAACGACCGATCCAGCTGCACCGCCGGGGTTTGCACCAACCGATCGGTATTCAACCAGGCGTTTGAACACGCTTTCACCAACCCCGTCGCCCACGGCGATAACCTGCCCATCAACGTCATCGGCCATTTGGCCAGCCGCAACGAAACCGATTACCTGAGCGCGGTGCAAGTGGCGTTTCAAGGCTGCGAGGACCAAATCATGCGCAGCCGCACCCCAGGCTTTATGCAAATGTTGACGCATTCACACCGCTATGTGGTGCCCGTTCAAATGCGCATGTACGACGGCAAGCCCAGGGAGTTGGTTTAGCCTGTTGAGGTCAAGGCTGGCTTTGATTCAGTCAACAACCCAAAACTACCAAACCTCCAGCTTCAAGCGCTGCTTTGGAATGTTTGCAAATGCTTTGTCGCGGCTGACCAAGGTGGCCTTCAATGTCACTGCATGGGCCGCGATCATCATGTCAAAGTCGCTGAGGTTGATGCCTTGCGCTTCCAAACCGCTGCACAGTTCGCCATAACTGGTGGCAGCAGCGGCATCCCATGGCAACACATCCATGTGCAAAAGCACTTGTGTCAGGGCGTTTCGCAAGGCCATGGGTTGCCCTCTGCGCTGGATGCCGTATTCAATTTCGGCCAAGGTCACGCTGGAGATAGCCACCTGCCCCACCGGCAATTTGGTTAAACGTGCAAGCAGTTTGGCGTCTCGCCCCTGCATGAGGTGGCTGATGACGTTGGTGTCCAGCAAATAACGCTGGGTCATTTCTTGCTCGTGTCGAATGGATCGCGGCGAGCGCTGGTTTGGCGGCGTTCAATCAACAGGTCTTGGTTGGCATTCAAAGCCACCGCATCCAGCAAACCTTGCCAGTCGCTGGGCTTGCGCGACAACACCACATCGCCCGTGGCAGGGTCGTGGCGAATGAATACTTCAGCCACGTCAAACCTGAACTCCAAAGGCAAGCGCACCGCTTGGCTGCGGCCGGTGGTGAAAATTTTGGCGGTGGAAGACATGTTTTTCTCAGGTGGCAATGGATATGTCTCATGATACATATCATGATCGCCGGAGTCAACCATGTCCGACAGGCCCCTCAGAACCCTGCATCAACCAACCCGCTTGCCCTGCCACACCCGAAAAACACAAAGTCAGCAGCTTCCTGCGCCAGATCATCGAAGCCGAGTTAGACAAAGACACTTATGCCAGCCGCCAGTGGGCGGGCAGCCCTCAGTGGGCGACGCGCGATTGGTTGTCGTCACACAACTCGTCGAGCACCAAGGCGTCGGGCTCGATGCCGGCGCTCCAGTAGACCATCAGCACAATGATTTTCAGGTCATCGATGTCGATGGGCCGCTGTGGCACGGCCATGGCGCGGTCGATGACGATCTCGCGCATGTGCGCAGGCAGCACGCCGGCCGACTCCAAAAAGCTCAAAAAACCCAGGCCATCGGCACCCAGTTGGTCTTGCTCTGGGGTGGCGTAAATGCGCATGCTGTCCACTGAGGCCGGGCGCATCACATCGGCGGGCTCAAGGTCGGTGGGGGTGATGTCAATTGGGTTGGCGCTGCGCGAAGCGCTGTTGAGGCCGGCCAGCCATTGCAGGGCTTGGTCGATCTCATCGGTTTCAAACCCGGCGGCACTCAATTTGCGACCCAATTGGTCCAATTCGGGGCAAGCGTCGCCTCGCCAATAGTTTTCGTAGACGAATACAAGCACTTCAAACATGGGCCCAATATACCCTGTTTTGAAATGCCCCCTGCCCCGCCAGAGCCGTGGCAAATGGACAGGGTGGGCACCCGCTTTGGCATGGGCTGCTGCGCTTGTGGGCCTGCGGGCGCTTCGTGTTGTCGGCCGCAAGCAAACCCCCTCAGCCGGTGTGCGGTGCCAAACGTTGAAACCGCCCGCCGCTCAAGCGGCTGACCTGGCCGTCCAGTTCGAGTTGCAATAAATGCGCTTGCAATGCGGCCGTGTCCCAGCCGCAGCGCGCTTGCAGTTGGTCCAAGCCACAAGGCTCCCAGCCCAGGGCTTGCAGCACGGCATCGTTGGCAAGTTCAGCCGACCCCTGGACGTCTTCAACCCCTGTGGCCGCGCTCAGCGCCGGTGAGCGCGGCTGTGCCAAGCCCCCGCCCCACAGGCCTGGGGCGCGCAATTCATCCCACACATCTTGGGCCGACTCGACCAACTTGGCCCCTTGGCGGATCAAGGCGTGGCAGCCACGCGACTGGGTTGAATGGATAGAGCCTGGGATGGCAAACACCTCGCGCCCCAACTCCAGGGCTTGGTGGGCCGTGATCAGTGAGCCCGATGACAGCGCGGCCTCTACCACCAGGCAGCCTTGACCGAGCGCGGCAATCAGCCGGTTGCGCTGTGGAAAATGCGCGGCCAGTGGCGGCGTGCCCAGCGGGTATTCGCTGATCAGACAACCGCGCAGCGCCACCGCTTGGGCCAGCGCTTGGTTGGCCTTGGGGTAGACGCGGTCCAGCCCCGTGCCGACCACGGCCACCGTGGCCAATGGCAAATGAGCGCCCCCACGCAAGGCCCCTTCGTGCGCGGCGGCGTCAATGCCCAGGGCCAAGCCAGAGACCACACACACGCCCTGGGCGGCCAAGTTGTGGGCAAACGCCAACGCGTTCTCTCGGCCCTGAGCGGTGGGGTTGCGGCTGCCCACCACGGCCAAGGCCGCACCGCTCAAGGGCTGCGCTTGGCCCTGCACATAGAGCATCAAGGGCGGGTCACTCAACTGCAAAAAAGCACTGGGATATGCCGCGTCGCCCAAGGTCCAAATCATGTGGGCGCAGCCCGGCGGGGGGTGGGCCAGCCAGTGCGCGGTGCGGGCGCGGCGCAGCGGGGCATCTGCGGGGGGGCGATTCAAAGCGGCCGCCGCTGCCGCGCCCACCCAATGGGCCCGATCGGCCTCGCTGGCGGCCAGCACCTGGGCTGGACCTCCATAAGCACTGAGCAATTGGCGCAGTTGGCGCGCGCTCACGCCCGGTGTGGTGACCAACTGCAACCAATCGGGCCAGTCGCTGGCCGCGGTGTGTGTGGGTGTCATGGGTGCCTCCCTGGGGCATTTTTTGGCGTTCATCATCGACCAGCTCGTGGCCTTTGGCAATAGGTGAACCCCAGCGTGTGGGCTTGACGGCAGGGGTTGGGGCGCGGCGCAAAAGCGCGGACAATATGCCCCCATGGCTTTGCTCACCATCCTCACCTATCCCGACCCGCGTCTGCACACCGTGGCCAAACCTGTGGCCTTGGTGGACGATCGCATCCGCCAACTCATTGCCGACATGACCGAGACCATGTACGAGGCCAAAGGCATTGGCCTGGCCGCCACCCAGGTGGACGTGCACGAGCGGGTCATCGTCATCGACGTGTCGGAAGAACACAACCAGCCGCTGGCCTTGATCAATCCGGTCATCGAGTGGGCCAGCAGCGATCGCATCAAGGGCGAAGAAGGCTGCTTGTCGGTGCCCGGTATTTACGACGGCGTTGAGCGGGCGCACCAAGTGCGCGTCAGCGCACTCGACGCCAGTGGCCAAGCCTTCACCGTGGAGGCCGAGGGCCTGGAGTCCATTTGCTTGCAGCACGAAATCGACCATCTGCAAGGCAAGGTGTTTGTGGAACACCTGTCTTTTTTAAAGCGCACCCGCATCCGCAGCAAAATCCTCAAGGCCCAACGCGAGTCGCAACGCTGAGCCCATGCGTCTGATCTTTGCGGGCACGCCCGAATTTGCCCAGCAAGCCCTGAGCGCTTTGCATGCGGCGGGGCATGACATCGCTTTGGTGCTCACCCAACCCGACCGGCCCGCTGGACGCGGCTTGCAACTGCAGGCATCCGCCGTCAAACAATTTGCCCTGGCCCACCAACTGCCCTTGGCCCAACCGCGCAGCCTGCGCTTGGATGGCAAATACCCCGACGACGCCCGCGCCGCGCAAGACGCCATCGGCCAAGCGCAGGCCGATGCCATGGTCGTCGCCGCTTATGGGCTGATCTTGCCCGTCTGGGCCTTGGCCGTGCCGCGCTTGGGCTGCTTGAACATCCACGCCTCGCTGTTGCCGCGCTGGCGCGGTGCGGCACCCATCCACCGCGCCATCGAAGCGGGCGACGCACAAACAGGTGTGTGCATCATGCAAATGGACGTGGGGCTGGACACCGGGGACGTGCTGTTGCGCCGCGCCATCGACATCCACCCAGAGGACACCACCGCCCGCTTGCACGACCGCTTGGCCCACTTGGGCGCGCAGGCCTTGCTCGAGGTATTGGCCCAGCCGCAACCTTGGCGGGCCCAGCCGCAAAGCGAGGAGGGCATCACCTATGCCGCCAAAATCGAAAAGCACGAAGCGCTGATCGACTGGTCGATGCCTGCCGCCGTGTTGGCGCGGCGCGTTCGCGCCTTCGACCCCTTCCCCGGTGCCCACACGGTGTGGCAGGGTCAGTCTTTGAAAATTTGGTCGGCACAGGCTTTGCCTGATCAGGCCCAAGCCCCGATGGGTGCAGGCGCAACTGCTGCCACCGCTCCCAACGCAGCCCCTTTCACCGCTGACCATCTGCTGGCCGACACAGCCAGCGCGCCCTTACCCGGTCAAGTGCTGCAGGCCAGCGACCAAGGTCTGGACGTGGCCACGGGCGACGGTGTGCTGCGCGTGCTGCAGCTGCAAAAACCCGGCGGCAAGCGCCTGGGCGTGGCAGACTTTTTGCGCGGCGGCGTTGTCGACTGGCGCGGGCAAAAGCTGGGCGGGTGAGCCCAAAGCCGCAGCACCATCCATGTTCTTTGATCCCGCCAATTTTCGCCACCCGGCCTTTCGCGAGGGCATGACCGACACCCTCAAAGTCTCGCCGGGCATTTGGGCCTGGGGCCTGATGACCGGTGTGGCCATGGTGCAAGCGGGCTTGGGCACCGAGGTGTCGGTGTGGATGACCCTGCTGGTGTATGGCGGCAGCGCCCAACTGGCGGCCACGCCCTTGTTGGCGGTGGGCGCGCCGGTGTGGGTGGTGCTGGCCACCGCGTTTTGCGTCAACCTGCGATTTGCCGTGTTCAGCTTGCATTTGCGTGGCTACTTGATGGCCTGGCCGCGTTGGCAGCGCCTGAGCATTGGTTATCTGGTGGCCGACTTGAACTATGTGCAGTTTGTTCAACGCCACCCACAAGCTGCGAAAGACCCCGCCGGGCAACGCGCCGAAATGGCCTACCTGTGCGGCAACTGCTTTTTGTCTTGGTTGGGCTGGCAAGTGGCCAGCTTGGCCGGCATCTTTTTGGCCAGCCAAGTGCCCATGGAATGGGGCTTGGGCTTTGCCGGTGTGCTGGCTTTGGTGGGCATCTTGTGCTCTCTCACCCAAACCCGTTTGCGCGCGGTCTCCTTGGTGGTGTCGGGGGCGGCGGCGGTGGCCGCCTTTGCCATGCCCTTGCGCTTGAATATTTTGGTGGCCATCGCTGCGGCCATCGCGGTGTGCTTGCTGGTGGAGCAAACCGCCTGGGGCAAAAAGGCGGCTGCCTGATGGACACCGTGCAAGCCCTGACCTTGCTGGGCCTGGGTGCCATCACTTTGCTCACGCGCTGCTTTTTCTTTATCTTGAACCGCGAGCTGCCTTTTCCTTCCTGGGCCCAGCGCGGCTTGCAATACGCGCCCATCGCCGCCTTGGCCGCCGTGGTTGTGCCCGAGGTGATGGTCAGCCATGGCGCGCTCATCACCACGTGGCAAGACGCCCGCTTGTATGGCGCCGCAGCCGGCGTGGCCTATTACCTGTCCCGGCGCGGCCAAGGCCAAGCGGTGCTGGGCACCATCGTGGTGGGCATGGCGGTCTACCTGCCCCTGCACATGGGCTGGGGTTGGTAAGCCCCGCCACCGCATGGCTTTAGCCCTTGGCGGTTCATGTCAGTCCCATGACAGCCCATCGCCGCCACCTAAAATCCAAAAAACCAATATTT
>Ga0315899_10002909_pt1 | contig 18764 bp, 12 predicted proteins | sample LakEriMetagenome_2_FD_203518 | JGI IMG/M metagenome (GOLD analysis project Ga0315899, IMG submission 203518) | Freshwater fungal communities from buoy surface, Lake Erie, Ohio, United States - Buoy 4 MA112 | ecosystem: Environmental > Aquatic > Freshwater > Lake | place: USA: Lake Erie, Ohio... | reverse complement strand
GCTCCTTTTTGGAAAGTCGGCATTCGGCCGAATTCGGTGCACCAGACGACCAGGGTCTCCTCGAGCAGGCCGCGGCGTTTCATGTCAGTCAGCAGGGCGGCCAGCGGCTGGTCGAGAATCGGACCGTGAATGTCGTACTGGGCCTTCAGCGTCTTGTGGCCGTCCCAATTGCCGACCCCCTCGCCCATCGCATACGCGCCGTTAAACAACTGAACGACCCGCACGCCGCGCTCGATCAGTCGGCGGGCCACCAGGCAATTCCGCGCAAAGCCCGCTTTCACCGGATTGGCCGAATCGTTGGCCCCATACTCATCGAGAAGGTATTGGGGTTCCTGAGTCCAATCGATGATTTCGGGCACCGATAGCTGCAATCGCGCGGCCAGTTCATAGCTGGCAATTCGGGCCCGCAATTGATCCTCACCGGGGAACTCGGTGGCGTGCCTGCGATTCTGCTCGTCCAGAAAGGCGCGCACTGCCTCATCCTCAGCGACCGAGATTCCAGCCGGCCGGGCGAGATTGCGGAGGGGCTTTTGCGCATTCATCGGCGTCCCCTGAAACTCTGCCGGAAGAAAGCCGGTGCTCCAGTTGTTCAGGCTCGACTGGGGTACCCCGCGCGGGTCGGGGATCGACACAAACGCGGGCAAGTCCCGATTCTCGGATCCCAGAGCGTAGTTGACCCAAGCCCCCAGACTTGGGAAACCATCGAGAGTAAACCCGGTCGACATGAAATTCTCGCCGGGACCGTGCGTGTTGGTGCGGCTGGTCATCGCATGCAAAAAACAGATTTCATCCGCCAAGTCCCCGAGCCGGGGAAAGAGCGAACTGACCATTTTTCCGGACTCGCCGCGCGGCGTGAAATCATAGGGACTCCGCGTGAGATTTCCATTCTCCCCCTGAAAGGTGATCAGGCCCTCACCCGGCATTGGCTGGCCATCGCGCTTGATCAACTCGGGCTTGTAATCCCAGCTGTCGAGATGACTACAGGCTCCCGAGGCAAACACGACCAGCAAATTTTTGGCCCGCGGCCGGAAATGCGGCTGACGTTCCTCTCCCCCGCCCGCAGTTTGATCGCCCGCCCGCAATTGGCCGTCCGCCTCCAGCAAGCCGAGCAACCCGAGCTGGCTGCCGCCCCACAGCAGCGAACCCAAAAAACCACGGCGTGCGAGAAGTGGATGCATGTCAGGGTCCGCTTTCAAATATTCCGACGGGAGGAATGCGACAGTTGACGGTCAGGGCAAAATCAGAAACTCGTTGCTGTTGAGTAACGCTCGGCACAGTGCCGTCAGCCCGTACTGGGCAACCAGCCGCTCCGCAGCGATCCGTTCCGGTTCGGTCGCGGACCGACCAAACAGCAGCCGGTAAGCGGCGTCGATTTGGGCAGCCGCCTGGTCCCCCGCCTCGGCTTGCAAACGCCCCGCCAAGGTGGCCGCTCGTCCCAGCACAAAGGGGCTGTTGAGCAGGTTGAGTGCCTGTAACGGCGTGACACTGCGACTGCGGACTGGACAGACTTGGGCGGCATCCGGCGTGTCGAAGGTACCAAAGGTTGCGTCTTGTTCCATCCGAATTTTCTGCATGTAGATCATTCGACGAAACTCGTTTGGACCGAACGTCTCTCGCGGAAGATAAACCCGAACATAGTTATCGTTGGGCTCGAACGCCGAAAATCCCGGTCCGCCCGGCTTTAAGTCGAGCTCTCCGCTGGCCAGGAGCATCGCGTCCCGAATCGCCTCGCTCTCCAATCGCCTCGGCTGGAACCGCCAGAGCCACTGGTTGCCTGCATCCAGCCGCAGAGCCTCAGACCTCGGCTTGTTATCCTGGCGGTACGTCGCCGAAAGCAGGACCAGCTTGTGGATTGCTTTTAACGACCATCCTCGAGCGACGAGTTCCGCTGCCAACCAATCGAGCAAGTCCGGATGACTCGGCGGCACCCCTTTCGTGCCGAAATCGCTCGGCGTCCCGGCCAGCCCTTGGCCAAAGTGAAACTGCCAGACTCGATTGACAATCACGCGCGCAAGCAGCGGATGCGCTGAAGTCTCCAGCCAGCGGGCGAGCGTCAAACGGCGTTCGCCATCCGTGGCGTCCACTGGCAGCTCAAGGTCTCCCAGCAATTGAGGCAGCCCCGGTCCAACGACTTCCTGCGGTGCAGTGACCTCGCCCCGTTCCAATCGCTTGGTCGGTTCAGGTTGACTGACAAAGGTGCCGACATAGGCTGATTGGGCCAGCGTGATCTGACGATGGAGCGCGGCGATGGACTGGTCGAGTTGCTCCAGTTCGCGTTGCAGGGCAGTCCACTCGGCGGTGGGGGGGACCGCCTCGGAAACAGCGGCGGGAGCATCGCCGCCAAACGGTAGCCGGTCCGCTTCCGTGGCGACCGTTTGCCATTCACCGGGCTGTCGGGCGACTTCAATCCGGTATTCAATCGGCGTCCGATCGCGGTAAACCTGGTTGCGGTCGCGGCCCCAAACGACCGCGCTGATCAACTGCTCGGCCGGGAGTTCAATCTCAACCCAGCCCTTGCCTGACTCGCTGGAAATCCAACTGTAATCGTTGCCGACACGGCCATCGTTAACCTGCTCCAAGCGGTGCTTGCTGCGGTCCGGATAGTCGCCCGAGGAGCTGGCCTTGGCCCCGCAGGTCACCAAGCCGACATTCAGCCAAGGCTTGGCAGCGCCCGGTGATTCAGGCCTTCCAGCGGCGGTTGGGACTTCGTCGAGCGCCCAAACCTCGAGTTCATCCAGACAAGGCTCGGCCTGATTCGTCTGCAAGCAGGTAAAACGGATCCACTTGGCGGTGACGGGAGCAAAGCGGTCGATGTTCTCACGCGAGTTCACCGCCGCCCGTCTTTGCGGAGGGGTACCGGTCGGATCGAAAACAGGCTCGAAGGCGAGCATCCGTCCCCGCAGTTGGGAGCGACGAGCATTCAGCTCCTTTACTTGAGCTTCCAGTTCGCGCTGCTGGGAGTTTTTCAACTGGCGCTCGCCATGCTGGACCCCGGCAAACAGCGAGGCCAAGGCGAAGTAATCGGTGTGGGTGATCGGATCGAACTTGTGGTGGTGGCAACGGGCGCAACCCAACGTCAGGCCAAAGAAGGCGGTGCCCGTAGTGTTGACCATGTCCGCCAACTCGTCCTGGCGTTGATTTTGGGTCAGGATCGGGTCTGGGCTTTTGACTTGGTCCCAAGGTCCGCCGACGAGAAACCCCGTCGCGCGATCCTCCCCCAGTTGGTCTCCCGCAATCTGTAAAGCCAAAAATCGATTGTAAGGGAGGTCTTGGTTGAGCGCCTCGATCACCCAGTCTCGATAGTGATAAGCCGAAGGACGCTCGACGTTAGTCTCAAAGCCGTTTGATTCGGCAAAGCGGACCACGTCCAGCCAGTGCCGCCCCCAGCGTTCGCCATACTGCGGGCTGGCCAAAAGGCGATCGACGAGCTGTGCATAGCGCGCGTCGCTGGGGTCCGCGACGAACTCGTTAACTTCCTGCTGGCTTGGCGGCAGACCGATAACGTCGAGGAAGAGCCTGCGGATGAGCGTCTGCGGCGCGGCCGGAGCTGAACGTTGCAATCCCAGCTCGAACAGCTTGCGTTCGACAAACCTGTCCAGCACCTCGGAGGGATTGGAAGCCGGAACGGGCTCGGTCACCGCCAAAGGCTGTACCGACCAGAGCTCACGTCGCGGCTCGATCACAAAACCTGTTGGCCAATCTGCGCCGGACGCAATCCAGACGCGTAGTCGCTCGATTTCCTCGGCTGTTAAGGGCGGACCTCCCTCGGGCATTTCGGGTTCTTCGCCGGCGACCAGTTCCAGCAGATGGCTGGCGGCCGGGTCACCCGGCACGATCGGCCGAGACCCCGAGTCGGCTTCGGCCAAAGCGTTCTCGGCCCGGTCCAGACGCACGCCCCCTTCTGCGGTTTCCGGGCCATGGCACTGAAGGCAACGAGCCGAAAGCAGTGGGGCAATTTCGCGGACGAAATCAATTCCCGGCGAAGCGGTTGCTTGCGCCTGAGCCGCGAGGGGCTGCGCGATCAGCGTCCAGCTCGTGACGATCGCCAGCAGCGAATAGAGCAGACGGCTGAGCCAAAGATTGCCCAAGGGAGATTGCAACGCCAACTTCGGACCCCTTTCAAAAAACCGGAGCGAGTCCTCGACGTTCAATTGGGTCTGTCGCCGAGGAACCATCCTGGAAGAGGGAACTTCCTTGGTCCAGCATAAACCGCCACCGCGCGAAAAGACAGTGGCGGAATGCACCCCCACCGCCCGCGGCGTCACCACGGTTGCAGGGGAGAGAGGCGATGGGACATTGGCTGCGGTGCCCAGCGCGAGCCCCGACTAATTTCCAGCGATGGGCGTTGGCAGCGGAGGAGTCCTTCGATTCGCTGAGGACTGCAGGAGCGACTTCAACTCCTTTGCGAGTTGCGGTGGCGCGGCTGACTGCAGCGCTATCTGCAACTGCTCGGCGGCCGCATCGGGATGTCCAAGATAGCGGTAATGATAGGCCTGCAGCGCGGCTCCCAGCTCCTTCTGGCCAGCCTGCTGCGAGAAGCTGAGCAATTCGTCAAATTGCTTGACGTAGTCATTCCGTTTGTAAAACTGTCGGAAATTCTCGATCACCAGCCCCCACTGTTCGGGAGGCAGCTGCGCGAAGGCGCTGTTCAAAGCACGCGCTGACTGCTCGAACTCGCCAACGGCAAAATGGCAATGCGCGAGATAGAGTTGCAGCTTGCCATTGGCGGGATCAGCGGCAGCAGCTGCCGTGGCGGCGCCCAGCGCCGCATGGTATTCGCCGGCCGCAAATGCTGCTCGCGATGTTTCATAATCGGATTCAGCCGGAGTTCCGGTCGCCAGCGTCTGGCTGAGCGTTGGGTCGGATTCCGGGCGAACCAAAATGGAGCGACGTTTGCTGGTCGATTCAGCGTGGTCAATTTTCCGGCCCGAGCCAGTCGAGGCAAGCTCGGGCTCCGCGCCATCGTTGGCCAGCGCTGGGTTCGCACCACCCGATCCGCTGCCTGAGCGAGGGGGGATGTACTGCGACTGTCCTCGTCCCTCCGCTGTTCCCAATCCCGCACGCGGTGCTTGGTAGAAATTCGGTGCCGGCTGCCCGGAGTAAAAGGGAGGCTGGTTCAACACCGGTTGCCCGAAGGCCTCCCCACCGGGCGCGTAGTATCCGCCACTGGCCGAGTTGGGGGCGGAGTTCCAACCGCCGACCCAGTCCGGAGTGAGAATCAGTCCCAAGTTTACGTCATCGAAATGCTGACCATGTTGACCATGCTGACCATGGTGACCATGTTGATGCCCGTAACCGCCCTGTCCGCCAAGCTGTCCCGGGTAAGCACCGATGGGTGGGTAATTACCCGGATAGTTATTCGGCCGACTCCATTCGACAGAGCCCGAGTTTGGGGCAGCTGGAGCAGGACGGGGAGTGGACGTCGATTGATTCGACCAGTTGTCTTCGGTGGACCAGCGAGACTGAGCCTCGGCCGGCACCATCCCCACTTGAACAGGGGCAGCGAACGCGACGCACAAAACTAAGATTCTTCCACAGCGTCTCACAGGGGCTGGCTCCAACGATTGCCGCGAAATCGCCACGACCGTCATTCGCCGCAAACTTTAAACCAGACGAGTTTCGTCGGAAAGGAATGCAGTCCGATAGCGGTCCTCTTCGTTAAACCATCGCCAGTTGCCTTGCCGTGATTCACACAAACTGGAGGAGCTGTCAATTTGGTTGACTGGGCTTGAGCAGAGAAGCGATCAAGCTGAGCAGTCCAGAGATACCGATTGTCGTGAGCCGTCCCGCGCTGAGTCCGCTGGACCCGTCGTCAGGTTTGCCCGAGTCCTCCCGGCGGCGGAAATTTAGAACAACGCGCGGAGGCAAATCTGAGACCAAGTTTCGAATTGGTCGATCTCCGACAGAATGCTCTCCAGCCTCTCAAATCCGGCGTTTGCAAGATCGACTTCCCGAGGGCGGACGTCTTGCGATTCGAGATCCAGCAAATGGACGACGCCGAGGTGAACGCGGCCCACGTCGTTGCCGTCATCGTTCAGCAGGCCGACGCAGCGTTCCTCAAATCCGCAATCGATAGCCAGCTCTTCATCCAGTTCCCGCTTTAAACCTTCCAGATAGGGAGAGCCCGTTCCGTCGGCGGCATCAACCGAGGAAATGTGACCGCCGATGCCGATGCTCCGCAGGGCGTGCAAGCGGGCCTCACCCTGGCCCGAACCGCGGCGATATTGATAAAGCCAAAGGTTGCCCGATTCGTCCCGGTGCTGGAGGATGCAGTAGGGAATCAGTTGCTTGAAACCTGGGTCGGACTCCATTTCCGGACGGGGGAGAAAGCGAACGTGGACGGGGTCGAGCAACGTCTCGAGATATTGGTCCACATCGCGACAGAACCCCTGAAAATAACCGAGCGAATGAAAGACCTCGGTTGGAACGACCAGGATTTGTTCTACTTGTGCAATCGACATCGAGTTCCCCTCCCCAGCCTGGCCAGGTGCCAGGCAAACACCGCTTCCCGCCAGCTGTCCGCGGTACCGTTTACCGGCGTGCGGACTTGGCCTGACAGAACTTGACCTGACAGAACTTGGCCTGACAGGCGCGATGCGTTTCCCCGCGACAAAGCAAAATCAGACGATCCTTTCCCGACGACAAGCTCTCCTGCGGTTACCGGCAGTGGCTGCCTGGCTCGCTTGTCATGTCGCGGATTTTATCGGGGGATGCCCACGGGCGCCAACCAGTCCGCGAGAAGCTGGGTAAAGATGAAGAAAACCAGCCGGAAACAGCTGCGGATTATGGCGATTGGGTGGTTCCTCGCGGTTTGGAAACGCAGAGTCGCGCCCGGGGCGTCACTGCTTGACAATTCGCCGAGAGTCTGAATTCCAGCTCCGCCACGCGGTCTCGATCGTACCGTAGTGGATGTCGACAATGTCGTTCACGTCCGGGGCGTAGCCACCTGCCATCGAGATGGCGATTGGGATTCGCCGCTCTCGATAAAAATCGAGCACCAGTTGGTCGCGCTGCCGCAGGCCCGACTTGGACAAGCGGAGATGACCGAGGCGATCGTGTTCAAAGGGGTCGGCGCCGGCGAGGAAAAAAACCAAATCGGGCTCGAAAACGAGGTCGATTTTCCGCAGAGCGCGTTCCAGCTCTTCGAGGTACTCGCCGTCGCCCGTGCCGGGAGCCAAGTCGATATCGAGGTCGCTGGTTGCCTTGCGAAAGGGGTAGTTCTTGACGCAGTGAATCGAAAAAGAATAGAGCGTTGGGTCGCCTGCCGCGATGGCTGCCGTTCCATTCCCCTGATGCACGTCGCAGTCGACAAACAGCGCCCGCTGGATTGCGCCCTCCAGTTGCAGGACGCGAGCTGCCACGCAGACATCATTAAAAACGCAATAGCCTTGTCCGCCATCCCAATTGGCATGGTGGGTGCCCCCCGCCAGATTCACCGCGACGCCATCCTGAAGTGCGCTCCGGGCCGCACCGATACTGGCGCCCGAGGAACGCCGCGAGCGTTCGATCATCCGTTCGGACCAGGGAAAGCCAATTCGGCGCTGCTCAACGTCACTCAGCTCTCCGGAGGACGCGCGGCGAATGTACTCGGCGGAATGGGCCAGGGCGAGTTGCTCATCCGAGGCCGCCTCGGGAATCAGGAAGCGGCAATTGCCCGTCCAATCGGAGGCTGCCAGCCGTTCTCGCAGCAGACGATACTTGGCCATCGGAAAACGATGTCCCGGCGGCAGGGGAAGCTCAAAGATGTCGGAGTAGTACAAATCCATCGACTCTGCCCAGAGTTATGGCTTCCCGCTCTCCAGCTCACTTGCCCCTTGCCGGCCGAGCCGCAAACCGGGCAATCGCTGGCAGCCTTCCCGCGCGCTTACTCGGTCGCTTCCTGCGCACTGTCGAGGGTTGTAAACAGCTGGGCTTCGGCATTCAAGGCAGCGGTCGCCGAGGCATTCACGGTTTCCCACACGACAACGCGGGTCAACTGCAGTTCATACCCCGTTACCTGTTGCAGCAGCCGAGGACCAACTTCCAGCAGCAGGTAGCGGGCAATGTTCTCGGCTGTTGGATTGTAGGGCAGTTCGTAGAGTTTGTGCGGAGTAACCTGTCGCAACGCCTGAAGGGCATCGCGATCCTCTTCCCAAAGAAGAAAGCCGTGGTCCCAGTTTTCATCGATCCACGATTTAAACAGTCGATTGATCACTGCAAAATCGACAACCCGCCCCAGTTCATCGACCTCGCTGCCGGTGACATGAAACTCGACGACGTAGTTGTGGCCGTGCAGGTTTGCGCACTTGCCTTCGTGGTGCAATAGGCGATGCCCCGCACAAAAGGGCACCTTGCGCATGACAGTGATTACCATAGAAGCGAATCGATCAACCTGGAGATACCGCGCCGCCTTCGCTGGCAGCCATGCCCTATCTTAACCGAGGAATGCAGCGGGAAAAGGGTTGTGGGCGGCGATTCGGCGGGACCAGCGCAGCGAACTCTCCTTTCGCCCTCTTCGGCGGACGATTCCTCTTTCACCCGAGCTCAGTCGAAGCTGGCCCTCAAGGCTGACTTTTGAGTTTCGGGTTCTGGGCGTGGCGGTCGCGATCCCGGTTGGTCTTCTTCTGCAAATTCGCCTCGAGAGCCGAGCTCAGATCGACGCCCGTCTGATTGGCGAGACAAATCAGGACGAACAAGACGTCAGCCAATTCGTCGGCAAGCTCTTTCCGCGGTTCATCGCTCTTGAAGCTCTGCTCTCCATAAGTCCTCGAGATCAGTCGGGCTACCTCCCCTACTTCCTCCATCAATTGGGCCAGGTTGGTCAGCTCGGAGAAGTAGCGGACCCCGACCGTCTTGATCCAGTCGTCGACAATCGTTTGGGCTTGTTTCAGCGTCAACTCATTCATGCAGCTGGTCCCCGTCCAGTTGGTCCTGCGAGCCGCGCTCCAGCCGCGCGACGAATTGGGCCAAGTCGCGAGGCAACTCGGACTGAAACTTCATCGGTTTGCCGGTTGTCGGATGGATGAACTCCAGTCGTGCCGCATGCAGAGCGAGGCGGGGGGCGCCGCTGGTATCCGAGGCTTTCTTGCCGCCGAGTGGTCCGAAGTAAACCTTTTCTCCGCAAAGCATGTGTCCGCGCTCGGAGAGGTGAATCCGAATCTGGTGGGTTCGGCCGGTCTCCAGGCGACACTCCACCAGCGTGTAAGGCCCCAATCGCTGGAGAGGGCGGACGTGGGTAATGGCTAACTGCGCACCTTCAGGTTGAGCAGCACTGCCGCGCAGGCCATCGCCTCGATCGCGAACCAGCCAGGTCTCAATGCGCTCTGCGGATACGACTCCAATGGCCACTGCCTGATAAGCCCGCTCGATGCTGTGTTCTTTGAACTGGGCAATCAGATTGTGTTCGGCCGCCGCAGTTCGGGCAAAGACCATCAAGCCGCTCGTTTCGCGGTCCAGTCGATGCACTGGAACCACCAGTGGCAATCGCGCCGGAGGAGGGTCGTTGCGATGCTTACCCCGCTGAGCGTGCGGCGGGAGTCGATGTTTTTGCGAGCGGGGATGCCGCTGAGGGGAACGCGGCGGAGCGGGTGCCGGAGTGAAACTTTCTCCCCGCGCCCGGAGCGTATCGGCGAGCACTTTGGGCAGCATCTCATCGAGCGTCGGCTGAAACTGCTTCCGCTTGTCGGGCCAGCTTTGTTCTTGGGCATGCCGCACGGATGTCACGCCCGAGGGCTTTTCCACGACGATAATCTGGTCATCAACGTAGATGATTTTGACCCGATCGGCAGTCGGCGGCGGCGCAAGCGGAAACTTGTGCACCTTGACGACTTCCTTCGCCTTGAGTCGACGAGCCTCGTCCAGGCAGAGATTCCCGTTGACCTGGACATGCCGCTTTCGCACCAGCCGCCGGGCTTCATTCCAGCTGGTTTCAGGGAGCCAGCCGCGGAGGGCGGCCAGCAGCGTATCGCCAGCCTCCTGCTCGCCGGCATGAAAGATTTGAGCTTGATCCGTTTTCTTTGGTTTCGCCATAGCCTGCATCTTAGTCGATGCACCCGAGCGGAGCGTAGGGCTGGGCCAAAAAGGGCTCCGGCACCGCGCGCCGCGAACCTCTGCAGTTGGGGCTGAAGCGGAGCCGCTCAGGCTTCAAATTTCAAGCCAAATGACCAGCTTGTGCGCGAACTAGGCTGCGACCGCAGGCCGGCCAACGGCCTTCGACAACTGTTCGACTTCGGTGAGGGTCAAGATCTGATAGACGGAACCGGATGCAGCTCGCTCCTGGACCAGCACCAGCGAGTTGGTCTGCAGCATGCGGGGGATAAAGAACCAGCAGGGGTCGAGCGTCTGTCGGGCTCCCTCGAGCGAGATAATCAGCAAGTCGGTTCCGCCCAACTGATTAGCCAAACGCGGCAGGCTGGACGTAACGTCACCGGGGAAAACCCGCGATTTGGCTCCGGTCGCGGCGAGCGTCCGGTGAGCTTCTTTCAGCGTCAACCCGGGGACTTTCGCCGAGCGGGCTTCAAACAAGTCGACCGCCGTAAAACGAATCTCCTCCACCCCGGAGAAGTTCTGGCAAACGGTGATCAGCGTTTCCGCCTGGCGCAGATTACCCAGCCCAAATTGCACGATCGACTTTGGCTTCAGTTTGGCAGCCAGCTTGTAGAGTTGGCGGTCGCAAACCGGCTTGGAGAACCAAGTCAGGGCCCAGAACTGGAATTTGGATAGCTTTCTCACGGACTTCACACTCCCTGCGGCGCCGGTGCAACCGGCAGAACTGACGCGATCATTATCGGTCGAGGTTTGGTTAGGGAATTTGAGACAGGTTCCCCGGCGTTAACCTTTCACCAGCTTGCCAAATTCGCCCCAAGTCTTCGCTCGCCCGCGGCGGCCGCACGCGGCTTTTACTCTCCCCTCCTACAACCGGTACAATCGGGCTTGGCCAGCCGAGTGGGAGGCTCCGGGAAACTGAATTGCCTGCCTCGACCTGAACGAATCCGCCGGTCGCAACGTATAGTTCCGCGAGTTTTTCTCCACCCCAAAACGGGCCAGAAGTCCCCGGCCGGGAGTCGCGAGAATCTCTTCGCGCCAAATGGAACTGGGCGTGAACCACAAGCCATTGATGGTTTCAGCGGTTTGCGTTCCCCCGGTTCAGCATGTCATCTGATATTCGCCCGGATCTTCAGCGATCCCCCCGATTTGAGTCCTGCGAAGAACGCTTGGCGCTTTCCGCCCAACCGCTCGCCGATTTGTTGACTCAAGCGCTGCAAACCCAGGCTCAGGGGAGCCAGTTCACCCAGACCTACAACCAGCAGTCGATTCAGGCGGTGCACGCCAACTATGGGTTTCAGGGCAAGGGACAAACGATAGCCGTGATTGATTCCGGGATCGCGTGGGATCATTACGCGCTCGGCGGCGGCTTTGGCAACGGGGCGAAAGTGGTCGGGGGCTGGGACTTCGCCGAGAACGACGCCAATCCATATGACGATGGCGGAGCCGGATTTCATGGCACCCACGTCAGCGGGATCATCGGCAGCGAAGACCCGAATGTTCGCGGAGTCGCTCCCGGCGTGGACCTCGTCTCGCTCCGCGTTTTCAACGATCAGGGCGCGGGCAGCATGGAATGGGTCGAGCAGGCCCTGCAGTGGGTTCATCAAAACCGCAACCGGTTCGAGAACCCGATCACAGCAGTCAACCTTTCATTGGGCTCAGCCTGGAATTCCAGCACGGTCCCCGGTTGGGCAACACTCGAAGACGAGTTTGCTCAATTGAAGACCGACGGGATCTTCATCAGCGTCGCTGCTGGCAACTCTTTTGCACAATACAAGACCGCAGGCTTGGCCTATCCGGCAGTGAGCAGCAGCGTTGTTCCGGTAGCCAGCCACGGAGCGAGCGGGCAATTGAGCGGCTTCAGCCAGCGCGAGGCCCGCGTGCTGGTTGCTCCGGGCGAAAATATCCGCAGCACGGCTCCGGACCATCTGTTCACCGGCGGTGCCACCGGTCAGTTCCTCGGTTCCAGCGGCACGAGCATGGCTGCTCCGTACGTGGCTGGGGCATCCGCCCTGCTCCGCGAAGCCTATGAGTTCATCGGACAACGCGGAGTCAATCAGGACCAGCTCTACCAGACATTTGTCGCCTCGGCCGACAGAGTCTTCGACGCAGTCACCAGCGCCTGGTACAACCGAATCAATCTCGACCGGGCCATCTCCAGCGTGATTAAGGACCTCGAGGGAAATGACTGGACGAACAGCCTCAATCTGGGACTGCTCCGAACCAACACCCGTTTTCAGGGAACGATTGGTCGCACGGATGATGTCGACACGTTCCGGTTTACCGCCGCTCAGAGCGGTACTCTCACGCTCGACTTCTCAGGCTCGCACAACCTGCAACCGCTGGTGAAAATGCTGGGTAGCCAGTTCCAGTGGCAAGGCAATCAATTGACGCTGCAGGTGACTGCCGGACAACAGTATCAGTTCAGTGTCGAGACGTTGAAGGGGATCGGCCACTATCAGGTCGATGCCAAAATCCAGCCGTTCGGAAATTTTACCAACCTCGGGACAATCCTCTCCAACCAGTTTGGCAACCAGCAAGTCGCTGGCGAGAAAGTCTTTCAATTGATCCCTGGGCGCGACGGTTTGTTGAGCGTCCATGGCAAGTTGCAATCCGGGGCGGCGACCTTTGCGGTCGTCGACTCGCTGGGTCGCACGATGGCCAGCAGCCAGACTGGCGGAGGGAACTTTCGGCTGGATGCGGCAGTCAATGCGGGCGAGCAGGTGTTTTTGAAGGTGGTGGGAACGGCTGCCTTCGATTTGAACGCTGCCAATCTCGTGCAGTTCAAGGACGGCAGCCTTGAAGTGCACGGCACCAACGCACAGGATCGCTTCGAATTGGCCAGCGGAGAGCAAATCGAAGTCCGCGTAAATGAGCTCGTCTACCGCTTTCCGGCAAGTCAGGTTCGCAACGTTCAACTCTATGGACACGCCGGCTACGACCTGTTGACATTGAACCTCGGCGCTGGCGATGAAACGGTGACCTTGGGCCAAGGCACGGCTCAAGTCGCCAGTTCCCGCGGCTGGACCATGTTTGCCAACGGGCTGCATTCGATTACCGCGTTCTCGGCCGGGGGGAATGATCGAGCCCAATTGCTCGACTCCGCCGGCGATGACCGCCTGTCCAACGACCGACTGCTGGTTGCGATGCAAGGGCCTGGCTATGCCAACTACACCGTCGGATTCCAGCAGGTGGAGGCAACTGCCGGACGCGGAAACGACCGGGCTGATCTCGTCGGCACTGCTGGAGACGATCGCCTCGTCGCCGGCGAGCGCTATGCTGAACTGCACAGCAGCCTGAACAGCATTACGGCCCGCGGGTTTTCCAATTTGCGAGTCAGCGGCGGGGCCGGTCGGGATTTCGCCCAACTCCGCGATTCGCTGGCCAGTGATCAATTCGTATTCGGTCCCGGCGCGGCGCTGGCTCAAATCAACGGAACAGAGGTGCAGTTAGGCGACTTTGAGCAAATCCGCGCCAACTCCAGCGGGGGGCAAGACTCCGCCTGGTTCAATGATTCCTCGGGAAATGACCAGTTCTATCAGACTCCCGGCACGGCCGGCATGTTTGGCAGCTGGTTTGACAACCAGGTTACGGGCTTCCGATCGCTGCAGGCCCGTTCCACATCCGGACAAGATACGGCCCAATTGATCGACTCCGCCGGAAACGACACCGCTTGGATGCATCACGACCGGACCGTAATCTCGGCGGATCTCTTCCGGACCGTGGTGGAAGGCTTCCAGCGAGTCAATCTGATTGCCAATCAGGGGGGAAGCGATACCGTCAACCTGATTGGGACCGTTGGCACCGATCAACTGTACAGCGACTCCAGCGGGACCTCGATGCAAACGGCTGGAGGCGCGTTGAATCGCGTGGTCGGCGCAGAGCGGGTGACCGCGGACGGCTGGGCGGGTAACGATACCTCGCTGCTGGTCGGTTCAGAGGGAGTCGAGCGACTCCGCTCCGGAAATGGCGCGGTCTTGCTGCAGCGGGCGATGGAACAGCTCACGGTTCGCAACCTCGGCAAGGTTGACTTCGATGGCCGCGGCGGGGCTGATGAAGTGGTCTTTGCCCAACTGGGACAGGATGCCAACTTGCTGGGCAATGGCAACCGAGTCCGCCTCGAGTCGCAGAACCAGACCATCGAGGCGGTTAATTTCGGCTTGCTCAGCGCCCAGTCTGCCGCCCCACAGGGGGCAAACTTCGAACTGCAAAGCGTCGACTATTTGTTCATGCTCGAGGGTAAATGGAACCCGAAGTAAGGTCGATGGCTGCTAGCAGTCGGGCTTGATTTCCTGCTGCGTTGAGTGAGGCAGCTCGCTATACTCCCGCGATTTTTCAATTTCAGGGCTTTTGATTGGACAGGGATGTCAGGGCCGCAGCCGCTTGAACCGGAACACGTTGTCTTGGTGATTCACGGGGTGGGAGATCCACAGCCCGGTGAGACGCTGAGCCTGTTTGCGCGTTCGATTGCCGAGCCGGACAAGCCATTGATCGAGCGGCAGGAAACGATCTGGCTGAATGAAAAGTCGGAGCATGCGACCTGTGTGCAGACGTTCGGCGCTCACTTGCGACAGTTGCAGTTGCGGCAATCGCCAGTTTGTCTGGCAGAGGTTTTCTGGGGCGATGTCTCGAGGGTTCGCAAAGGGATTCTGGGCGCCCTGCTGGGATTGGTCGAAATTGTCTTCGGCCTGCACTATGTAGCCTTTGCTGCAGCCCATCAAAACAGCCCGGCAGCCTCAGCGCTGCAAAGTTTGGGAACGCTGGCGACGGGGATCCTGCATGGGCCGGTCTTGGCGGTCACCTATTTTCTCGGTTTGATGACGCTCACCCTCGCGGGCACCGAGTTAGCCTGGAGTGAGTCGCATCGAGCGGAGTTCTGGGCCCGAATCCTGATTTTGGGCTGTGCGGCGGTCGCCTGGACCTCCGGCTGGATCGGTCAGCAGATGACTCGGAATGCCGGGATTAAAGAGTTCTGGTTCTGGGTGAAAGTCCTGGCGATCTTCATGCTGGGGCTGGCACTGTGCAAGATGTTTTGGCTCGATCATCGCCTTCCAAACCTGATGGCGACCAATCAAATCAAGCCTGGACTGATTTGGTATTGCGACGTGCTCGTGATGTTTCTCGGTCTCCTCTGGTTGGTCGAAATGATCGTGCTGATGGGGATGAGTTTTGCCTGGCTGACGGCGAACTTGAGTCCCGGTTCGCAACGTCGCAGCTTGCATGTCGCCTTTCTCCTGCCTGCGATGGCCGTCGGTTTCTGGGGCTTGGTCATGCCAATGGCCTGGCTGGCCGCAGCCCGTTCCCTGCGCCGCTTTGTCCAACTCAGCGATTTCGAAAAGTTGTTCAATGAAGCTGTCCCGCTCCTGGGCGTCCAGTGCCTGATGGCGGTGCTTGTGGCGTTGGCGGGTGGGGCGGTGTTGGTCCGTTATGGCAATTGGCGGAAGCGAGCGTTGCGCGCCGCAGCAGGATCGGGGTTTCAGCAGCCCCCGCGGCTGATCGTGCATGGGGGCCTGCAAGTGGTCCTGGCAATTTGCACGGTGATCGGCATGAGCGGCGTGGCCGGAGTGAGCATCCTGCTGATGCGGGGAGTCGAGATTGAGCGGCTCTGGCTGGGGTTCTTTTTGGTGCAGGCCAACCACTATGCCGCGGGCATCCTGATGCCGCTCGGTTTTCTGCTGTTCCTCGCCTTCCCCCACCTCCGACCAGCCCTCGATATCATGCTCGACGTGATCAACCACTTTTTCTTCCGGCCAACACGTCTGGAGGATTCGCTGGACGGAGATGAATTCGACATTCGCGAGACCACGCTCGACGAGGGCCAGCTGTTCTTTGCCCGAAGGGATGCGGTCCATTTGCGAATCAAACAGCTACTGGCGTGGTTTCGGGACAACCTCGAAACTCGGCCGAAGTTGACGATCATCAGCCACAGCCAGGGGACCATGATCGGCATCGAAGTTCTCAACGATCCGGAACTGGCCTGGCTCAATCGCTCCTTTTCCTCGGTTCGACTGGTGACTATGGGGAGCCCCTTCAGCCACATCTACCAGCATTACTTTGGTCACCTCTATCCCGATTTGAGCAACGAGGCCTGGCTCCCGCTGAGGTCGCGACTTGCCCGCTGGATGAACGTCTATCGGCGGGATGATTTTGTCGGCACTCGAATCGATTTTCCGCTGGCCGCTCGGGTGGAAGGCGTGTCTGCAGATGGGCCGGTCACACTCGGGATCGACAGCGATTGCATTTGCTCCAATCATCCGGTTGGGCTGCGCGGGCACCTGAATTACTGGAGCGACCGGGAAGTTCTGGCCGTGCTTCGCGCAGAGCTGCTCGAGGAAAAGGCCGCTCAGGACAAAAAAGAAGCCGCGGACGGACTGCAGGTCCGTCGCGCGGCTTGAGCATCGATTCCCAGTCAGCTGGCCTGGCTCAGGGAGTAGCCGCGGGCAGCATTCCCGCCAGTTGTTCTCGCGAACGTTCGGCAAGAGAGTTGCGCCCGGCAGTCCAGTGCGTGAGCCGGTTACTTTTTGCGTTCGAAGGTCAGGCCTTCATCGCCGGCAGGAGCACCGAGCAGGATGAATTGGAACTTGTCCGGACCCTGCGATACTGCCTGACCGACCAGGCTCCCCTGCTTTTCCGTTTGGAACGCAATCGAGTTCTCCGAGGTCTCCAGCTTGCCCTGCAGTTCCGATGCCTGACCGTTCATCGAGGCTTTCCAGACGAAGTTCATCTCTTCGCTGACAGTCAGCTCGATCGCGGTTTGGTCGTTCTTCGCGACCCAATTCCCAACGAGGTTGGTCGTGGGGGCTTCGACTTCTTCGGGAGCCTCACCGCCAGTTTCGCTTTTGCCTTCGGGCAATTTCTCCGCGACAGCCGACTTGGGAGGCGCGGGTGGTTCAAGGGTAGCGAGAAGTCGCGCCGCGGTCAGGTCCTTCGGTTGGGCCTTCACGACGGTCTTGAGAGCATCGATGGCCGCATCCTTGTCGTCCAGCACCAGGTAATGATAGGCCGCGACAAAGTTGGCTGCCGCGTCATCCGGCTTCTGGCGGATGTGATCCTCCAATCGCCGCAACTGCTTGGTGTAGTCATCGACATCATCGTAAAGGCTGCTCATCGAGGTCCAGTCCATTCCGGGAGCAGTCGCCAAGAGCGAGTTCAGAACCGCCGCCGCCGATTGGTACTCACCCAGAGCGAACAGACACAAGGCCCGGAACTCGTGGAAAATCGGGTCCTTGGGGACAAGCCGCATCGCCGACTCAACGCCCACCAGTGCCTGCGTGTAATCACCCTGCTTGAAGACCTGCTGAGCCCGCTCAAAGTCTTTGGCAGCCGTCTGTTCGGCGGAAGTCGGCTGGGCTGCGGGTTGGGCCGCAGCTTGGCCGGCAGGTTGCCCCGTACCCGTCGGCGCCGCAGCTGAAGCGACTGCCGACGAGGAGTCGGAGTAAATCACGATCGGCTGGGAGTAGTTATAGACCGGCTGAGCCGACTGAACGTAATACGGATTGGAGTAACTGTAGCTGTAACCCCAGTTTGAGGTGTTCGCACCGATCGCCCAGCCGGCGAGGCCGGTGGCCAGCGGTACGTACCAGTTGTTGCACCAACTGCCGCTCCAGCAGCCGTTGTACCAGTTGTTGTGCCATGGGCGGACGTAATTTCCGCACCAGTAGTCACCGAAATACAAGCCGCTGTTGTAGCCCCAGTTGTTGTTATAGCCCCAGTTGCTGTAGCCATTTCCCCAACCCGGTCGGTTCCAATTGTTGGCAACACCCCAATTGTTGTAATTGTTGTTGATGTTGACGTTCCAATTGTTTTGGTTGTTTTGAACCCAGTTGTTCCAAGTGTTGTTGTTGGTGTTGTTGATGAAGTTGTTGTTGTTCCAATTGCCGCCGTTGCCATTGCCCCAGTTTCCACCGTTGCCATTGCCCCAGTTTCCACCGTTGCCATTGCCCCAGTTTCCACCGTTGCCATTGCCCCAATTGCCATTGTTGTCGTTCCACCAGTTGCCACCGTTGCCGCCAATTTGGCCGGGAAGGGTAACCGGGCGATTCGTCGGGCGGGCTGGTTTGGTCAGGTCGCCGGGAAGCGTCGTGGGACGGTTGGGCAACACGCCGGACCCATCTTGGCCGGGACGGTTCGGTCGATTTCCTCCAATTTGACCGGGGCGGTTGGTTGGCCGGGTCAAATCTCCAGGAAGAGTTGTGGGGCGGTTCCCTGCATCCGGCCGCTCCACAGGACGAGTCGTCGGGCGGTTTGCATTATTGCCCAAGTCACCCGGCAACGTTGTTGGACGACTGGGATAGGTAGGACGGACTGAACCACCCGCGCCAGGACGCGCAGGCTTGGTCGTCGGCAGATTCTCACCGCCAGCTGGAAAAGTCGGGCGCACCGACCCTCCGGCACCCGGACGAGTCGTCGGCCTGTCCAATCCCCCAGGGGCTGGACGATTCATGGGGCGATCGATTCCGCCAGGAGCAGGACGCGTGTTGTCGCCGGGCAACGTTGCCGGACGATTGACGGGCCGATTGCCCGGAGTCGGTCGGTCCAAACTGCCCGGAAGAGTCGCCGGTCGATTCGCAGGTCTGGGCCGCGTGGCGGGTGCCGGGCGAGTCGAGGGAGCCGTGGGGTTCGGCCGAGTCTCAAGGCCGGGCCGCGTCGCTGGACTGGGCCGAGTCGCTGGACTGGGTCGCGTCGTCGGGAGCTGCGCGACGGGAGGCCGGGCATTGCCCATTCCAGGACTCGGCCGCGTC
>Ga0315899_10002908_pt1 | contig 18765 bp, 20 predicted proteins | sample LakEriMetagenome_2_FD_203518 | JGI IMG/M metagenome (GOLD analysis project Ga0315899, IMG submission 203518) | Freshwater fungal communities from buoy surface, Lake Erie, Ohio, United States - Buoy 4 MA112 | ecosystem: Environmental > Aquatic > Freshwater > Lake | place: USA: Lake Erie, Ohio... | reverse complement strand
TGCGCAAAGCTACCGGTTCCCGGGTGTGGAAATCAAGGCCCGCTTGTTCCGCCAGTACCCCTACAGCGAACTGGCCAGCCACGTGATTGGCTACATCGGGCGCATCAACCAGCGTGACAAGGAGCGGCTGGAAGAGGAAGAGGACGCTGCGTCCAACTACCGGGGTACCGAATACATTGGCAAGCTGGGTGTGGAGCAACGCTACGAGCGCGAGCTCCACGGCATCACGGGTGTCAACGAAGTGGAAACTTCAGCCGGTGGCCGGGCCACCCGCAGCCTGTCCAGTCGACCGGCCATACCTGGGCAAAACGTGGTGTTGTCCGTCGACATTCAGTTGCAGAAAATGGTGGAAGACCTCTTTGGTAATCGGCGCGGCGCCTTGGTGGCACTGGATCCGAACAATGGGGAGGTGCTGGCCTTTGTCAGCAAGCCGACTTTCGACCCCAACTTGTTTGTGGACGGCATCGATGTCGAGAATTGGCAGATGCTCAATGAGTCCATTGACAAGCCCTTGCTCAACAGGGCACTGCGCGGCACTTACCCACCCGGTTCAACCTACAAGCCCTTCATGGCCATGGCCGCATTGTCGACGGGCAAACGCAGCGCCAGCACCATCATCAACGATGCAGGTTCATGGACGTATGGCGGGCACACTTTCCGTAGCCATGGCGATGCCGGGCTCGGACCGGTGGACATGGTGCGCTCTATTGTGCTGTCGAGCAATGTGTACTACTACTCGCTGGCCAATGAAATGGGCGTGGATACGATCCATGACTTCATGAAGCCGCTGGGTTTTGGCCAGATCACCGGGATCGATTTGCCCGGAGAGGTGCGAGGCATTTTGCCCAGCACTGAATGGAAGCGGAACTATTACAAGAAACCCGAGCAAAAGAAATGGTACGGCGGCGAGACCATTTCCTTGGGCATCGGTCAGGGTTACAACACCTTCACCATGCTGCAACTGGCCTCGGCCACCGCCACCCTGGCCAATGGTGGCATGCAGTTCAAACCCCGAGTGGTCACGGCCACACAGGACGCGCTGACCCACGCCCAGACCCAAGTGAGCGCCCAGCAGCCGCAGGATCTGGGTTACAAGCCAGAGCACATGGAGGTGGTGCGCAACGGCTTGGTAGGGGTGGTCACCTCGGGCACCTCGGCGCGGGTGTTTGCTGGCGCGGGATACACCAGTGCGGGCAAAACCGGCACAGCGCAGGCGGTGACCATCGGTCAAAAGGACAAATACGATGCAGGCAAGCTGTCCGAATACCAGCGCGACCATGCCTTGTACATGGCCTATGCACCTGCCGAGAATCCGAAAATAGCGGTGGCGGTGGTGGTGGAGAACGCGGGTTTTGGTGCCGCCTCGGCAGCCCCGATTGCTCGGCGCGTGTTTGACTATTGGCTGCTGGGGCAATACCCCAGTGAAGAGGACATGGCCGCCACACAAAAAGGCCAGACTGCCGCGCCGATTGGCAAGCCTCGTAATAAAACCGAAGTGCCCTTGATCGCCCCCAAAGCGCTGACTGCGGGCAAAGCCGATCAGCCCTGATTCATCGCAAGGCCAGGCTGTTCAGCTGGCGTAGACCGTGTCCAAGCTGGCGAAACCTTTGACTTCGATCGGGTTACCAAACGGGTCCATGAAGAACATGGTCCACTGCTCGCCTGGCCGCCCCGCAAAGCGCAGGTGGGGCTCGACCACAAACTTCATGTGCTTGGCTTGCAGGCGATCGGCCAGTGCTTGCCAATCGGCCTTTTGCAAGACCAGACCAAAGTGCGGCATCGGCACCAAGTGGTCGCCCACATGGCCGGTCAGGGTGGTTTTAAAAGGCTCGCCCAAGTGCAGAGAAATTTGGTGCGAAAAAAAGTCAAAGTCCACCCAAGTGTTGGTGGATCGGCCTTCCTGGCAGCCGAGCACATCGCCGTAAAAGCGACGCGCTTCGTCCAGGTCGGTGACGTGAAAAGCGAAATGAAACAGGCTGTGCATGCGTTCAAGCATATCAGCCCCAAAAGCCCCGCGGCAGAGGGAAGAACCCGAAGTCTGGGCGGCTAGCGGTGGTGCTCCGACAGGCTTTGGCAGCCGAAGCAACGCTTGGCCGTGGGGTAGGCACTCAGGCGGGCAGGGGGAATGCTGACGCCACATTCGGTGCAGATGCCGTAGGTGCCAGCTTGGTAGCGTTCCAGCGCGGCATCGATCTCGCCCAACTCGGCGGTTTCGTGTTCGTTCATGGCGAACTCGTCGTTACGCTCCGATATGGCTTGGGCGCGGTCATCAAAACTGCGCACATCGTGCTCTGCCGCCATGTCCGCACGAGAGACCAGGCCACCGCGCTCTTGGGCGATGCGCTGCAGAAGTTGAGCTCGTTCGAGCAAGAGTCGTTCGCGGTGAAGGGTGTGAATGGATGAAGTCATGGCTTCATCCTAGGCACCTGTCGCAAAGCGGTATTGATGTGGGTCAACCCCCGTGGCCGCGTGGCCGAGCCACGGGCCGGGGTCGATGCACATCAGGTGTTCAAACGCACAAAATCAGCTTTTGGCCTTCATGCGGGCCATCATCAATTCCATATTGGCTTTGCGGTCGGCGTTGACTTTTTGCATGTGGGGGCGCTCGCCCATCATCTTGAGGTAATCACGCACTGGCAGATCAGCGAGGAAGTCTTTCCCGTAGACCAGCTTGGTGGCGCCCGATACCAAAGGGAAATGCGTAACGGCTGCGCAATCGGCCAAGGTCAGTGTGTCGCCCGCCACAAAAGGCGAGAACTTGGCCAGCTTGGCAAAAGCGGCGATGTTTTTCTCGAGCTGCGCCCCGACTTTTTCTTTGACCGAGTCGCTCACCTTGCCGCCGAAAAAGGCTTGCGGGTAGAGGTTGCGTGCCACCAGTTCCAAGTGCAGGTCCAGAAACAGCGCCAATTCACGAACCTTGGCAGCGGCAAAGGGGTCTGCAGGCAGCAGGGGGTTTTGTGGGTACTTTTGCTCGATGTATTCCAGCATGACTGCCGATTCACACATCACACCATCTTCGGTTTTGAAATAAGGCACTTTCCCCAAAGGGCTGGCCGCAGGGTCGGTTTCGCCAACCCAGGCCAGTTCTTCTTCAAAAGGCACGCCTTTTTCGAGCAAGGCCAATTTGACTTTGTTGTGGTAATTGCTGCCAGCGAATCCGCAGAGTTTGAGCATGGAAAGCCTCTTGAGAGAATGAAAAGATGGCAGCGTAGTGTCCCCATTCGTTTGTGGGGGTCACCAAGATGACGGTGGGCGCTGTCTTCTCGGCGTCGCCACTGTCTTGAGCTTCACCAGAAAATGGCCACAACGGATGGTGTTCAGGGGCTCAGGCCCGCAGGCCATCCCATTTTTACCGGCCAGATGCATCCCTGCACGATCATGAAAACAGTCTCCATGACCCCTTTCTCCCGCTCCAGCATAAACCTCATCCATTGCGCCCGGCTGGCCCCTGTGGCCTGGGCCATCAGCCTGATGTGCGTCACAGGCGCTCAAGCGCAGTCGGTAAACGATTCTGCGGCTGTGGCCGACGCCGGGGCCTTGTCGCCCGTGGTGGTGTCTGCCGAGCGCTCGGGCGGCGGTGTCTGGCGTGGCGCAGCCTCGGTCGATGTGGTGAGCGGCGATGAGCTGCGCGAGGGACAAGCCCAGGTCAATTTGTCAGAGAGTTTGGGGCGTGTGCCGGGCCTGGTGATCCGCAACCGACAAAACTACGCCCAGGACCTGCAAATTTCGGTGCGCGGCTACGGCGCTCGCGCCACCTTTGGTGTGCGTGGTGTGCGGCTGTTTGTGGACGGCATCCCGGCCAGTGCGCCGGACGGTTCGGGCCAGGCGGCCAATTTCCCGCTGGGCAGCGCTGACCGGGTCGAAGTGGTGCGTGGCCCGATGGCTGCACTGTACGGCGCATCGTCTGGCGGGGCCTTGCTGCTCTACACCGAAGACGGCCAGCGGCCCGCGCAGTGGCGCACAGGTGTGGTGGCTGGCTCTGACGGTTTGTGGCGTGCCTCCACCCAAGTCACAGGCCAGACCGGCACGGCGCAGGCCCAGGGTTGGTCGTACGCGCTGGACGTGAGCGGCTTTGCCACCGATGGCACACGCCCACAGTCAGCGGCCGACCGCAGCACGGCGAATATGAAACTTTCGCGCTCGCACGATGGCGGACGTACGGTGCTGGTGTTCAACCGCCACAGCAGCTCGGCGCTCGACCCGCAAGGCCTCAGCCGTGCTGAGTTCGACGCCAATCCCGACCAAACCAATGCCGGGGCGCTCAGCTTCAACACCCGCAAAACTGTCTCGCAAACCCAGCTGGGTTTGGCTTTTGAGCAAGCGTTGGGTGGTGGCCACAAGCTGGAACTCATGGGTTATGGCGGGCAGCGCCAGGTCGTGCAGTACCAGTCCATCACCACGGGCGCACAAGTGCCTGCAGGCAGCTCGGGTGGGGTGATCGATCTGGACCGCGACTACTGGGGCTGGAACGCCCGCTGGCGGCATGACCGCGAATGGCAAGGCGGTCGCCTGTCCCTCAGCGCTGGCGTGTCGTCTGACCTGCAAAGCGACACCCGCAAGGGCTATGAAAACTTCATTGGAACCACGCTGGGCGTGCAAGGCAAGTTGCGCCGCGACGAGGTCAACCGCGCCCAAACCCTGGACCCCTACGTTCAAGCCGAGTGGCGCACACAAGACCTGACCCTGATGGGTGGCATGCGCCAGACCCGCACCGAATACGAATCCACCGACCGTTACGTTGTGGGCAGCAACGGGAACGACAGTGGCAACAAGGACTACACCGCCACCTTGCCTGTGGTGGGGGTGCGTTGGCAGTGGAGCCCATCCGTGCAGGCCTTTGCCAGCATCGGCAAAGGCTATGAGATCCCCACTCTCAACGAAGTGGCGTACCGCAGCGGTGGTGTCTCGGGCTTCAATACCCAACTCAACGCCGCTCGCAGCACCAGCGCCGAGCTGGGTCTGCGCGGCCGCGCAGACCAAATGCGTTGGAGCGCGACCGCTTTTGACATTCGAACCGACGACGAGATCGTGGTGCAAAACAACACAGGTGGCCGCACCACGTTCCAGAACGCCGGGCGCACCCTGCGCCAAGGATTGGAGCTGGCGGGCGAATGGCGAACAGGCCCCTTCACGCTCACCACGGCCTACACCTTGATGCGGGCGAACTACCAGGACGCGTTCATGACCTGCACCTCTGCGGGTTGCCCCAATGTCACCCCGCAGGTGCAAGTGCCGCAGGGCAATCAAATTCCGGGCCTGCCCCAGCAGCAGCTGTTTGCCCAAGCGGCCTGGGACACGGGCTGGGCTGGGAGCAAGGTCACGCTGGATGCGCGGCATGTGGGGCGCGTGATGGTCAATGACCTCAACACCGACGCGGCCGCGGCGCACACCTTGTTCAACTTGGGCGTGCAATTCACGCAAGAGCGCGGGGATTGGACGCTCAAGGAGTTTGTGCGTTTGGACAACCTGACCGATCAAAAACATGCAGGCTCGGTGATCGTGAACGACGGCAACAGCCGTTTCTTTGAGCCGGGGGCTGGGCGAAAGCTGTTGCTGGGGCTGGAGGCGCAGCGCAGTTTCTGAAGGAACTCTAACCAGTCCTTTTCAAAGGCCCTTCGGGGCCTTTTTGAATGGGTTCTCGAGACCAGAGGCGGCTATCGTGTGTGACGCAAAGCCTCTGGAGGCGGGGTTTGTAAGCCTGGCATCAAGACTGTCCACAAAAATACCCCGTTGGTCATGGAGCCCCTATGTTGGAACGACTTGTTTACCGTTCAAAAGCCACCCAAAAACTGGGCAGTCTGCACCTGTTCAATTTGCTGGTGCAATGCCGCAAGCGCAACCTGAGCTTGGGCATCACGGGGCATTTGCTCTACACCGAGGAAATCTTTGTCCAGTGCATCGAAGGTCCCTCTGGCTCGATCGATGCTTTGTGGAAAAGTCTCCAGCGCGATGAGCGGCACCACAGCATCGAATTGTTAGGGCGAGGCCCGATCACCGACCGGCAGTTTGCAGATTGGGCCATGGCCTTTTCCTCTTATGCGCACTTCGATAAATACGACATTCCCGGTTTTTTCCCGGTGGATGCCCAAGGGATGTCCAGTGCGGCTGATCGTTGCGCCCAGTGGGGAAACCAACAATCACAAGACGAAAAAGCCGAAACAACCATCTGAAGAGACAGGTGCATTGAAAGGGTGTGCCCAAAGCCCTTACCCTTCGATGCCATAATTCCCCCCCATGTTCAGCCTGCAAGCCCTGCGCAACGCCCCCCGCCTCACCCGCCTCGTGCTGGTGTGGTTTGTGTTGTTTGTGGGGTCGGCCGTGGCTTCGCCGCTGGTCAACCCAGAGGGCGTGCAACTGGTGTGCACCACAGCGGGCAGTGTCAAGCTGCTCCAGCTCAATGCCGATGGCGAGGAAACGCAAGGCAGTCACCACGGCCTGCACTGCCCCTTGTGTTTGCCGGTGGCCGCTCCCCCGGTGGTTTCGGTTTCGGCGCCAGTCCATGTCGGGCTGTCTCATGCGCTGCGTCCTTTAGAGCAGGCCCGGCTGGCCTCGCTCATCGGCCTGCCTTGGCAGGCCCGCGCTCCCCCTTCTTTTTCCTGATCACAGCAGCTGTTTGATGGCCAAGTGCGGCGTGCCCGCATGAGCTGCATCACCTGTCTGCGATCCGGTGCGCTGGCTTGCAAGCGTCGCCACACCCTTTCCCCTCGTGTCTTTTTTAACTGGAGTTCGCCATGAAACGCGTTGTTGTCTCTTTTGCAGTCCTACTGGCAGCCTTTGCTGCCCAAGCCCAAGTCACCGTCAAAGACGCCTGGGTGCGTGCCACCGTGGTGCAGCAAAAAGCCACGGGCGCTTTTATGCAGCTGCAGTCAAGCCAAGACGCCAAACTGATTTCTGCCCAGTCGCCTGTGGCGGGTGTGGTCGAGGTGCACGAAATGACCATGGACGGCGGCGTCATGAAAATGCGTGCGGTGCCCAGCTTGGCCTTACCCGCTGGCAAAACGGTGGACCTCAAGCCTGGTGGCTACCACGTTATGCTGATGGACCTGAAGGGTCAGGTCAAAGAAGGTGACACCGTGCCCGTGACCTTGGTGGTAGAAGGCAAGGATGGCAAGCGCCAGAACATCGAGGTAAAGGCCGCCGCACGCATGAGCGCAGCACCTGCCATGAAACATGGCGACGGCAAGATGCACAAGCATTGAGCTGACGGCTTGACCCGCGCCTGATCCATCCATGACCTGGACTTCAGCCCAACTGCGCAGGCTCAGCCTGTGGCTGCTGTGCGCGATGCTGCTGGCGGCTTTGGCCCCCACGGTCTCGCGTGCGCGGGCATGGAGCCAGGGCAGCGCCGTGTCATGGATGGAGGTGTGCACCACCGAGGGCAGACAGCAGACAGTGCACAACCAACAGGGCAATGCACAGGGCGACGAAGGTTCTGTGCCAGGCGCGTCTATGCTTGACCTCTGCGCCTTGTGCGTGTTGGCCAGCGACCGCATGGCGCCCCCGCCCACCCCCTTGTCGTGGCAGGCTTTGCCACAAGCGCCTCCCCTGCTGGCGCAGTTTGATCAAGACATTCCTCAAGCCGCCCCCCGCTGGACGGTCCACTCCCGCGCCCCGCCTGCCCACGCCTGAAGTCAGCTGTGGCAGGTCGGGCCATGCCCGCCTGCTGTTTGCCAAGAGCCTGTTTTCAAGCAGGTGTTCTGGCCCATTCAGTCAGGAGCAGAGTGTGCAATTTTTAAATCAAGTTCCGGTGGGTGAACCCATCAGCGTGAGCCGAGGCCAAAGCTTGTTGGCCGCAGGCGGTGTAGGCCCCGTGTGGCACGTGACCCAAGGTGTTTTCAAGCTGGAGCGCCAGGGCCAAGACGGCCAAATTCTGGTGCAACTGGCCCAGGCCGGTGACCTGATCGGCGTGGAGTCACTGTGTGCCGAGCCTTATGCCTTCACTGCCGTGGCCTTGGTGGCCGCGCAAGCACAACCGCTTGCGGCTGGCCAAGACTTGGACCACTACACCACCATGAAGCAGGGCTTCATGCAGCAGCAACGCCAGACATGCGAAATGCACCGTTTGCGCACGGGGTCCATCGTGCAGCGTTTGGCCTATTTGTTGACCGTGTTGGGCAAGCAGGCCGATGGCCGTGTGTTGACCGTGCAGCGCAAAGAACTGCCCACGCTCAAAGAAATGGCCCGCGTGGTCGATTCCACCTTCGAGACCGTATGCCGCGAACTCAACACCTTGCTGTCCGAACGCAAGCAGCCTCGCCTGCGTGTGCCCAGCGTGTGGGCGGTGGGCGAGCCCTTTGCCATAGCGGCCTGAAAGGTCTGGTATGCAACAAGTGATTTTCAGGTTCTGGCAGAGCGCCCCAAAAACCGGCTTTGGCCTGGGCTTTGTGACGGGTGGCTTGTTCATGGGGCTGGTGGTCCTGGCGCTGTTGGGCATGGGCTCTGCCCAAGCGCACGACTTTCGCCAAGGCGATTTGGTGATAGACCACCCCTACGCCACGCCCAACCTGGCAGGCACCACCAACGGCGCGGTGTATTTCAAGTCCATTCGCAACAAAGGCAAAACGCCTGACCGCCTGCTGTCTGCTCGTACCGCCGTGGCTGCGCGGCTCGAAATCCACCAGATGCAGATGGACGGCAATGTCATGCGCATGCGCCAAACGCCCGCCTTGGAGTTGCCCGCACAAACCGAAGTGTCCTTGCGGCACGGCGGCGCAGGCACGCACCACCTGATGCTGCTGGACATGGCCAAACCCCTCAAAGACGGTGACCGCTTCGATCTGGAGTTGGTCTTTGAAAAAGCAGGCACCCGGCGTGTGAACGTCTGGGTGCAAACACCGCGTGCAGGTGGACCTGCGCATCAGCATTGATTTTTGAAATGGAGAACATGATGAAAAATCTTTTAACCCTGACGGCAGTGGCCTTGACCGTGAGCGCCTGCAGCACCTTGCCCAACCCATCCACTTCCCAAGCTGTTGAGCTGAAATTTGCTGCCCAAATCAACGGCCAGCCCTTTGCCTGCGGCCAGCGTTACGAAGGCGTGGGCAGCACGCGCTCAACCATCACGCCCAGCGACTTTCGCATGTATGTGAGCGAGGTCAAGCTGGTGCGCCAAGACGGCAGCACCGTGCCTGTGCAACTCGCGCAAGACGGCGTGTGGCAACAGCAATCGGTGGCGCTGCTGGACTTTGAAAACGGCGCAGGCCCTTGCCGTAATGGCACAGAAGCCACCAACACCAGCGTGCGCGGCCAAGCGCCTGCGGGCGAGTACACCGGGGTGGAACTCACCGTGGGCGTGCCCTTTGTACAAAACCACCAAGACCCCACGGTCGCCCCCGCGCCGCTTAACTCCACAGCCATGTTCTGGAACTGGCAAGGCGGCTACAAGTTCATCAAGTTCGACACCGCCAGCAGCGGCATCAGCACCGACCAACCCGCAGCAGCCAACGCCATGGGCCCGGTCACGCGCTACTCGGTGCACCTGGGCAGCACAGCATGCGCGGGCGAGAGCAAAACCCAAGCCCCCAGCGCTTGCCAAAACCCCAACCGCATGACGGTGCGTTTCGAGGGCTTTGACCTGCGCAAAAACACCGTGGTGGCCGACATGGGCGCGGTGCTGGCACAGGCCAATGTGGACGTCAACGCCAAAGGCACATCGCCCGGCTGCATGAGCTTCCCCAAAGACGGCGACTGCCCACCTGTCATGCAGGCGCTGGGCCTGGCCTATGAAGGCATGGCCGCTGCAGGCCCTCAACGCCTTTTGTCCAAGCGCTGATCTGCACCCCAAAGCTCGGCCATGAACCCTTTGCGCAAAACCCTGAGCACCTGCCTGCTGGCCCTGACCGGTTGGGCTGTGCTCACGGGCAGTTCCACAGACGTTTTTCATTGGGACCTGCCTGCCAGGGTGCCACGCCCTATGGTGCCCGCAGACAACCCGATGAGTGTGGCCAAGGTCGAGCTGGGGCGGCACCTGTTTTACGACCAACGCCTGTCGGCTGACAACAGCATGTCGTGCGCCACCTGCCACCACCAGGACAAAGCCTTCACCGACGGACTGGCCGTGGCCAAGGGCGTGACCGGGCAAGCGGGTCAACGCAGTGCCATGGCGCTGGCCAATGTGGCCTATCTGCCTGTGCTCACTTGGGCCAACCCCAACCTCACGGCTTTGGAGGTGCAGGCGCTCATTCCGCTGTTTGGCGAGCATCCGGTCGAGATGGGCATGGCAGGGCGAGAGAAAGAACTGTTTGCACGCCTGCAAGCCGATGCGCGTTACCGCGACTTGTTTGCCAAAGCCTTTCCGGTCGAAGCCGCAAAAGGCAGCGAGGCTTTGTATTCGTTGGGCACGCTCACCAAAGCCTTGGCCAGTTTTCAGCGTAGCCTGCTCTCGTTTGACAGCCCGTATGACCGCTACAAATACGGCGGCCAGCCCAAAGCCATCTCAGCAGCAGCCAAGCGCGGAGAAAGCCTGTTCTTTGGCGAAAAGATGGAGTGCTACCACTGCCACGGCAGCTTCACCTTCACCGACAACATCCGCCACAGCAAGCTGCCATTGGCCGAGCGCGGCTTTCACAACACGGGCTTGCACAACCTGGATGGCCGGGGTGCTTACCCCGCAGACAACCCGGGCATCAGCGAGTTCACGGGCGACGCCGATGACATGGGCAAGTTCCGCACGCCCAGCCTGCGCAACATTGCGCTGACCGCGCCCTACATGCACGACGGCTCGATGGCCACGCTCGACCAAGTCATCCGCGCCCACTACGCGCAGGCCGGCCGCGCAGGGGGTACGGCCAACGGGCCCAGCCCCTTGCGCAGTTCATTGATCGGGGGCTTCGAGGTCAGCGAGCAAGAAGTCAGCGACCTGGTCGCTTTCTTGAACACATTGACCGACCACACCTTTGTTCACAACCCTCGACACGCAAATCCTTGGAAGACACGCCCGTGATGCTGGCTGTGGTCCGCTCTGGCATCATGGGGAAATGACATTTTTCACTGCTCGGATGCCCGTCTACCAAAACTTTTTAGTCGAGCCCTTCACCCCGAACATCGGGGCCACGCTCCATGGTTTGGACTTGTCGCAGCCACTGAGTGATCTGGCACAAACCGAACTGAAGGCTGCTTTGGCCCGGTACGAGGTGATCTTTTTTCGGGATCAAGTGCTCACCCCTGCTCAGCAGGTGGCCTTCACCCGCAGTTTTGGCCAAGTCAACGAAGTCAAAGCCTTCTTTCCCCGAGTGGAGAGCCAGCCCGAGATTGAAATTGTGGAAAGCACCGCCGAGCGCCCGGCTGCCAACAACAACTGGCATTCCGACATCACCTGGCAGGCCAACCCACCGATAGGCACAAGCCTGTATGCGCAAGTGATTCCGGCCAGCGGCGGTGACACCGTCTGGGCCAGTATGACCACCGCCTACGAGTCCTTGCCAGCCGACTTCAAAGCCTATCTGGAAACCCTGAGTGCCATGCACACCTGGGAGGTGACTGGCTGGACCGAATACTTGCTGCGCCAAGATGCCACGGGTGAGCAGCTGCAGGCTGCTCGCGCCAAATACCCGCCCGTGACGCACCCGGTGGTGCGTGTGCACCCTGTCACGGGCAAAAAGATTTTGTACGTGAACCCCACCTTCACCACCCACATCCATGGCCTGCCGCGCACGCAAAGCGACGCCTTGTTGGCGCAGTTGTTTGGGCTGATCACCGCGCCCGAAGTGCAAGCCCGGTTTTGCTGGCAGCCCCATTCATTGGCGGTGTGGGACAACCGCTCGACCCAGCACTACGCCGTGGCCGACTTTTATCCGCAGCATCGCAAGCTGCACCGCGTCACGTTCACGGCAGACCATGCGTTTTGAGTGCGTCAGACTGTTTGAAAGCGTCTTCGGGTAAGCTTTGCTCAGTCCTTTTTCAGGAGACACCATGAGCAATTCATCCGCCTTCGGCTTTGGCAAATTCGTACCGGGTTTTGACTTTTTGCAAAACCTGTCCAATACGGCAGCGCAGGCCACACCTGGTGCCAGCGCGGGTGCCGTGCCCGGCATGGCCAGCTGGGTGGCGCCTACGCTCAGCATCGAAGACATTGACAAACGCATTCAAGAGTTGAAGTCGGTGCTTTTTTGGCTAGAGCAAAACACCACGGCGCTCAAGGCCACCATCCAGGCGATGGAAGTGCAAAAAATGACCTTGTCCACGCTGCAGAGCATGAATGTGAACATGGCCGACTTGGCAAAGGCCTTCACGGTCAAAGCGCCTGCACCAGAGCCGCAAGCTGCTGCGCCCCAGCAGGCCGCACCGCAGCCCGAACCCGTTCAGCCAGAGCCTGATCCGGAGAAAGAGGGGACTGAAGAGCCTTCGACGGGGGCCGCCTCAGCCAAGCCCGCGGTGGACCCGATGCAGTGGTGGGGAGCCTTGACCCAGCAGTTTCAAAACATTGCCGCAGCGGCCGTCAAAGACGTGGCCGCCGAAGCCATGAAAACGGGCATGACCGCCAAAGGGGCCAGCACGTCAGCCGCTGGTAAAAAACCAAGCCCCGCCAAAAAGGCCGTGGCCAAAAAGTCAGCCGCTGCCAAAACCAAACCGCTTGCCAAATCTGCGCCGCGCAAGGCGGCCGCCAAGCGCAAAACGTCATGAAGTTGTTTCCCTGTGGCCACGCCACCCACCCACAGTGGCGCATGGCCGCTGGCCTGGTGCTGGCGCAGTTGCGTGCCCAGATGGGTTTGCCCGATTACGCCAGCCAGCCCCGTTTGGGCTTGCTCTACATCACCGACCATTACGCGCCCGAGGCGCAAGCCCTGCTAGACCATCTGCGCCAGGCCTTGCCCGAAGTGCCCGACTGGGCAGGCACGGTGGGTATTGGCGTGGCGGTGAACAACGCCGAGTACTTTGACGAACCCGCCATGGCGCTCATGCTGTGCGACCTGACGCCCGAGCAATACCGCGTGTTTTCTGGGGTGTCGCCGCTGCCATCGGGCTGGGCCGATGCCGCTTTGGTGCACGCCGACCCGAACACGCCCGATCTGGCCGAGCTGATCAAAGAGATGGCCGAGCGCACGCAGCAAGGCTATTTGTTTGGCGGTTTGAGCGCCAGCCGCACGCGCAGTGTGCAGTTTGCGGTGCGGGCCGAAGACGCAGGTGGGGCCGAAGTGCACGGCGGTGTGCTCGAAGGTGGCTTGAGTGGCGTGGCCTTTTCACCCGATGTGGCGCTTTTGTCGCGTGTGACACAAGGCTGCCAACCGGTCGCTGTCGAGCGCGAGATCACCGAAGCCGAAGGCCATGTGGTGCTCAAGTTGGCGGGACAGCCTGCGCTGGATGTGATGCTGGCGGATTTGGACATCAGCTTGAGCGAACCTCAAAAAGCCGTTGCCGTGGTGCGATCAACTTTGGTGGGTCTGAGTGCGCCTGGGCAATCTGGCGTGGGCCGTGCAGGCAATCTGGGCAACGATGTGCGGGTGCGCCACATCATTGGCTTGGACCCTGGGCGCCAAGGCGTGGCGATTGCCGAGCACTTGGAGCCGGGCATGCGGTTGACGTTTTGCCGCCGTGATGTGCAAGCGGCCCGTGCCGACCTGGTGCGCGTGTGCGCAGAAATTCGCGAAGCTTTGGAGCCCGAGATGCTGTCCATCGAGGCGATCAATGCCATGAGCGACGACCCGGTGCCCACGGTGCCCCAAGCGGGCCAGCGCATTTCGGGTGCTGTTTATGTGAGCTGCACCGGACGCGGCGGCCCGCACTTTGGCGGGCCGAGTGCCGAGATGCAGATCATTCGGCATGCCTTGGGCGATGTGCCGCTGGTGGGCTTTTTTGCCGCTGGCGAGATTGCGCGCAAGCAGCTGTACGGTTACACCGGGGTGCTGACGGTGTTCACGACCGTTTGATCACACGCCGCGAGCCCGATCTGTCTTGAACTGCGCCCGGAACTGCGCAAACTGCCCCGCGTCCAGCGATTCGCGCACTTCGCGCATCAGGTTCAGGTAGTAGTGCAGGTTGTGAATGGTGGTCAGCATGGGGCCGAGCATTTCGCCGCAGCGGTCCAAGTGGTGCATGTAAGCGCGGCTGAATCCGTCGCGTCCGCCTTGGTCCCATGACACGCCGGACGTACCTGCACAGGCGTGGCAGGTGCAGCTGGTGTCCAGTGGCTGCGGGTCGTTTTTGTGTCGGGCGTTACGCAGCTTCAGGTCGCCAAAGCGGGTGAACACCGTGCCGTTGCGGGCGTTGCGGGTGGGCATCACGCAGTCGAACATGTCCACGCCATCGGCCACGCCTTGCACCAAATCCTCAGGGGTGCCCACGCCCATCAGGTAGCGCGGTTTGTTCGCAGGTAGGCGGTGCGGTGTGTGCGCCATGATTTGCAGCATCAGGTCTTTGGGCTCGCCCACGCTCACGCCGCCCACGGCGTAACCCGGAAAGTCCATCTCCACCAGCGCGTCCAGCGATTCCTGGCGCAGGCTTTCAAACATGCCACCTTGCACGATGCCAAACAGCGCGTTGGGGTTCTCAAGGCGGGCGAACTCGTCCTTGGAGCGCACGGCCCAGCGGCGGCTCATCTCCATCGACTTGCGGGCTTCGGCCTCGGTGGTCAGGTGGCCCTTGGTTTCGTAAGGCGTGCACTCGTCGAGCTGCATCACGATGTCGGAGTTCAGGATGGTCTGGATCTGCATGCTCACTTCAGGCGACATGAAGAGCTTGTCGCCGTTCACAGGGCTGGCAAAGGTCACGCCTTCTTCGGTGATCTTGCGCATGTCGCCCAGCGACCAGACCTGAAAACCACCCGAGTCGGTCAAGATGGGTTTGTCCCACTTTTCGAACTGGTGCAGGCCGCCAAAGCCTTTCATGATGTCCAGGCCCGGGCGCATCCACAGGTGGAAGGTGTTGCCCAAAATGATTTGTGCGCCCATCTCGTGCAGACTGCGCGGCATCACGCCTTTGACGGTGCCATACGTGCCGACGGGCATGAAGATGGGCGTTTGCACCACACCATGGTTCAGGGTCAGCGTGCCGCGACGGGCGTGGCTGGAAGGGTCGGTTTTGAGCAGGTCGAATTGGAGCATGGCAGGGATTGTAGGAGGGCGTGTCATCAAGCGTCTCGAAAACCGTGAATGCGGGGCTTCACGGTCTGACAAGGTGAGCATTTGACAGTTCAAATAAGATATCGCGCATGACCGAACACCCTATCCGCTGGGAAACGCCCGGCACCAGCCGTGTCCCTTTTGCCGTGTACACCGGCGAGGCGCTGCACAAAAAGGAGCTGGAGCGCTTCTTCTACAAAAGCCACTGGAGCTATGTGGGTCTGGAGGCTGAGGTGCCGAACCCCGGTGACTTCAAGCGCACCGTGGTGGGCGAGCGCTCGGTCATCATGACGCGCAGCACCGATGGGCAGATCCATGTGGTCGAGAACGTCTGCGCCCACCGCGGCATGCAGTTTTGCCGTGAACGCCACGGCAACAAAAAAGAGTTTGTCTGCCCCTATCACCAGTGGAGCTACACCCTCAAGGGCGACTTGCAGGGCGTGCCGTTTCGGCGTGGTGTGCGGCAAGACGGCAAAGTCAACGGTGGCATGCCCGCCGATTTTGACCCCAAAGACCACGGCCTCACGGCCTTGAAAGTCGCCACCCGTGGCGGTGTGGTGTTCGCGTCCTTTGACCATGCTGTGGAGTCGCTCGAAGACTTCATGGGCCCGACCATCTTGAAGTACTTTGACCGCCTGTTCAATGGTCGCAAGCTGGTGGTGCTGGGCTACAACCGCCAGCGCATTCCGGGCAACTGGAAGCTGATGCAAGAGAACATCAAGGACCCCTACCACCCCGGCCTTCTGCACACCTGGTTTGTGACCTTTGGCCTTTGGCGGGCCGACAACAAGAGCGAGCTGCGCATGGACGCGCACCACCGCCACGCCGCCATGATCTCGACCCGAGGCAGCGCGGGCCAGGCCACGGGGCAGGCCTCGCAGGTCACACAGGTGAGCAGCTTCAAGGAAAGCATGAAGTTGCACGACGCCAGTTTTCTGGACATCGTTCCCGAGGGCTGGTGGCAAATGGAAGACCAGATGCCCACGGCGGTGATGATGACGCTGTTCCCGAGCGTGATTTTTCAGCAGCAGGTCAACAGCGTGTCAACCCGCCACATCCAGCCCGACGGCCATGGCGCGTTTGATTTTATCTGGACGCACTTTGGTTTTGAAGACGACACGCCTGACATGACCGAGCGCCGCTTGCGCCAGACCAACCTGTTTGGCCCGGCCGGTTTTGTGAGCGCGGACGACGGTGAGGTGATCGAGTTCTCGCAACAGGCCTTTGAGACCAAACCCGAGCACCGCATGCTGGTGGAGCTGGGCGGGCGCGATGTGGGCGAGACCGACCACATGGTGACCGAGACCCTGATTCGGGGCATGTACGAATACTGGCGCAAAGTGATGGAGGCATGAACCCCATGAGCACGATCCCCATGGTGAATTTTGAAACCCACTTGGCCCTGACCCGCCTGTACGCCGATTACGCCCTGGCCGTGGACAGTGGCCACTGGGATTTGTGGCCCGAGTTTTTCACCGAGCAGTGCGTGTACAAACTCATCCCGCGAGAAAACCACGAGCGCGGCTTTCCGCTGTGCACGCTGTCGTTCACCAGCCAAGGCATGTTGAAAGACCGGGTCTATGGCATCCAGGAAACGCTGTACCACGACCCGTATTACCAACGCCATGTGGTGGGCGCACCCGTGGTGCGCCGTGTGGAAGGCGAGCGCATCCATGCCGAGGCCAACTACGCGGTGTTCCGCACCAAACTCGACAAGGCCAGCACCGTGTTCAACGTGGGCCGCTACATCGATACCATCGTGTTGACCCCTGAAGGCCTGAAGTTCGCCGAGCGCCTGTGTGTGTACGACAGCGAAATGATCCCCAACGCCATCATTTACCCGATATGACCATGACAAACTGGACCGACGTGGCCGCCGAGGCCGACCTGTTTGAAGGCGCTGGCATCGCCGTGACGCCCGAAGGCCAAGACATTGCGCTGTTCAGCGTGGAGGGCGAGGTGTTTGCCATCAACAACCTGTGCACCCACGGCAACGCCAAGTTGTGCGACGGCTTTGTGGAGGGCGACCACATCGAATGCCCCTTCCACCAAGCGCAGTTCAGCCTGCGCGATGGCTCGGTGGCTTGTGGCCCCGCCACAGAACCCGCCAAGACCTGGCCGGTCAAGGTGGAGGGTGGGCGGGTTTTTCTTCAGCTGGGCTGAGATCCAGGTGCGGTGCGTTTGAGTAGCATCGCATCCCCGTAGCTGAAAAACCGGTACTGCTGCGCAATTGCGTGGCGGTACAGGCCCATGATGTGCTCGTAACCCGCAAAGGCACTCACCAGCATCATCAGCGTACTTTTGGGCAGGTGAAAGTTGGTGATCAGCCGGTCGATCACTTGAAACTCAAAGCCCGGGGTGATGAAGATCTGTGTGTCGCCGCTGGCATGACCGAACTTGGCCCAGGATTCGAGGGTGCGAACGGTGGTCGTGCCCACCGCCACCACTTGGCCACCGCGTGCTTTGCAGTCGGCAATGGCTTGCTGCGTAGATTCGGGCACCTCGTACCACTCGCTGTGCATGGTGTGCTCGGCAATGTTCTCGGTCTTGACCGGCTGGAATGTGCCTGCGCCCACATGCAAGGTGACGCTGGCGGTGTGCACGCCACGCGCCGCCAGTGCCGACAAGACGCCTTCGTCAAAATGCAGCGCGGCCGTGGGCGCAGCCACCGCACCGGGAGCACGCGCAAAAACGGTCTGATACCGCTGAGCGTCTTCTTCCGAATCGGCGTGGGTGATCGCGCCCGCAGGGCGCTCAATGTAAGGCGGCAGTGGCACCACGCCGTGCTTCTCCATCAAGGCGTGTGGCTCATCGCTCAGTTGCAGGTGAAACAGTTGGCCTTTTTCATCGGGCCAGCGACCCAACAGCACGGCGTCAAACCCGCCCTGGTGGGCGCCGCCCATCATGAACATCTTGCCGCCCACCAGCGGCTTTTTGCTGACTTTCATGTGTGCCACCACCTGGTGACCAGGCAACACACGTTCAATCAGCAATTCGAGTTTTCCGCCCGAGGCTTTCTCTCCAAAAATGCGGGCCTTGACCACCTTGGTGTCGTTGAATACCAGCAGATCGCCCGCATTCAGCAAGCTGGGCAGTTCGTGAAAAATGCGGTCGACGACCGTGGCCGATGAGCCATCGAGCAAGCGCGAGCTGCTTCGCTCGGCGGCGGGGTGTTGGGCAATCAACTCGGGGGGCAGCTCAAAGTCAAAATCGCTGAGCGTGAAGTTGCGCGTGTTGGCGCTGGCGTGAGAAGTCATGGTGCTTCAGGGCCGAACAGGCCCGTACAAAGTAAAAAAATAGACACCACACCGGCAGGTGTGGCATGGGTTGCACCGCGCCACACGCATCGCACGCGTGGCAGGGCGGCTTCATTCAACCTATAAAGCTCAAATATCGATGTTGCCCGCCCGCAGTGCGTTGGCTTCGATGAAGTTGCGGCGGGGCTCAACTTCGTCGCCCATGAGCATGGTGAACACGCGGTCGGCTTCGATGGCATCGTCGATCTGCACGCGCAGCAGGCGGCGCACGGTGGGGTCCATGGTGGTTTCCCACAGCTGGGCGGGGTTCATCTCGCCCAAGCCTTTGTAGCGCTGGCGGCTGGTGGTGCGTTCGGCTTCGCTGATGAGCCAATGCATGGCTTGGCGGAAGTCGCCCACTTTTTCTTCTTTCTGGCGCTCGCCTTCACCGCGGCTGGCTTTGGCACCTTCGC
>Ga0315899_10002907_pt1 | contig 18767 bp, 16 predicted proteins | sample LakEriMetagenome_2_FD_203518 | JGI IMG/M metagenome (GOLD analysis project Ga0315899, IMG submission 203518) | Freshwater fungal communities from buoy surface, Lake Erie, Ohio, United States - Buoy 4 MA112 | ecosystem: Environmental > Aquatic > Freshwater > Lake | place: USA: Lake Erie, Ohio... | reverse complement strand
TCATTAATATGAATTTAGAATTCCCTTTAGAGAAGAAATATCCATTAGGTTCAGGTTTTGGACCAAGAGGTGCTTTATCAGGTGGTAAAATTAAAGCCCATAATCACCAAGGTCAAGATATTGCCGCTCCTGCAGGTACTAAAGTCAAATCAGTTGCGGATGGAGTTGTTGTTAGGTCAACCTCACCATCAGAAAGTGGTGGTTACGGTAATTTTATTGTTATCAAACATAAAGATTTTTATAGTGCTTATGGTCACTTATCTAAACGTGAAGTTAAAAAAGGTGATACCGTTAAAAAAGGAGAATTAATTGGTTTAGTTGGTAGTACAGGACAATCAACAGGACCTCACTTACATTTTGAAATTCGTAAAACACAAGACGGGTCTCAAGTTGACCCAAAACCATATTTAAACGGTAGTGAAATTAATGCAACCATATTATCTAAAACCGACACTAACGATAAAAAGGACAGTGACAGTGAAACCGACACTAAGACTGATGACGATACTGAAATTAAACTATCTAAAACCGACACCGATAATCAAGATTATGATGAGGTAAATGTTAAACATGTTAATCCGGGTTTATTAGACTCATTATTAGGTATGGCGGGTTTAAGTGAAGAAATCCAAAGAATGAAAGAAATTGGTGGAATTATCAATGAAGGTTTATATAATGGTAGTAAACTTGGTAAATTTGTGATTATATCAGATAACACAAGTAAGGGTCACGGTGGTAGAAAAAGAAATAATTGGGCTTCAGACAACGCTTGGGATTTAAAGGCACCAATAGGAACTTCAGTATATTCGTTTAGTAATGGTGTTGTATCTAAAGTGTATTTATCACGTCCAGGTGACGTTAAGGTTTATGGTGTACAATTAAGTATAAACGGTACTAAAGGTGACCCTGATATATTCTACACTCACTTAGATAGTGTCACATTAAAAGTTGGTGATAAAGTTAAAGTTGGTGATTATATAGGTAAAATAACAAGATGGCCAACATATCCTGAGCAAAGTCACGTTCATATTGGATTACCATATGGTAAAGAATTAGATAAACTTATTAGTAATAATAAGATTGATATGGAAATATTCCAATCTAAAAAAGACACTTCAGGTGATAAAGTATCAGACGATGATGATGACACAGAAACCGAAAAAAAAGATGATGATATATTAACTAAAACACCTAAAATAATTAGTACTCTAAGTAATCAAGAAAAACATGTAAATCCGGGATTATTAGATTCGTTATTAGGTATGGCAGGGTTGAGTGAACAGGTCCAAAGAATCAAAAAATTAATGAAATAATAGTTTTTCACTTGTTTTATGAGTATTTATATATTACATTTGTAAAACAAATAAAGAAAAACGTTCTTTAAATAAAAAAAATACAAATAGACTTGATAAATTAAAACTTATTACGTAGATTTGTAAAACAATTCAGAAATAGGTTTGGAATTATCAGTAAAACTAAGGTTTCCTAACTCTGAAAAAAAAAATTAAGAAAAAGGTTGACAATGTGAAACGTTCTTCTTAAATTTGAAAAACAAACTTGGTAACGACCAAGACGTTCTTTGAAAAAAATGGAATATCCATTCAGAATGTTTGATGATGAGACCCTTGTGGTTGATTTTGAGTAACAAACTGATAAAAGATATTAGGCCGTGTATGGTCTCTAAATAAACTACGAAAGTAGGATAAAGTGAATCAGAAGTGTAACTGATTTGCGTCTTGGGAAACCGAGGTCGAGTACACAAGCGGGATACCGTTTAACCTTTAGTATCGAGGTCAACGATGTAGAGAAAATGGTTAAATGATTGGGCGATGTGGGTCGTCTGATTGAGGTGGGAACACCAATAGGAATAACTCGTAGGGATATTGTAAAACATAGGATTATCCGATTCTATTATTACGTGTTCCAATATCAAAGGGTACTTAAAACCGAAAGGTATGATAACAAACAGGTGGTGCTGACATTATCCTTGACAATTCTTTACCAAAAGAATTATCTCGAAGTAATCTTGAAATATGGGGATGGGGACATTTCAGAGAGTAGTTAAGTATCGAGTTGTTCAAAAGATAACTTGGCTTGTGGGCAGACCACTACTTTCACAATCCACGACACAAAAAACTTTAATTTACAAGGTTAATGTAAAAATTAATGATGAACTTAAAGGAAAAGTGTCTGTCAGGTCTAAGCGAAAGGTGACTACATAGTCGTGAGTTGTTCACGGCACACAAAGTTCCCAAGACTGAGTGTAATTTTACCAAAGACCTCTAATCCCGCAAGGACGAGCTGGGGAGGCATCCTCGGAGAGAGTTGAGTAATGAGAGAGTAAGTTAGACCTCAAGGAGTGGTTCACCTAAATAACCGTCACTGAGAAATACTTCTCAAAAGGAAGTGGATAAGAGTAGAAACAATAATGACTCTAAAGGTTCTCAACATAACGTATAATCTCAGCGTTTTTTTTACATATAGCAGGGGGGAGGTAAGGTATCTCATCGGTCTCATAAGCCGACCCAAATTGGTTCGATTCCAGTCCGTTGCTACGATACAATAAGGGAAGTTAACACTTCCCTTTTTTTGTTTTTATAATATTTTTAAGTATGGAAAAATTTGATGTTTACTTAATAATTTCTTTATTAATATTTTTTGGGATTTCACTAACAGTTATAAATTATATTCTGTATAAAAAGATTTTTAATTACAATAAAAATTACAAATTATTTGTTGAAGAAATTGAAAAAAAAATAATTCTTAATGAAGATAATTTTAGATATATGGTTGATGATTTAAGAGGTGAAATTCACACAATTAGTAAAGATATTGAAGTTAGTAACTTTAACACTGAACAAAAATTAGTTAGTGATTTAGAAAAAATGTTTACTGAAAAAATAAAAGACCCATCCTAATTAAAATGGTTTTTTTTTAAGTTGCTATATATTTATTAATAAAACTAAAAATATGAAAAAAGTTATACGATTAACAGAATCGGATTTGGTTCGAATTGTGAAAAGAGTAATTAAAGAAGGAAGTAATCCGAAAGTTTTAAATAATCTAATTCACCACGCAAATCAAAGACACCCACAATATAATCCTAAAGGTTTGACTATCACACAAATTATCCAACAAAATGGAGGTATTGATGCTGTTTTAGAAACTTTAGCAAGTTCAGGTGTTGACAACAATCAGAGATATGATATTGCTGGAGTAATTTCAGATAAGTTTAATGGAAATGTACCTGGTAATATTAGGGCTAAATTAGAACAGTTTAGAGAAAAAACTACAGGTGAAAAATTTATGGGTGGTGTTAAACAAATATTTAAAGGTCCTAATGAAGACCCTGATGGAGAAAGTTTTAAATTACCTGGTTTAACCGATAGAGGTGGGGGCTGGGGCTCATAATAAAAAAAATTTAAAAAATAATGGGGACTTTAGTCCCCATTTTTAGTTTGTAAGGTATTGTTATACATAAAGTATAGTGATATTATTAAACCTCCTAAGAAACCACCAAAGTGTGCGTAATCACCTATTATTATTATTTCACTTTCTCCGAAGAAACCATTAAGAATCCAAATTATTACTATAATAGATAATACTGTTTGTTTAATGTTTTTAATGTTAAGAAGGTTAAAAAATAGGTAGATAATTATCAGTCCTGAAATTGATGCCGACGAACCTAATGTTTTAGATATTACATTATGGTATAAGTTAACAACTTCTTGTTTTTTAACATCTAAAGTCTTTAAATAATCATCATCAATTTCACCATCACTAAGTTTAATATCTTTAATATTGATTCCGTTATCGGTGATTAATTGTTCAATGGTTGTTTTATTTTCGTAGTAAGCGTAATTACAAAACATATATCCAATAGTTCCACATATAAAATATATTATAATAAAAAGTTTTGTTCCGAATTTTCTCTCAATAAATGGTGCGAATATTAAGAATAAAATTGTGTTAGATAATATGTGTGAAATTTCATATTGGTGTATGAAAAGTCTAGTTACTACCTGTATTGGATTGAAACTATCTGAGTAAGTCGGATAAGCACCAAAATAATCTTGTAGAACTACGTCAAAAAGTGCGAACACCATTACAGATAAGAAATAAACTAAAAAGTTTATTTTAATAATAGTTTTAACTCCGATAGGTAAATTGGCGAAATATGTCTTAATTTTTTTCATATTACTAAATTAAACATATTTTTAATCTTAACAAAATATTTATTAATAAAATTAAATTTATGAGAAAAGTCACAAGATTAACTGAAGCGGATTTAACACGTATAGTTAGAAGAGTAATTAAGGAATCTAAATATGGTTCTTTTGATGATGAAGAATGGTATGATTCTGATGATAAACGTTTTGGGAAAGAAGGTTTTGAAGATATGGAATATGATGAAGAAGAATTTGATGATTTTGATGATTTTAGTTCAAAACACGGAGAAGACACTAGATGGTTTGGTAAAGGTGATAGTGGTAAAAAAATGTTTGGTCATTATAAAGACCACCACAAAAAACCATTCAAAGTTAGAAGTAGAAGAGATTAATAAAAAACCCCATCCTAAAAAGGTGGGGTTTTTCATTTGGTGGAGATAGAGGGAGTCGAACCCTCGTGTTGTCCATCTTGAATACTAAGGACTACACGCTTAGGTTAACATTTTCTAATGTTCCAAAAATAGTAAGTTTGTTCTTCATCATCGTAAACTAACAACCAATGAATGACTCGATTTCGGGTTCAGTCATTTTTCCACCTTTGTAAAGACTTCTGTTCCAAGGTTATATGTCCATCGACCCGTTAGTAATTCCCTAATCTTAGGCAGCTACTGCAGCATCTTCACGGATTAATCCGATAGTTGCCATTTTGTTAAGAACGTTGCCGTCTATAAATTGATACCATAGATTTAAGTGATAGATATCCTCTCACTGCGTGCCCCGAATAACCAACAATGTCAGTCAATTCCAAGTTATCCCCATAAATCAAAGAACTGTTTGTCTTTCTCTATACAAATATAGTAAAAAAAAGTAAAAGACCAAATGGTTAACATATTTATATAAAAAACTTTTCTATATGGAAGAAAATTTATACCAATATTTAATAAAGTTAGCCGAAGGTGATAAATCATTTATAACCAAAATAAAATATTATGATGAACCTAACATTATTGATTCAATTAAGTTTAATGAAAATACACCTTTAAAATCTATTATTAAATTAGAATTTAACACCAGAGAATTTTTTGAACTTTTTCCGTATAATGATTATGATATGGATTTGATTGAAAAAATAATGTCTACAAACTATAGATACTATTATGGTGGTCCTGATTTTTTTGATAGTTATTGGGCCGAAGAAGAATGGCATAGTGGTTATATGATTGATAATCTTACAGACGACTTTAATATTATTAAAACTATCGTCAAAAATATTGACCCATCGTTTAATTTTGAAGAAACTGATAGGGAACTTAATGAAAAAATCGCTAGTTTATTATCAGAATTAGATGAAAGTTCTGTTGACGACATTACAACAGAATATGTGAATTTAGTTAACAGTTCTTGTAATAAGGCTTATTATCAAATGATTAAATCAGAAACCCAAAATAAATTTATGTCGTTAGGTATATATGAAAAATTGTATTCTGAGACTTACTATACTACATTAGGAAATCTTATACGTTTAATTGAAAAGTTCAATCTACAAGAATCTGATGTATCATTATATAAAATTATTGAAATTTATTGTGAAAATATTGATGTTACCGATGAATTATATGAGCTTCAATATGATATAGCTTTTGATTATTATGACAATGATGAATTTAAAGAAAATATTAAACGTTATTTAAACAACTTATTGGAAAAATCTGAGGAATTTTTAAATCAATCACCCAATGGTCCTGAACTACGTAAAATGATGGAAATAATAAATCAAAAAGGTGGATTTAATACTTGGATTGATTTACGTGAAAAAGAAAGTAAAATTAATTTCCAATCAATTAATCCTGAAAATAATACAGTTGTTTATCTAATGAAAAGTAAAAATTCTAGTTGGAGAGCGGAACAAAGAAGTGTTACTACTCTTGATGAATTAAATAACGTACTGTACCACCCAGAATTATTTGAGCAATTAAAACAATTAGCAAAAAAATTACTAAGTGAACAAGAATCGTATGATGTACCAAATACTGTGAAAGATTTTATAGTTAATAATCCTGAGATTGTTAATAATGAACCATTACCTATTGATATCCTTAATAATAAAATTAGTATGTATAATTCTAAAACAACTCCAAACCCCAACCTTCGTTTGGATGACTTATATGAATTAACAAAACAACCTAACCCACCATTTAAAATAGATTTGTTCGGGATTAATGGTCAAGTGATTAAAACATTCAGTTATGATACTAATCCAAACACTACTTTTACATTAACATTAAACCCTGTTTGGGGTAAGACTTTACCTGGTATTAAAATTAATTTTTAAATATTGTTTGACATTTAAAAACTTTCCGTAAATTTATAATATGGAAAGAGATTATAATTTATTAAAAGAAGTGTTATCGGTTCCGACCAAAACATATAAAGAAGGACTAATGGTTGAGTTCTTAGAAAAATGGTTGACTGATAATAACTTTGAATATTACTTAGATGATATGAATAACATCTACGTAACAAAACAAACCGATGAGGTTGAGTTTTTCCCTTGTGTTGTTGCACACACTGATACCGTTCACAATATTGACACAATTAACGTTATGGAAGAAACATTACCTAATGAACAAGGTGTGTTAAAACCGGCATTAAAGGCGTATAATGATTCAGGAAAACCAACAGGTATTGGTGGTGATGACAAATGTGGGGTTTATGCTTGTTTGGAATTACTAAAAGAATTACCAAACCTTAAAGTTGCATTTTTTGTTTCTGAAGAAACAGGTTGTCACGGCTCACGTAATGCTGACCCTAAGTTTTTTAAAAATGTAGGTTACGCAATTCAATTTGACGCACCTGGTAACTTAATGGTTAGTGAATACTGTATGGGAACTAAATTATTTGACCGTGAGAGTGATTTCTTTGATAAGTGTGACAAAGTATTGACCGAAGGATTTGAAGGTCGTAACGAATACCAATCACACCCATATACGGATGTTTACGCTCTGAAAAAACTTTTTGATTTCTCTTGTATTAATTTTGCAATTGGATATTACGATTATCACACAAAAAATGAATATGTTGTAATTGAAGATGTGTATAGTGGAATTAAAACCGGAAAAGAAATGATTGAATCTTTGGGTTGTAATTTTTACAAATACGATAAAGGAAAAGGTGAAGTTTTTAGATATTAAAAAAGGGGGGTTTTAAGCCCCCTTCTTTTTTCTACCTTTTTTTGATTTTGTTTCAATCTTAATTTCTTTATTTTCCGCAAAGATTTTATATTCAACATTCTCAATAATATTACCTCTTAAAACTTCCTCAGAGATATAATCTTCAATCTTGTCTTGGATTGCTCGTTTAAGTGGTCTAGCCCCATAAATTTCATCATATCCAACTTCAGATATTAAATCAATAATTGATTCGTCAAAATTGATATTAAATTTAAGACCTACAAGTCGTGAATTTAATCTTTCAATTTCAAGAACAACAATTTTCTTAATGTCTTCTTTAGATAAAGTTTTAAATACTACCACTTCATCAATACGGTTTAAGAACTCAGGTGCAAAGAATTTTTGTAATTCTTTCTTTAACATTTCACGTTTTTGTTCTTCGTGTCCGTAATTTTTAGATGACGTACCAAATCCAATACCTGTACCAAATTCTTGTAATTTTCTAACACCAATATTTGATGTCATAATAATGATACAGTTTTTAAAGTTAATTTTTCTACCCAAACTATCAGTAAGGTGACCTTCATCTAAAACTTGTAATAATGTTGAGAAGATATCTTTATTTGCTTTTTCAACCTCATCAAATAAAATAACCGAGTAAGGTTTATTTTTAACTTGTTCTGTTAATTGTCCTCCTTCATCATAACCAACATATCCTGGAGGTGAACCAATTAATCTTGAGATATTATGTTTCTCTTGATATTCAGACATATCAATTCTGATTAACGCATCTTCACTACCAAAAATTTGTTTAGCCAATTGTTTTGCTAAGTGTGTTTTACCAATACCGGTAGAACCTAAGAAGATAAACGAACCGATTGGTTTATTAGGGTCTTTAATACCTAATCTATTTCTTCTGATTGACTTTGCAATTGTTGAAACCGCTTCAGGTTGACCAATCACTTTATCATTTAAAATAGTTTCCATTTCTGCTAATGATTTTGTCTCATCAGAATTTAATTTAGAAATTGGAATTTTAGTCATGTTTGAAACCACTTCATAAACTAATGTCGTTGGAATCTCTTGTTTGTTAATATTTAAACTTTCCTCAAATTTTTTCTTCTCAGTTTCTAATTTGGTTAAAACTCTCTTCTCTTTATCTCTTAACGCCGCAGCTGCTTCATAATCTTGACGTTTAACAACATCAAGTTTTTCTAATTTAATTTGTTGAGCTTCTAATTTTAATTCGTCAATAATCTCAGGCATCTTAACCTCAACTTGACTTCTCGCACCAACCTCATCAACAATGTCAAACGCTTTATCAGGAAATTCTCTATCCGTAATATATCTATCCGCCAAATCAACACATAAATTCAATACTTCCTCAGTATAGATTACTTTATGATAATTTTCATATCTGTCCTTAGCATTTTTTAGTATTAATAAAGTTTCATCTTTAGTTGCGGCATCAACAATAACTTTTTGGAAACGTCTTTCTAACGCACCATCCTTTTCAAAATTTTTACGGTATTCGTCCAACGTAGTTGCTCCGACACATTGAATCTCACCCCTTGCTAATGCAGGTTTAAATATGTTAGACGCATCCATTGAACCTGATGAATTACCCGCACCAACTATGGTATGGATTTCATCAATGAATACTATGATGTTTGGATTATTTTGAAGTTCTTCAATAATAACTTTCATTCTTTCCTCAAACTGTCCACGGTATTTTGTACCGGCAACAATTGAAGTCATATCCAAAGATACAATACGTTTATCCATCAAATTTCTTGGACATTCACCATTTAAAATTTTGATTGCTAATCCCTCAACAATTGCCGTTTTACCACAACCTGGTTCACCAATTATTATTGGGTTATTTTTCTTTCTACGTGAAAGAATTTGAGCAATTCTAGTAATCTCTCTATCACGACCAATAACAGGGTCTATTTTACCTTGTTCTGCTAGTTTTATTAAATCTCTACTGAAATTGTCTAAAACAGGTGTTGATGAATCACCGCTTTTACTCTTACTTTTACCATCGTTATCAACTGATTCAATCATAACTTAACTTTTTGTCTAATCTTAGTTGTAAAACATTTAAAAATCAATTGATTTGAGGTTGTAAATTAATTTGACTTTTGAAAGTTTTAGTTTATAATTTCTATACAAATAAATATTAGATTAAAAAAATAAAAAAAATGATTAAAGAATTAGAGAGAGAAATTAAAAATTTCGTTAATGAATTTCGTTCAACTTCAAATTGGCCTAACACACCATCTAAACCTTGGAATTCGTCAGTTTGGACACCTGAATTTCCATATAATGGAAATTTCCCAATTAACACAACTAATTGGCCGACAAAATACTTCAACAATACTAACGTATTTCCAAAATCAACTTACCAAGTATATGAAACAAATGATACTTATTATGTAACTTTTGAATTACCTGGATACAACAAAGAAAACTTAAAAGTTGAAATTAGTGAAAACGTTTTGACAGTTGAAGGTAAAAGAGAAATCGGATACGGTGAAAATACTTACACATCTTCATATGACGAAACTATTTATTTAACATCTTACGAGTATGATTCTAACAAAACATCTGCAGAAATTAAAGACGGTGTTTTAACTGTTACATTACCAAAATACAAAAAGGATAAAAAGAAAACTGTAACGTTAATCTAATAATAACAATCCCCACTCAAAAGGTGGGGTTTTTTAATTTAAATTACTATGGCAATAATTAAAGAAGAAATTAGAGGAACAAAAATTATTTGTGAGATTAAATCAAGTAATTTTAGAAAGGCTGAGTATGATACCGAAACTAAAAGTTTAATTATTGAATTTAATAATGGTATTAGATATGAGTATTCAGAAGTACCTCATCAAATTTTTACTCAAATGAGATTAAGCGAATCTCAAGGAAAATTTTTTACAACAAAAATTTCTAAAACATTTAAATATAAAAAATTGTAATATTTAAATTACTCAAGTATTTATAAATATGAGTAATTTAAATGATATCTTAAAAAGTTTTCATTTACAAGACGAACTTAACCCTAAAATATGGGAAGAAAATAATGGGGTCTATATTATGAACCCTAAAGTTCGTACTCACTTATTAGAAATTGCCGATGATTTTATAGAATTTATTGGTGTTGATATTTTAGTAAGTGATGTTGTAATGACAGGTTCTTTGGCTAATTATAATTGGTCAAAATTTTCCGATGTTGATATCCATATAATGGTAGACTTCAATCAGTTTTCTGATGATGAAAAACCGTTGTATGAAGATTTATTTTTCTTAAAAAAATCCCTTTATAACACAAAACACGATTTTAGAATTTTTGGTTACGACGTTGAACTTTATGTTGAAGATGAGTCAGTAATAAAAAGTGTTAAAAACATTGGTGTATATTCATTATTAGAAGATGAATGGATTACCGAACCCGAATCTGAATCCGTTGAAATTAATTACGACATTGTTAAAATAAAATCTAAAGAATGGATGAAAGTCATTGATTCTCTAATAGACAATGTTGATGACGAAGATTTAGACACTTCAAAAAAACTAATCAAAAAATATACTGACAAAATTAGAAACTTTAGACAAACCGGACTTGATAAAGGTGGTGAGTATTCTAATGAGAATTTAGTGTTTAAAGTACTAAGACGAAACGGGTATTTAGAAAAACTAAGAGGGTTATCCGATAAAATCACAGATAAAAAATTATCACTAAAAGAACTAAATATTTAAACCTTATGTAAATATTAGGTTATGTGATATATTTATATATAAAAAAATAATTAACAAAAAAAATATAAAATGGGAAGTTTGAAACCAATTGGTAGTGAAAAACTACAAGGTATGGATAAAATAAGACGTATAATGGAAATTGCCCGTTATAACGAAAATACACCTGAATCAGTTAATGAAACATCATCTATTGAATATAGTAAAACATTGGCTGACGGTAGACGATATGAAATCGTTAAGGAAAGAAATGGTTATGTAATCAAAAGAACGTTAAATGAATCAACTTCTGAATTAGATTATATTGAACCGATGAAAAATAGAAAATATTACTCATCGTATTCTCAAGCCTTAAAAAGATTAAATTTAGTTGCAAGAGAGGTTAACGTTAATGAAGGTTACGAAAAAGGTATGTCATTATTTACTGAGAGTGAAGAAGATGAAACAAGATATGTAATAAAACCATCATCAACTAAAACTGAGTCAAACGAACAAGCGGCACCTGCTCCTGCACCCGCTCCCGCTCCGGCACCCGCACCTGCTCCTGCACCCGCTCCCGCTCCGGCACCCGCACCTGAAGATGATTTAGGTGTTGATGAATTACCTGATGATATGGGTGATGAAGAAAATGATGAAGAAGAAAAAGTCACATTAAAATCAATTCAAAAATTAACAGGTAAATTAGCTCAAAAAATTAGAGAATTTAATGGTGATGAAGAAGAAGAAATGTCTTCAAAAGATATGAAATATGTCATCAATTCTATTCTATCGGCTTTAGATATTGATAATATGGACGAAAACGATATTGAGTCAATTGTTGATAAATTAGAAGGTGCTGAAGAAGATGGTATGGATGACGAAGGAATGGGTGATGATGAAATGGGTATGGACGATGAAGAAATGGGGTCTGATATATCAGGTGAAGAAATGGCTGAAGGTTTTGATGATTTTGAAACTAAAATTGCAAGAGGAAATAGAGACTATTCAAGTGATGAGTTTAGAAGATTACCTAAGAGATTATCTCACGATAACTTAGATGACGATTCAATGTCAATCTATAAATTTAATAAAAAATATGGTCACGGTAGACATAGACATGACGATGATGATAATGATGATGAATATGATTTACACGATTTATATGAAATAGATAAGTCAGACATTGATGATGTATTTGATAACATCAGAGAAGAAGATGATGAAGACATGTCTAATTATCCAAAACACGGTGCTAGAAGACCTAGAAAAACGTATGAAGAAGTTTATTCAGAATCTAAAGTTGATAAAGTGTTAGAAAAATATTTCAAACCTGGTAAAACTGAAAAATTGATTAACGAACAAAAAAGAGACACTGTATCTAAAGTTAAATCATCATCAACTAACGTTGTTCAAGAAATGGTTTCATTAAAAACTATTAAACAATATCCTAATATTAAATTTTTAGGTAAAACAAAAAATAACAACTTAGTTTTTGAACATAAAAATGAAAGAATACGTATAACACCTAAAGGTGATATTATATGAGTTATTTGATATATGTAAATGAATTAGGTCCTAACTATAAGAATGATAATATTTACGAATTTATATTTTCTGATAGTTTGACAGATGTTTGGGGAGAATCGTGGGAATCAAAACCGTCAAACGGTTACCCTTCACCACCCGACATTAATTTTATTACAAAAGTAGGAGTTCTGAAAAACGATAAAATAAAAATGTCGGTAATTCAGAACTCTGACTATTTTTCAATGATAGATGCGGTGGACGGTGTTATCGCTTTATCTTGGGAAGATGAAACTGATTATGTTGATTTTGAAACTGAAAAAAGATTAGTTTTTAGATTTGGTGATGATGAACAATCGGTTAAAGATAAATTATATGAACGAGATATCGTTTTGGAGTTTGAAAAAAAAATGATATATGAATCTTAAAAAAAAAGAAATAATATTGGTTAAACACGGAATCAGTGAATCAATATTAAACAGAATGACCGACGAACAAATTAATAGTTTATATATTAAATTAACAGAACAAGTACAACAAAAAACAACTGTTGGACCTCAAGGTGGTTCGGTGACACTTAAACCCGGACAAACTAAAGTTGATTTAAAACCCGTACCTAATTCACCTGGAACTATGGAAGTAACTGAGGATGATTTAGACGAAAAGGCGGTTTCACAAAAACAACAAGAATTTTTTGGTGTAGTTAGAGCAATGCAAAAAGGTAAACTACCTAAGAAAGGTAAAGCCGGTAAAGCCGCAAAAGATATGTCAAAAAAAGATGTTAAAGATTTCGCGTCAACAAAACATAAAGGTCTACCAATTCACGCAAATGAAGAGACATCACCATTAATGACATTAGCAAAACAAAAAATGGCCAACAATTATATATCCGCGGTTAATAAAACTTATCCAACTTTAACGTTTGGTGAGGGTGAACTTGAGGAAAAAATAACTAATTTAGTGGAAAAACATATTCATCCATCAATGACTAAAAATGATTTGATAACTACTATTAAAAATTTAGTAACAGAATCACCTATCATTGAAGAACTTGATGAAGAATTAACTGAAAACCAATTACCAAATTGGTTACAATGGAATTCAATCAAACAAAATAAAAAATAAAAAAGATATGAGTTTAAATAACAACATTGAAAAAACCCTAAAAATTAAGAATGTTTTAGAGACAAAATTTATTAATGAAGGTCTTACTAAATCAGAAAAAAAACTTTTAGATATGGTTAAAGGAAGGTTAAATGAAGCCCCGATTGATTACTCTGACGTTGGAGGTGCGAGAATGAACCCTCAATTACAAGGGTCTGTTGAAGGTGGACAAACTCCATATTCTAAGATGGGTTTATCAAATGAGTTAATAGAATTATTATCTAGTGAATCATTTAAAGACTCTGTTGAAAAGGTTAAAAGAGCAATGGGTGATAATTCACCTGTTGAAGGTAATCCTCAACAAGTTTATATGCAGTTGATGGGAACCGCTATGGGTGGTTTACAAGAGATTGTTGGTAGACAAATGAGACATAAAAAGGAGATAGAACAAATGGCTTTAGAATTAGTTTCAAAACATTTCGGTTTAGATTCTCCAAGATATAAAAATGTTATTAAACTTAAAGCCGAATTAATTTCAGGACCAAGAGGAATGGTTCAAGGGATGAGAACAAAACCTGAAAATTTTTCACGAGAAGAAATTGTCAAAGCATTTAAAAATGCAGACCAACATAAAGAAGAGTTGGAAAAATTCGCACAAGAATTTGAAGATATGGGTGTTGAATTTGATTGGGAAAAAGGTGAAGAAATCGTTGCAAAGAAAATGGAAGATGTTGCAATGAAAGAATTTGAAGGTCAAAAAAATAAAAGAAGATTTGTTAATTCATTAGTTCAAGGTGCGGCATTTAACTTAGGTCATTTATTTACACAATTAGATGATAAAATTGCTGAGTTAGACCCTGAATTAAATGAGTTATATAAAGTTTCACAGGCTACTATGGAACATTTATATTGGGTGTATCCTAATATAGAACAAATGGCGTCGTCAGGTCAAGGTCAATTAGGTCAAGTATCAATAGATGAACCTGAGACACCTAACGGTCCTTATATTATAAATGCTAAAGGTGCTACATTACCGTTGTTAATTCACGAATTAATGAAAGGTGTTTTCCAATTTATGGTTTGGGATAGTTTACCTGAAGATGAAAAACAAGCGAATATGATATTAGGTTCTGAAGACACATTACCTGGTGAGGTTTGGGATTCGTTATTAGGTAAAGCGTTTTATAAACGATTATTACAAATAATGCCTGCGGAATTTAATAACTTTGTATCTAATGACACTCAAAGTCAAAATATAATTCAACTTTACTTAATCAATAAAATTAGTTTATTATCCCCTGATGATATTAAAACGTTGGCGGAAGGATTAATTAAAAATGACCCAAGAACTCAAGAATTCGTAAATAAACTAGCACAAGGTGCTAAAGCACAAGTTGAGAAATTGAGAGAATTACCAATTCAGTCACAACCTGAACAACCTCAAACAAACGATAACAACAACGATGATGATGATGATGATTGGGATGAAGATTTATCTTGGCTTGATGATGAAGATGAAGATTAAAAATGTCAAATTTAACTAGAGAACAAGTACTATTAGAGTATGTGAAATGTATGAAAGATACAACATATGCTCTAAGTACTTACTTACAAACATACGATAATACAGTATCAAAATATGTTCCATTAGAATTATTCCCCGACCAAATTACATTATTAGAGGATTATGAAAATTATAATGAGAACATTGCATTAAAATATCGTCAGGCAGGTGTATCAACAGTAACCTCGGCTTGGATATCTAAAAAATTAGCATTCGCTAAAAAAACAAAACCTGAGAAAATTCTTATTATTGCGAATAAATTGGACACCTCAATAGAAATGGCCAATAAAATTCGTGCCTTTGTTACTCAGTGGCCGTCTTGGACTGATGTTCAAATAGACCCAAATAAGAAATCTACAAAACATTATAAATTAACAAATGGTTGTGAAGTTAAAGCGGTGGCAACGTCAAAAGATGCCTTACGTGGATTTACCCCAACAATACTTGTATTTGATGAGGCGGCGTTTATTGAAGCCGATAGTGATTTCTGGTCTGCGTGTATGGCGTCGTTATCAACGGGTGGTAAGGTAATTGTTGTATCAACACCTAACGGTAATGACCCAATCTATTACGAAATTTACGACCAAGCGTTAAGAGGTATGAACGATTTCAAAATTACAGAAATGTATTGGTATCGTGACCCTCGTTATACTAAAGACTTATATTTTGTTAAAACCGATGATGCAATTCATTATCTATTAAACAAAGAAGAATACGGACCTGAAAAAATAGTTAGTTGGTCTGAGATAGAATTTGAAGATAGAAATTTTGACATAGCCAAAGAATTAATTAGTAATGGTTACAAACCTTGTTCAGATTGGTTTGAAAAAATGGTTAAGAAACTTAAATACGATAAACGTAAAGTTTCTCAAGAGTTAGAGTGTAATTTCCTTGGTTCAGGGGATAATGTATTTGATTCTAAATTAATGTCTAAGATAAAAGAAAATTATCTTAAAGAACCTCAAAATAAAATGTTAGGTAACCAATTATGGATATGGAAAGAACCTGTTGTTGGTCACAAATATATAATGGGGGTTGACGTTAGTAGAGGTGACAGTGAAGACTTTAGTTCATTTCAAGTTGTTGATTTTGATACGAGAGAACAAGTAGCGGAATTTGTCGGTAAATTACCACCTGATACAATGGCGGAAGTTTGTTATAAATGGGCTAATATGTATTCAGCATTTATCGTTGTGGATATCACAGGGGGGATGGGTGTTGCAACGTCTCGTAAATTACAAGAACTAGGTTACCGTGATTTATATGTTGATGGTGAAGATTTAGGTAATACTTGGAAATACAACCCAAAATCTGCTGAAAAAATTCCCGGAATAAATTTTAACAATAAACGTGTTCAAATTATTGCGTCATATGAAGAGGCAATGAGACACGAGTTCAAAATTTATAGTCATCGTTTATACAATGAAATGGATTCTTTTGTTTATATAAACGGAAGACCTGACCACCAAAAAGGAAGACATGATGACTTACTTATGTCAATTGCTATGGCGACTTATGTTGGTGAAACATCATTTTCAAAATTAACTAAAGTAACTGAACAAGCCAAGGCTATGATGGAATCTTGGTCAGTTAATAATAATGAATCACCAAAAGAAATAATAAATTTTGACCCGGTTATTCCATATTATCAAGAAAGAATGAATCAATTTAATAGTCAACAAGTTTCAAGAGAAGACTACAATAAGTATGGGTGGTTATTTGGAGTTCGTTAGTATTTATTGTAAGCTTTAATTATTGATAAAATCAATTAAATTTTTTTTATGGAACAAAATAATAACAATAATAACAATAATAATAACCTAACGGTTTGGCAACGATTATCCCAAACATTTGGACCAAATTCATTGTTAAATCAGGATTACCCAACGTATAATTTTGATAAGAAAGAATTATTAAAAACTACATCAAAACAAGAATACGAACAGGAAAAATTACAAGCACAACAAAGTTATTTTCTATCTACACAATGGACAAAGATTGAAAATAATTTATATACTCAAGCGGTTTATTATGAACCAACACGTTTGGCATCATTCTATGATTATGAGTCAATGGAGTTTACACCTGAAATTTCGGCAGCCTTAGACATATACTCTGAAGAGTCAACAACAGTTGATGAAGATGGTCACATGTTACAAATATACTCAGAATCAAAACGTATTAAATCAGTATTAACCGATTTATTTAATAATGCGTTAGATATCAACATTAACTTACCTATGTGGATTAGAAATACTTGTAAGTATGGTGATAATTTTGTTTATTTAAAATTGGACGCTGAAAAAGGTATTGTTGGTTGTATGCAATTACCGAATATTGAAATTGAACGTTTTGAACGTGGGATGCCAGCCAGAGAACAAAATATCTCAGAACCTGCGGAAAACAAAGGTCTTAGATTTAAATGGAAGGCTAAAGATATGGAATTCAATTCATGGGAAGTCGCACATTTTCGTCTATTAGGTGATGATAGAAAATTACCGTATGGTACTTCTATGTTAGAAAAAGCAAGACGTATTTGGAAACAGTTAATGTTGGCTGAAGATGCGATGTTAATTTATAGAACGTCAAGAGCACCTGAACGTAGAGTATTTAAAATTTTCGTAGGTAATATGGATGACAAAGATGTTGAGCCATACGTACAACGTGTTGCGAACAAATTCAAACGTGACCAAGTAGTAGATTCTAAAACAGGTAACGTAGATATGAGGTTTAACCAAATGGCGGTTGACCAAGATTACTTTATCCCTGTTCGTGACCCGGCAGCACCAAATCCAATTGATACTTTGGCAGGAGCCGCAAACTTAGGTGAAATTGCCGATATTGAATATATCCAAAAGAAACTATTGACTGCGTTACGTGTTCCTAAAGCATTCTTAGGGTTTGAAGAACCTGTAGGTGGTGGTAAAGATTTATCATTAATGGATATTCGTTTTGCAAGAACAATTAATAAAATACAAAAAAGTATTATTGGTGAATTAAATAAGATTGCTATTATTCATTTATTCTTATTAGGATTTGAAGATGAGTTATCCAATTTTACTTTAACATTAACTAACCCTTCAAGTCAGGCTGATTTATTAAAAATTGATGTTTGGAAAGAAAAAATGTTACTATATAAAGATGCAGTTACCGCAATTGAGGGTATCGCACCAACATCAATAAGTTGGGCGAAAAAACATATCTTAGGATTTTCAGATGAAGATATTAAACTTGATTTACAACAACAACGTATTGAAAAAGCCGTTGGTGCTGAATTAACAAATACCGCAACAATTATCACACATACAGGTATGTTTGATAATATTGACAAATTATATAGTAGTAAATCAGGTGGAACTCAAACCGCCGCAGCGGGAGCGACACCACCACCACCTCCGGGAGGTGATATGGGAGGTGACATGGGAGGTGACATGGGAGGAGGAATGGCCCCTCCACCACCAACAGGACCTGAACCTGGTGGTGAGGCAGGCGTGA
>Ga0315899_10002906_pt1 | contig 18768 bp, 16 predicted proteins | sample LakEriMetagenome_2_FD_203518 | JGI IMG/M metagenome (GOLD analysis project Ga0315899, IMG submission 203518) | Freshwater fungal communities from buoy surface, Lake Erie, Ohio, United States - Buoy 4 MA112 | ecosystem: Environmental > Aquatic > Freshwater > Lake | place: USA: Lake Erie, Ohio... | reverse complement strand
TGGGCACCGGCACCAGCGCAGAGGTCAGTTCGATCGCATCCTCGATCTCGCGGACCGCATGGAGCAGTTCGCAGGCCCCGTCGCTGAGGCGCAGCAGCAGCAGCTTTTCACCCTTGAGCGGCGCATCGGGCATGCCGACCAGCGGCAGGATCATTCCGTCGATCACCATCCGCGGGCGTGCCGCCGAACGGTCGATCGCGGCCATCGGTGCGGTCTCGATGCGTTGCACCAGTTCGAGCCGCACTGCCAAGCGGCGTCCGGCAAAATCGGTGAACAGCATCGCCCGCGCAGCGTTCTGCGCTGCGGCGGCGTCGTCCTCGACCGGCTGGAGCACCCGCGCGCGGCCATCGGATACCAGATCATGGCGCGCCGCGATATTGGTGACGTCGAGCAGCAGCACCGGCTGGCCATCATCGAGCAGGGTCGATCCGGCATAGAGCCCCGATTTCATCACCGTGGGCGCGAGCGGCTTGACCACCAGATCGCCGTGGCTGTGGATCCGGTCAACCACCAGCGCGAACAGATCGCCGCTGACCAGCCGCAGCAGCACCAGCGTCAGCTCGTGCCGGCCATCGCCCGATGTCAGCCCGAGCACGTCGGCGAGCAGCAGGCAGGGGATGCGGTTGCCGCGGAAGGTGACCAGCGTGGCCTCGCCCATTCGGGTAAAATCGAGCGCTTCGGCGCTCGCCTGGACGATTTCCTCGATATAGCTTTGCGGGATCGCGAAGCGCTGCGGGCCGACTTCGACGGTCAGGCCAGCAATGATGCTGAGCGTGAGCGGGATCTGCAGCGTAAACTGGGTACCCTGGCCGGGCACGCTTGCTACCTTGATCGAGCCGCCGACCCGTTCGAGGTTCTGGCGCACCACATCGAGCCCGACTCCCCGGCCCGAGACATTGCTGACCGTCTCGGCAGTGGAGAAGCCGGGTTCGAAAATCAGGTTCAAGAGCTTGTCGCGGCTCATCGCGCTGCGCTCGGCATGGGTGATCAGGCTGGTGGCGAGCGCCTTGGTCGCGATCCGCTCCTCGTCGAGCCCGCGCCCGTCGTCGCTGATGACGATGGCGATGGTGTTGCCCGCCTGCCGCGCGGCGATGGCGAGCAGGCCGATCTCGCGCTTGCCGCCTGCCAGCCGCGCCGAGGGCGGCTCGATGCCGTGATCGATCGCGTTGCGGATGAGGTGGGTGAGCGGATCGCGGATCGTCTCGATCATCTCGCGGTCGAGTTCCACATCGCCGCCGTCGATATCGACCATCACTTGCTTGCCGAGTTCGGCAGAAAGATCGCGCACCAGCCGGGGCAAGACGCCGAACAGCGTCTCGATCCGCTGCATCCGCATCCGGGTGATTGCATCGCGTACGTCGGAAAGGATCGATGTGAGGCGCTCGAACGGGCCGTCGATGGTCGGCTGGTTGCCCGCCTGCCGCAGGCGGTGGGCAAGATCATTGCGCGCCAGCACCATGTCGGACACGCCGCTCATCACGCGGTCGAGCAGTTCGACCGGCAGGCGGATCGTGCGCTGGGCGATGTCGGCGCGGCGCGCGGCGGGGCCGGCGGGATCCTCGCTCCGGTCGATCACCGCGCTGGCAGGAGCATGGAGCAGCGGGTTGGGGCTCTCTTCACCCTCGTCAGCCTCGTCTTGCTCGCATGCGTCACCGATCTCGTTGACCGCAGCGATCAGTGCCTCGTCGCCGCCTTCGGGAAATTCCTCGCCCGCCTCGATGGCGTCGACCATGTGGGCGATACGGTCGATGATGGCGAGCACGGCTGAAACCAGCGCACGGTCAGGATCGCGGCGACCGGCGCGGCAATCGGCCAGCGCATCCTCGGCGGCATGGCTGAGGCTGGCGAGCCGCGGGAAATCGAAGAAGCCGCAATTGCCCTTCACGGTGTGGACGAAACGGAAGATCGTATCGATCCGCGCGCGGTCAGCCGGATCGGACTCCCAGGCGACGATCTCGCCGCCCGACGCTTCCAGCATTTCGCGGGTCTCGGCGATAAAATCCGCCAGCAGATCATCCATTAGGTGCGCACCCTGTTGCCGCCTTTCGGCGCGAGTCTATGCGGCAGGGTTGGTTAACAAGCGCCTAGCGCGGCGCCCAAGCAGGGGCTTTCACGATAAAGATATGCCGCACCAGCAGCACTGCCGAAACCGCGCCGAACAGGTTGGCGGCGAGTTCGGCGGTATAGATCGCCGCCGAACCCATGCCCGGTTGCAGCACCAGCGCCACCGGCAGCATAACCAGAAACACCCGCGCCAAGGACTGCACCAAGGCGAAATAGGCCTTGTCGACCGCGTTCATCACCCCGTTGCCGACGATCAGCAACCCGAAGCCGGCATAGCCCCAGGCGGCGATTTCGAGGTAGCGCGCGAATTCGGCGACCACTGCCGGATCATCGGTGAACAGCGTCGCAAAACGCTCGCCCGCCGCGACCATCCCTAGCGCGACGGCAAAGCCCCAGACGACGCAGAACCCTGCCGCCCACAGCGCTGCCTCGCGCGCCCGGTCAAACCGGCCCGCGCCCCAGTTCTGGCCGACAATCCCGCCGATCGCGCCCGACAAGCCGAGCAACGGGACGATCACGAAGCTCTGCAAGCGGCCCGCCGCGCCGAAGCCCGCCACCGCCGCCTCGCCCTCGAGCGCGACCAGTGCGGTTAGCACTGCGAGGCCGAGCGGGTTGATCGCGTTGGAGAAGGCCGCCGGCAGGCCGACGCGGATGATCGCGCGGGCCTGCTCGAAGAGGTTGCACGTCCGCAGCAAGGCGAGGTTCAATGGCAGCGACGTAGCCCGCAGCAGCATCATCGCCGTCAGCACCCCGATCCCCCAGCCGATCACGGTCGCATAGGCCGAACCCGCGATCCCGAAGCCTGCAAACCCGAAGCCGCCGGTGATCAGCAACGGATTGAGCACCCAGTTGGCCGCCGCATAGGTGATGCTCACGGTGCTGGTCCGCCGGGCCTCGCCCTGTCCGCGCAGCACGCCGTTGAATCCCATGATCAGCAGGCTCAGCGGAAAGCCTGCGGCATAGGGGGTCATATAGGCGCGGATCAGCGGCATGAGGCGGGCAGGCGCGTTCATCGCGGTGAAGATGGTGTTGATCGCCAGCCACAAGGTGAGGCCCATCACCACGCCGCACAGGGCCGCGAAGACGATCCCGAAATTGGCGCGCATTGCCGCCTTTGCGGCGTCACCTTCGCCGAGCGCGCGGGCCACCACCGAATTGATCCCCACCATTACCCCGACGCCCAATGAGGTGCTGGCCACGGCGACAGGGAAGATGAAGCTGATTGCCGCCAGCGCGTCGCTGCCCAGCTGGCCGATGAAATAGGCATCGACGATCCCGATCGACATGATCGCCGCCACCCCGATCACCGCGGGAAGCGTCTGCTGGACGAGGTGCCGGGGAATGGAGCCGCTGACCAGTTTTGCTGCATGGGGGGCGGGCGCGTTCATTCCTCACAGGCCTAGCCATGCCGCGCGCGGCTTGCAAAGCATTCCCTGTGCGTGCGATAGCAACGTCCAAAGACTGACGGAGAGGAATGGCCGATGGCGACCCAGATCAAGCCCATGCCCGATAGTTTGGAGGGCTCATGCAGCAAGGAAGAGTGGCAGGCGCGGCTCGATCTGGCGGCGTGTTACCGCATCTTCGATCACCTGGGTTGGTCGGAATCGATCTACAACCACATTTCGCTCAAGGTGCCCGGCCAAGAGGATACCTTCCTCATCAACCCGTTCGGGCTGCTCTATTCGGAAGTGACCGCGAGCAATCTCGTGAAGATCGATGTCGAGGGCAATAATGTCGGCGGCTCGCCCTATATGGTGAACAAGGCGGGCTTCACCCAGCACGCCTATTTCCACAAGCATCTGGGCAGCCGTGCCGATGCGATCTGCCACGTCCACACTACTGCGACGATGGCGGTGGCGAGCCACAAGGACGGGCTGCTCCCGACCAATTTCTACGCCTGCAATTTCCAGAACCAGATCGGCTATCACGACTTCGAGGGCGTCACCGTGCGCGCCGAAGAGGGTGAGCGGCTGGTGCAGAACTTGGGCAACCACACCATCCTGATGCTGCGCAATCACGGCCCGGTGGTGATGGACCGCACCATCCAGGGAATGTTCGTCAAGATGTGGGCCTTGCAGCGCGCCTGCGAGATTCAGGTGGCAACGCTCAGCATGGGCAACCCCAACCTCGTCCCGCAGGATGTGGTCGACGTGCACCAGCGCGATCTGTCCGTGATGAGCGGGCAGGGCGGCGCGGGCCTGTTCGATTTCGAGGCGTGGAAGCGCCGCGTCGACAAGATCGACGATAGCTGGCGCAGTTAAGCGACTAAGGCTCATCCATGTCGCGCATGACCGTCAACGAGCGGCCGGTCGAGTTCCAGCTCGATCCCCGGATGCCGCTGCTCTACGCGCTGCGCGAGGCGATGAATCTCACCGGCACCAAGGCCTGTGGCGGCTTTGGCGGCGGGGGCGAGTGCTCAGGCGCGTGCATGGTCCTGGTCGACGGCGTGGCGCTGCGCTCGTGCAAGATTACCCTCGCCGAAGCCGAGGGGCGGATCATCACCACCATCGAAGGCCTCAGCCGTGATCGTGCCCATCCGGTGCAGCAGGCGATGGTGGCGCAGCAGGCGATCCAGTGCGGATACTGCACGCCGGGCATCGTCATCGCGCTTGCCGCGCTGATCCAGCGCAACCCCGCGCCCACGCGCGAGGAGATCGAGGGCGCGGTTCCCAATATCTGCCGCTGCGGGGTCTATCCGCGGCTGATCAAGGCGGTCGAGCAGGCCGGGCGCGTGGCGCAGCGGCAGGAACGCATCAGCGCCGCGCCTGCCCCCGGCATCAGCGCTGAGGATGCCGCCAAGGCCGTCCCGGCGCTGCGCGTGGCGCCTTCGGATTGAGCCGCCATCGGTGGCGAGGGGTCTGAAAACTCAGTAACGAAGCGTAAGGCCGACCTGGATGGTGAACGGCTGCCCCGGGAGCGCGCCGCGGGCGCGGTCGGTCACATAGAGCCGGTCAAACAGGTTGCGCATCGAGGTGAATAGCTCCCACTTGCCACCCGGCGGGCCATAGGAGGCGGCAAGATTGAACTGCGTCCAGCCTTCGATCAGCCCGCGCTGGCCATCGGGGGTGACCGTGATCAGGTTCACGTCATCGGCGAAGATCGACGACTGGCTCACCATCTCGATCTGGCCTGTGAAGCCCTTGTGCTCCACCCCGAGCGCGCCGGACACCAGCCATTCGGGCGAATAGGGCAGGCGGTTGCCTGCGATATCGCGCGCCACCCCGCAAGGCACCGCGCCCGATCCGGTGGCGACCAGCGTGCCGATGGTTGCGCCGTCGAAGCACGGGGCAGTAGCGATGCGGGTGCTGTTGTAGCGCGCCTCCTCGACCCAGGTGACTGCTAGCCGTGCGAAGATATCGGTATCGCCCTCGGTCCAGCCCGCTGCGCGTGACGAGGCATTGAGCGCCAGTTCGCCGCCGCGATGCAGCGTCTCGCCCGCCGAGGTCAGCGTCGCGCCCACCCCGCCAGCGACCGATTGTGCGACGATCTGGTTTTCGAAATCCATCACGAAGAAGGTCGCATCGGCATTGAGGCCCGGCACAATTTTGCCGCGCAGGCCGATCTCGTAGTTCCAGCTCAGCTCGGGATCGAGATCGACCGATCCGCCTGCCGCAGTGATGATGTCCTCCACCCGCGGCGGGGCAAAGCCGCGGTGGACGCCGCCATAAAGCGTGATGTTATCGGCAATCTTCCAGGTCGCACCGAGGCCCGGCAACACCTTGTCGAGGCTGCTGGCGCCGCTGGTCGCAGCGCTGACTGCGCCTGACGGACGGCCGCCAACCAGCAAATCGATTGGCAGGTTGCGGCGCGCAAAGTCGATGAATTCGGCGCGCACGCCCGGGGTCAGCGCGAAATCGCCAAAAACAAGCCGCGACTGGATGAAGGCGGAAAAGGCGTTGGCATCGCGCTCGTTGTTCTCGCGCACGCCGGCATTGACGCCGGTGCCGGCGGTGCGGGCGTCGGGCGTATCGCCGTTCCACTGGCGGCGGGTCTGGCGCTCCTCGTGATAGCGTAGGCCGATCTCTGTCTCGCCGCCGATGCCGATCAACCCATGATGGATGCTGAGGCGCGTCTCGATCCCGTAGGTATCATAGTCGCGCAGGCGCCCTTCGTTGCCGCAGGTGTTGTTGAGGTTGGCGAGGCCGCCGCAGGCCGGATCGCTCGCGTCATTGGGGCGCTGGTTCGAATTGGAGGACTGCCGCCACCAGTCGCGGGTGAAGTGGTGGTAATAGGTGGTGGTGCGCAGCGTCAGGTTCGCGGCTAAATCCCAGCGATGCGCGAGCGTCGCGTTGAGTCTTTCGGTCTGGAAGTCGTCGTTGACGAAGACATTGCCGCGTGGATCGGCGGCGAATTCGTCGCGGCGCAGGCCCGAATAGCTGACCTGGCTGTCCTCGCGGAAGCGCGACAGCTTGAGCGTCAGGCCGTGGCTTTCGCCTAGTTCCCACGCGCCCTTGACGAAGATGTCTGTGAATTTGAGCGACTGGTTGTCGCGGTTGCCGTCGGTCTGGTTATGGTTGACGTGGACCAGCACCCCGCCGCCCAGCAGCCGCCCGCCGACCTGCCCGTCGAGCATCAGCATGTCGCGATTGCCGCCCGCAACTGTGCCGCGCGCGGTGAATTCCTGGGGCACGTCGGGGGTGATGTAATTGACCACGCCGCCGATGGTCTGCGGGCCGAAACGCACCTGCGCTGCGCCTTTCAGCACCTCGATGCCGGTGAAGCGCTGGATCGGCGGGTGATAATAGGCGGCGTTGTCGCCATAGGGCGCAAAGCCCAGCGGAATGCCGTCCTCGAGCAGCAGCACCTTGGTCGAGCGGATCGGGTTAAGGCCTCGGATACCGATATTGGCGCGCATTCCCGCGCCTTCCTCATCACGTGCGAACACGCCGGGGACCTGCCGCAGCGCATCATTGACGTTGAGCACGCGGCTGCGGCGCAGGTCCTCGTCGGTCACCTTGCCGAAGGAACCGGTGATCACCCCGGCATCCTCGGCTTCGCCCACCACCACGATCTCTGTTGCCGGCTGGGCCGCGCTCATGCTTGTCGCTGTGCTTTCGGCGCTCTCGGCAGTTTCGGCGAGGGCTGGGAAGGCAAGGGTGGCGCAGCCAAGGAACAGAGTGGTGCGCGCGAGGAGACGAATCATGGATGACCTTTCTTGTCTGGCTGGAGCAGCTATTGCAACTTACTCGCAACTGCAAGGGCGAAAGGTAGTGAAATTGATAATCATCACCTATGGCATCGGGGCGGTTCCTGGCCTATGATTTTCCGTGCCCGGCAGCATCAGGAGCACGGCCATGAAGGCGACGATCTGGCACAACCCGGCTTGCGGCACCTCGCGCAAGACGCTGGCGATTCTCGAGAACCTCAGCGGCGTCGAGCTGACAGTGGTGGAATATCTCAAGGCCCCGCCGAGCGCCGAAAAGCTCGCCCAGCTTTACCGCGAGGCTGGGATCACACCGCGGCAAGGCCTGCGCCTGCGCGGCACCGACGCCGCCGAGCGCGGCTTGCCCGATGCGGACGACGCGGCGGTGCTCGCCGCGATGGCGGCCGACCCGATCCTGATCGAACGGCCTTTGGTGGAGACTGACAAGGGGGTGCGGCTTTGCAGGCCGCAGGATATTGTACTGGAGATTCTTTAAGTCCCGTACGCCGTCCGGCGTGCGAAATCCTCGTTCATGCTGGCTGCGCCAGCGTCGCTGCGGGCGGCCGGTTGGCCTTGCGGTCCGTTCTGCGGCGGGCCGTTCCAGCGCCAGGCGGTGCGTTTCGCGGAACAACCGGTCGCAACACGACCTCGAGCGCACGCGTGCGAGCCGCAGGTGCTCAAGCCCGAAGGGCTTGAAACAGCAGCGAGGACGCACCCGCGGATGCCGGTGCGCGAATCAAGAGCGCGTTAACTCCCGGTCGTCCTGAAGCCCCTTCCAGCCATGCAGCAGCACCGCGACGCACAGCGCGATGATCAGCCCGAAGCCCAGCCAGGTCGAATGGCCATAAAGCCATACGCCGAGCGCGGGCGCGTAGATGTAGCTTGCGCCAGCCAGTGACGCGACAATGCCGCTCGCCTGCCCCTGTTCGGCGCGGGTCACGGCGAGTGAGGTTCCGGCGGTCGTCCCGGGGCGGAACAGGCCGAAGCCGAGCGAGGCGATGGCATAGCCCAGCGCGATAAGGTGCAGATCGCCCGCCACCGCCAGCACCACTGTGCCGAGCGCCGCCGTGGCAATGCCCCACAATGTCGCCGCACGCGGGCCGAGGTCAAAGCGCGGGATCAGCCCCCATTGGGCGAGCAGCGTCGCAATCGCGCCGCTCATCAGCACCAGCCCCACCGGCCCCGCGCCTTCGGCAGGGTTGTCGCGCAGACCCAACCGGTCGAGCACCAGAAAGCCCGAAATCCCCAGCACCATCGCCTGCGCATGGCCGCCGAAGAAGCCGGCAAACACCCACGGGCGCAGCCTTGGATCGCGCCAGCTTAAGCGAGGCGGCTCGCCGTTCTCCTCGGGCTCGTCAGCGCGGGCAGGATCAACCGGCGCGCCCGACCCGCTCGAATAGGCGACCGCCTGTCCGCGTGCGGCATATTGCGGCTCGTCGTTGGGCAGCCGCCAGCGCAGCAGCACCAGCGCCGCCATCCCGATCGCGGCAAAGCAGATGAACGGCCCGGTGAGGCCGAGGCTCAGGAACGGCAACACCATCAAGGGCGCAAGCGCGGGGCCGATCACGGTGCCAAGGCCAAAGCTCGACGCGATCAATGACAGTGCCTGCGTGCGCTCGGCGCGCGGCGTACGCGAGGCGACATAGGCCTGCACGGCAGGCGGCGCGGCGCTGCCGAACCCGCCATAGAGACTGCGCGCGGCGGCAAAGGCGATCAACGCCCACACCGCGGAGAGCCAGCCCGACAGCCCGGCATGAAGCGCCAGCCCGCACAGCAGCATCGAGATGATGAAGCCGGCGAGCCCCAACGCCATCATCGCCTTGCGCCCGCGCTTGTCGGATCGCCGCGCCCAGAACGGCGCGCACACCACCCACAGCAGCGCCGACCAGCTATAGGCCAGGCTGATCCACACATCATTGACCTGCAAGGCCGTGCCGATCGAGGGCATCACCGATTGCATCGCGGTGTTGCCCGCCGCGGTTACCAGCATCACCATGAACAGCAGCGCCATGCGCGACGGCGGGATCCCGCCTATGGGGGCGGTGCGTGCGTCAGGCGTCAGGGCAGGATCGGTCTCGGCCATGCCAGAAACGCGCAGGCGGCTATTCGAAGGTCTCGGCCAGCCGCTCGGGCGCGGAGCCGGCCAGCTGGCGATGGATCGCGGCGAGTACGGCCAGGAAGATCACGCTCATCACGGTGTTGATCAGCGCGCTCACCAGCCCGGTGCCGATGCTCGCCACCGTCCCCCCGATGGCCGAGAGGATCAGCGTCAGAATGCCCTGCACCAGCGCGCCGATGATCACCACAGTGATGAAGAGCAGCACGAAGAAGGCGAAGATGCGCAAGGAATTGCCCTTGGTCAGCCGCCACGAACGGGCGATCGCGGCCAGCGGATTGTGCATCTCCTCGATCGCGATCACCGGTGAGATCAGCGAGAACTTCACGAACAGGTAGATCGCGATCACCACCAGCGCGACCGCCGCGAACGCCACCACCGGCGGCGGCGCGATCGCCACCATGAGGCCGAGCGGCAGGCCGATCACAACACCCACCGCCAACGCGCTCAGCACCTGCGCAGCGATGTAGGACGGGATCGCCTTGATCCCGGTTCCCAGCGCCTCGCCCACCGTGGGATTGCCGCGATCGGACAAGAGCGCGAGCAGGCTCAGCGAGCCGATGAAGCCAGCGATGCTGACCGCCAGCAGCACCGGCCAGTTATCGGCATAAAGCGCAGTGATCTGGTCGAGCGCGGCCTGCATCGCCACCGCGGGATCCGCGTTACCGCCAGAGGCAGGAGCCGTGGTGGTCGCCTCGGGGATGAACAGCGCGGCGGCAAAAGAGGGCAGGAAGAAAAACAGCCCCGCAATCGCGCTGATGGTGTCCTTGTTGGCCCCGATCAGCCCAGTCGCCGTGGTCCAGGCCACGCCCATGTCGAGTTTGGTGTTTGCCATGTGCTTTGCATCCGATCCGTGGGCAGTCAGGCGAAGTAAAATCACCTCTTGATAAGCGCGCTCAATGCCCTCACCGAAGCGGCATGGCAAGCACTGCTCCCGATGTTGAACTGCCCGTAGCCCCGGAGTGGCGGCGCGAGAGCGCGCCGGTGGCTTACGCGCAGGCGCTCGCGGCAATGGAGGCGCGCAATCAGGCGGTCGCCGCGGGCACGGCGGCAGAGCTCGTCTGGCTGCTCGAACACCCGCCGGTCTATACCGCGGGCACCAGCGCGGACCCTGCCGAACTGGTCGATCCGCGTTTCGAGGTCGTCGAGGCCGGGCGCGGCGGGCGCTATACCTATCACGGGCCGGGCCAGCGGATCGGCTATCTGGTGCTCGACCTGAACCGGCGCGGCAAGGACGTGCGCTGCTTCGTCCATGCGATCGAGGGCTGGGTGATCGCCACGCTGGCGCGCTTCGGGGTTGAAAGCTGGCGCGCGGAAGGCCGGGTCGGCATCTGGACCCGCGATATCGACGGGCGCGAGGCCAAGATCGGCGCGATCGGCGTGCGGGTGCGGCGCTGGGTGACGATGCACGGCTTTTCGGTCAATCTCGATCCGGACCTCTCGCATTTCGGCGGGATCGTGCCTTGCGGCATCGCCGAATATGGCGTCACCAGCATGGCGCGGCTGGGGCTGAGCGTGACGGCCGCGCAATGGGACGAAGCGCTGATCGCCACGAGCGATGATTTTCTTGACGCGCTGGCCGCCGCCGCCGCAAGGGCGTGCCGATGAAGCGCGTCGCTCCCCTGTTCGCCCTCACACTGCTGGCCGCTGCCTGCACCGACGGAGCCTCTGGCCCAGCCGCGCGCGGCGGCGAGGCGGCGGGCGAGGTGGCCGGCGGATCAATCAGCGATGCGATGATCCCGCTCGAACAGCTCGAGTCGGAAGGACCGCTCGCTCCGCGCCAGGAACCCGCGCCGACCGATCTCGATGCCGAACAGCCGGTGGTGACGCCGGTCGAAGGGGTCGAGGGTGCGCCCCCAAGCGAAGGGGCCGAACCAGCCCCCGCTGATCCGGCCCCCGAACCTTCCGAATAGTCGCGCGGCTTATTCGGCTGCTTCGGCCTGTTCCTCGGCCAGCGTCGGGTAATCGACGTAGCCTTCGGGGATCGGGAAGTACCAGCTTTTGGGCACGTCCTTGTTGGGGTTCCAGTGCGCGCCCGCCGCGATCCGCTTTTCGAGATCGGGGTTGGAGATATAAGGGCGGCCAAAGCTCACCGCATCGCACTTGCCGCTGGTGACATCGGCGACGGCTTCCTCGGCGGTGTAATCCGAATTGAGGATCAGCGTGCCGGTGTAGATCTGGCGGATCAGCGGGCTCTGCTTGGGAACATCGGTCTGGCCGAAAGTGCCATTGGGGCCGGGCTCGCGCAGTTCGACGAAGGCAAGGCCGAGTTCTTCGCACACCTTGGCCGCCGCGCCGAAGGTCGCCGCCGGGTTGCTGTCATCGGTGCCCTGCGAATCGCCATTGGGCGAGAGGCGGATGCCGACGCGGTCCGCGCCCCACACGTCGATCAGCGCCTCGAGCACCTCGCGCATGAAGCGGGTGCGGTTCTCGGGCGAGCCGCCATATTCATCGGTTCTGAGGTTGGTCTTGTCGCGCAGGAACTGGTCGACAAGGTAGCCATTGGCGCTGTGCAGCTGCACCCCGTCAAAGCCCGCCCTCTTGGCGTTTTCTGCCGCCCGACGGTAGTCGCCGATGGTGCGCTTGATGTCCTCGTGGGTCATTTCGCGCGCGACCGCATAGGGCTGCTTGCCGGTCGGCGTGTGGGCCTCGCCCGGAGCCTGCGTGGCGCTCGCCGAGAAGGGCGGCTGGCCATCGAGGAACACCGGGTGGACGATGCGGCCCATGTGCCACAGCTGCATGACGATCAGGCCGCCTTCCTCGTGCACCGCCTTGGTGGTGGCCTTCCACGCTTCGGTCTGCTCATCGCTCCAGATGCCGGGCGCCGAGGGCCAGCCGAGACCTTCGCGGCTGATGCCGGTCGCCTCGGTCAGGATCATGCCCGCGCCTGCACGCTGGCGGTAATAGGTCGCCATCAGTTCATTGGGGACAAACATCGGCTCGGCCGCGCGCCCGCGGGTGAGCGGGGCCATGTGAATGCGGTTCTTTGCATGGAGCGCGCCCATCTGGAGCGGCTGGAACAGGGCATCATGCATGTGTGGGAAATCCTCTTGAACCAGTTGCGATTGGCTATCCACTTGGCGACTGCGAGGCTACGGCGCAAGCATGGAAAATGAGGGTGCCGCCCAAGAGAAACTTGTGACCGAAGCGGCCCGCCCGCCCGCGTGGCTGCTGCTGCTCGCGCTGTTCGGGGGGAATGTCGCGCTGGCGATCGGCCCGTGGTTTGTGCGCCTGGCGGATACCGGGCCGGTCGCGGCGGGCTTCTGGCGGCTGTTTCTGGCGCTTCCCTTTCTGGTGGTGCTGGCGCGGGTCAATGGCCAGCGGCTGACCGGGATGGGTGCCAAGACCCTCGCGCTGGTGGCGCTGGGCGCTGTCACCTTCGCGCTGGATCTCGCCAGCTGGCATATCGGTATCGGCATGACCCGTCTCGGCAATGCGACCTTGTTCGGCAACGCCGGGTCGATCGTGCTGTTGTTCTCGGGCTTCATCATGGCCCGTACGCTGCCGGGGCGGCTGGAGTGGCTGGCGATCATCTTCGCGCTGGCGGGCGCGGCGATCCTGATGGGGCGCAGTCTGGAAATCTCGGACGAAACCCTGATCGGCGACCTGTTCAGCGTGGCGGCGGGGCTGCTCTATGCGGTCTATCTGCTCACCCTGCAGGGCGCGCGCCAAAAAACCGGGGTGCAGTTCGGATCGTGGAGCCTGCTGGTGTGGGTGAGCCTGTTCGGCGCGCCGGTGCTGCTCGGGATCGCAATGGCGCTGGGCGAGCCGGTCTGGCCGCAGGCGTGGGGGCCTGTCATCGGCCTGTTCATCCTCAGCCAGCTGGTCGGGCAGGGGCTGATGGTCTTCGCGCTCAAATATTTCCCGCCACTGGTGGTGGGCCTCGCCCTGCTGACCCAGCCCGCGGTTGCCTCGATCTACGGCTGGCTGGCATTCGGCGAGGTGCTCTCGCCGCTCGATATTGTCGGCATGGTGCTGGTGGGCGCGGCTTTGGCGGTGTCGCGGGCGCGGGCGACCTAGCCACTCTCGTCAACCCAGCTTTCGCCGGGGTGACGAGGGTTGTTCAATCCCCGCTGAAAGGCACCTTGCCCAAGTCGCCCATGCCCACAGTCCCGCTCGCCATTTCGAGCATCCGGTCGAGGCTGCGCTTGGCTTTCAGGCGCATGCCTTCCTCGATCTCGATCTGCGGCGAGAGGTCGCGCAGGGCGACGTAGAGCTTCTCCATCGTGTTCAGCGCCATGTAGGGGCAGATGTTGCACGAGCAGTTGCCGTCTGCGCCGGGGGCGCCGATGAAATTCTTCTCGGGCAGCGCTTTTTCCATCTGGTGGATGATGTGCGGCTCGGTCGCGACGATCAGCGTGTCGCCTTCGAACTCCTTGGCGAATTTCAGGATGCCGCTGGTCGAGCCCACGTAATCCGCGTGATCAATGATCGTCGGCGGGCATTCGGGGTGCGCGGCGACGGGCGCGCCAGGGTATTGCTCTTTCAGCTTGAGCAGCTCGGTCTCGGAGAAGGCTTCGTGGACGATGCAGACGCCCGGCCACAGCAGCATTTCGCGGTTGAACTTGCGGCTGAGATAACCGCCCAGGTGCCGGTCCGGCCCGAAGATGATCTTCTGCTCGGGCGGAATCTGCGCAAGGATCGTCTCGGCGCTGGAGGAGGTGACGATCACGTCCGAAAGGGCTTTCACCTCGGTCGAGCAATTGATGTAGGTCAGCGCGATGTGATCGGGGTGGGCTTCGCGGAACGCCTTGAACTTGCCCGGCGGGCAGGAATCCTCGAGGCTGCATCCGGCGTCCATGTCGGGCAGGATCACGGTCTTGTGGGGGCTCAAAATCTTGGCGGTATCGGCCATGAACTTGACCCCGCAGAAGGCGATCACGTCCGCATCGGTCGCCGCAGCCTTGCGCGACAGCTCAAGCGAATCGCCCACGAAGTCGGCAATGTCCTGGATGTCGGGCGTCTGGTAATAATGTGCGAGGATCACCGCGTTCTTCTCCTTACGGAGGCGGTCGATCTCGGCCAGCAGGTCGGTGCCGGTGGGGTTGCGGGTCAGCAGGCTCATCGGTCAGTCCCCGTTGTGAAGTTGGCTGCCGATATAGGGTGAGCGGCGCTATTTTCGAGCGAAAAACCGCGCGCGCCTACATCGTAAAGCCGGGCGGCAGGAACGGGCCCATCGGCCGCTCGGCCCCCGGGGTGCCCGCGATCACCGCCTCGGTGATGGTATAGCCCAGCGGCGAATAGGCGAGCGCCATCGAGGCGAGGAAGACGCCGACATTGATCCCCATGCCCCACCAATAGGCCGGATGCACCCGTCCGTTGGCGCGCCAGTCGGCCAGCATCGCGATCACGCCGAAGGTAAAGCTCGCCGAGACGGCGATCGGCCAGGCATTGGGGATCAGCAGCGGCATCGGCAGCAGCCGCCCGAGCCCGGGGCCGGTCAGCGCGCTCATCGCGACCAGCATCAGCCGCCGGTGCCAGCCGGTGTAGCGGCGCACCCGCAGCGCCCAGAGCGCCAGCCCGCCAAACACCAGCAGCCCGGCCATGTTGCTGATCAGAAATTCGTTCTGCGCGAAGAAAAACGGCCCGCCCGATCCGCGCACCGATGTCAGGATGATCATCGCGCCCGCCGCCACCATCGCCGGGATCCAGACATAGGCGAACTTGCCCAGCTGGCGGTGTAACGCGATCTGGCCGCTGGCAATGGTCACCACTTGCGCGAGGAAAAGCCCGAGCCAGCCCATAAAGATCATGCCGTGGACATGATAGGGCCAGGGCGCGGCAAAGCTTGATCGGCCCATCGCCAGATTGAGCGAGAACCCGGCGATTATGACGAGCGCCATGACAAACGCCATGATGACAAAAAAGCGCGTGCCTTCCACGCCTGCGCTGCGCAACGTTTGTGCTGCCGTGGCCATCTCGACTTCCCCCCGAAAGCGTCCCTTGGCGGCTATTCACCACGCCGCGGCGATTACCGCAAGCCACGTTTGCTCAGGCAGCGTGCCAAATAGCGCCGTCGCGCCGCGCGGTCCCGCGCTTTTCGAGGTCGATCAGATGCGCGGTGACGCTCATTTCGGCGGCCGGGATCAGGCGCGGGTCGAGGCCCTTGTACATCTCGGGGATGAACCCGCTGACCGGGCGGGGGGCCTCGCCGAGCAGGCGCAGGATCTGCGCTTCGCGCTGGCGGCGGTGGCCGATCATGCCGCGCACCAGCTGGCGCGGCTTCTCGATCGCCGCGCCGTGGGCGGAATGATAGCGCACGTCCTCGCGCGCCATCAGCTTGTCGAGGCTCGCCATGTAATCGCCCATGTCGCCATCGGGCGGGATAACGACGCTGGTCGACCAGCCCATCACATGATCGCCGGTGAATAACGCGCCGCTCTCCTCCAGCGCAAAGCAAAGGTGGTTCGAGGTGTGGCCCGGCGTGGCGACTGCAGTCAGCGTCCAGCCGGTGCCGCGCATGCCTTCGCCGTCGAGCAGTACACGGTCGGGCGCGTAGGTGGGGTCGAAGGCCTCGTCGGCGCGCGGCAGGTCGCTCTTGAGAACGAGCGGCGCACACCCGACAATCTGCGCGCCGGTCTGCGCTGCGAGCGGCGCGGCGGCGGGCGAGTGGTCGCGGTGGGTATGGGTGCACATGATCGCCACGATCTTGCGACCCGCGACGGCTGCGATGATCGCTGCGATATGCGCTGCCTCGTTCGGGCCGGGATCGATCACCGCGCAGTCCGGTCCTTGCGGCTCGCCCACCACGTAGGTCTGGGTGCCGGTGAAGGTATAGGGCGAGGGATTGGGTGCCAGCACGCGGCGCACCAGCGGCTCGACATCTTCGGCAAGGCCCGTGGGCCAGGGTTGGGGAGGGATCGTTACCATGGCCTTGCATATGAAGTCTCGCGTGGCAGAAGTCACGCGAGAGAGAGGATCACCCATGTCCGATACCATCCTAGTGCTCGACGAAGGCACCACCTCGACCCGCGCGATGCTGTTTGCACATGACGGCGTGTTGCTCGCCAGTGCGCAGGAACCGTTGACCCAGCACTATCCGCAAGCCGGCTGGGTCGAGCATGATCCGCGCGAGATCTGGGACAAGACGCTCGCCTGCGCGCAGGGGGTGTTGTCCAAGGCGGGCGGGGCAGCGGCGGTCGCCTGCATCGGCATTACCAACCAGCGCGAGACCGTGGTGGCGTGGGATCGCACCACCGGCGAGCCGCTCACCAACGCCATCGTATGGCAGGACCGCCGCACCGAGCCCTTTTGCGCCGCCCTGCGCGATGCGGGGCACGAGGCCGGGGTGCAGGAGCGCACCGGGCTGCTGCTCGATCCCTATTTCTCCGGCACCAAGATGCGCTGGATGCTCGACAACGTGTCCGAGGTGCGCAGCGCTGCGGAGCAGGGCACGCTGGCCTTCGGGACGGTCGAAAGCTGGCTGACCTTCAAGCTCACCGGCGGAGCGGCGCATATTAGTGACGCCAGCAACGCCAGCCGCACGCTTTTGATGGGGCTGGAGGATGCGCAGTTCGACGACGGGCTGTGCGAACTTCTCGGCGTGCCGCTGGCGGCGCTTCCGGGGGTGACCGACATGGCCGGGCCGCTGGCGATGACCGATCCGGCGCTGTTCGGGCGGGCGATTCCGATCACGGGCCTTGCCGGTGACCAGCAAGCCGCGACCATCGGGCAGGCGTGCCTCGCGCCGGGGCAGACCAAGGCGACCTATGGCACCGGGGCTTTCGTGCTGACCTGTCAGGGCAGCCGCATCCCGCGCTCGACCCACCGCCTGCTCGGCACGGTTCTGACCCAGATCGAGGGCGCGCGCACCTATGCCATCGAAGGCTCGGTGTTTGTCGCCGGGAGCCTGGTGCAGTGGCTGCGCGATTCCCTCGGGATCGTCAATCTGGCCGAGGATACCGAGGCGCTCGCGCGCTCGATCCCCGATAGCGGCGGGGTTGTGATCGTGCCCGCGCTCGCCGGGCTTGGCGCGCCGCACTGGCGGGCCGAGGCGCGCGGGGTGATCGCGGGGCTTTCGTTTGCGAGCGGCAAGGCCGAGCTGGCGCGCGCAGCGCTGGAGGCGATGGCGCACCAGACCCACGATCTCGCCATCGCCTTCGCCGCTGACGGGGCGGCGTGGCAGAGCTTGCGGATCGACGGCGGGATGTCGGCGAACAACTGGATGGCGCAGGATCTGGCCGACATGCTCGGCATCACGGTCGAACGGCCCGGCTTCGTCGAGACCACGGCGCTCGGCGCAGCGATGCTGGCGGCAACGGGGGCAGGGCTCTATGCGAGCCTCGATGCGGCAGCGCAGGCGATGCGCGGGGAGCTGGCGAAGTTCACGCCGCAACTGGCGGCAGGGCTGCGCGAAGAGCGGCTGACGCGTTGGCGCAAGGCGCTTAGCGCGGCTTGATCTTCGATCGCGCTAACGCGCGATGCAGACCGCCCGCGCCGCCTCCGTCCGAGGGCTACGAAAACGTCCGGGGGACGTTTTCGCCGAGGGCCCGGCCACCAATAGTACCACTATGTTATGGTGGCCGGGCAGGGAGGCAGGGCGGGAGGTCTGCGCCCACGAAGGTGGCCGCCTAACCCAAACGCCCGAATTCGCGCCCGATCCGCTCCTGAAAGGCGCGGGCAGGGGAGGTCATTTCGAAATGCTGGCGCCACGCCTCGTCCAGCCGGGCGATGCGCTGGTGCAGCCGTTCGGTCTCGGCAATCAGCTCGCGGGTTTCCGGTTCGAGCATGGCAAGCTGGCGGTCGTCCGAGCCGCGGTCGGGCGGCAGCGCGCCGTGCAGCCGCACCTGGCTTTCGCTCAACTCGCCCGAGAACAGCGCGCGCTGGTTCAGCAGCCATGCGAGCACATGCATCATCCGGGTGGTGGTCTTGAGCCCCTCGGTCGACAGCGCGAGGCGCACAAAGGCATCCTCGCCGATCATTGGCTCGCGCGTGCCCGCGGAAAACACCGCACGCACTTCGTCCGCCAGAACCAGCGCTTCTGTGTAGAGCGCCTCGATGATCGGGCGAGAAAGATTGGTGGTGCGAGCCATGCGTGGGCAAGAGACTACGCCCCGCCGCGCCGCCCCGCTACTCGGGTATGGTTACTTTCCAAGTAATTTTTGGGTTTGTCCCGACCGGGAACAGTTTGCAGCGCGCATCAAGGATGCTTTTGGCCAAACTGTGGCGTGGCCGCGACGAGCAGCGTTTTTGCGCGATGCAGACCACCCGCCCCGCCTCCGTCAGAGGGTCCGGCCACCAATGATACCATCGGGCTATGATGGCCAGGTGGGGAGGCGGGGTGGGTGGTCTGCGCCACCGCAGGTGGCCGCAAACAAGCTACGCGATGATATCGGGCAGCAGCATGTCCTCGAGGATCGCGATCTGGTCCTTCAGGCGCAGCTTGCGCTTCTTGAGACGGGCGATCTGGAGCTGGTCACCAGAGGCGCTCTGGCGCGCGGCCTCC
>Ga0315899_10002905_pt1 | contig 18769 bp, 20 predicted proteins | sample LakEriMetagenome_2_FD_203518 | JGI IMG/M metagenome (GOLD analysis project Ga0315899, IMG submission 203518) | Freshwater fungal communities from buoy surface, Lake Erie, Ohio, United States - Buoy 4 MA112 | ecosystem: Environmental > Aquatic > Freshwater > Lake | place: USA: Lake Erie, Ohio... | reverse complement strand
CCGGTGCGGCTGGTCTCGACCCGCGCGACCAAGCCAGCCATGCTGCTCGACCTGTCGCGCAGCGCCGCGCGGATCGGGCCGGAACAACCATTGGCGCTTCGCGCGTGTCTCTATCTCAAGGTTGCATAGCTCGACCTGTTCGCCGAAGTCGTGCGCCGTGATCTGGGCGAGGGCGGGGGCATCAATGGGCTGGTGTTCGACGAGCCTCTGGCCGACGACGTGGTGCTGATGGTGCGGCGGTTTGCCGAGACGCTCGAACAGAGCGAACGCGATAGCCTGCGCGACAAGTTGCGCCACTGGGAGAGTGGGCAGGACCGTATCTCACCTGCACGATGTGATCGTAAAAGGGACGGCTGGCGGCACGCTTGGCTCTTGCCAAAGCGCCGATCTGCGCCTAAGTGACCGCCCATCCCGACATTGTCGAGACAAGGTTTGGCTGCTGGCGCTTTCGGGGGCCGGCTCAAGCCACCTTGTGATGTTGCGATTGAACCGGAGAACCGATGGCCGATATCGCGCGCCTGACTGCACTGATCGAACCCGAGGCATCTGCGCTCGGCTTCGAACTCGTGCGCGTGGCGTTTCTGCCCTCGGAAGCCGGTGATGGCGGCATGGCGCTGCAGATCATGGCCGAAGATCCCGCCACCGGCCAGCTGGTGATCGACCAGTGCGCCGCGCTCTCGCGCCGCGTCTCGGACGTGATCGACGCCGCCGAGGAAGCGGGCGACGTGCTGATCGAAGGCGCCTATCACCTCGAGGTTTCCTCGCCCGGTATCGACCGTCCGCTGACCCGCGAAAAGGACTACGCCAACTGGGCGGGTCACGAGGTGCGGATCGTGATGGACAAGGGCTATGACGGCCAGCGCGTCAACAAGGGCCTGCTTGGCGGGCTTGTCGATGGCATGGTGCTCGTCACCGAAGTCAAGGCCGGCGAAGTGCGCCTGCCGCTGACGGAAATTCACACGGCCAAGCTCGCCCTCACCGACGCGCTGATCGCCGCCACCCGCCCGCTCGATACCAGCGGGGCGGACGAACTCGTCGAAGACGAAGATGCAGAAGAGAAGGCAGACGACTAATGAGTGCCATTTCCGCCAACAAGGCCGAACTCCTCGCGATCGCCAACGCGGTCGCCTCGGAAAAGATGATCGACAAGTCGATCGTCATCGAGGCGATGGAAGAAGCGATCCAGAAATCGGCACGCAACCGTTACGGCGCCGAAAACGATATCCGCGCCAAGCTCGATCCGCTGACCGGCGATCTGACGCTGTGGCGCGTGGTCGAAGTGGTCGAAGAGGTTGAAGACTACTTCAAGCAGGTCGATCTCAAGCAGGGCGAAAAGCTCCAGCCGGGCGCCAAGGTCGGCGATTTCATCGTCGATCCGCTGCCGCCAGTCGATCTCGGCCGCATCGACGCGCAGTCGGCCAAGCAGGTGATCTTCCAAAAGGTCCGTGATGCCGAGCGCGAGCGTCAGTTCGAGGAATTCAAGGACCGCGCTGGCGAGATCATAACCGGCGTGATCAAGTCGGTCGAATTCGGCCACGTGATCGTCAATCTCGGCCGCGCCGAGGGTGTTATCCGCCGCGATCAGCAGATCCCGCGCGAAGCCGCCCGAACCGGTGAGCGCGTGCGCGCGCTCATCACCAAGGTGGAACGCAACAACCGCGGCCCGCAGATCTTCCTCAGCCGTGCGCATCCCGACTTCATGAAGAAGCTGTTCGCGCAGGAAGTGCCCGAAATCTACGACAGCATCATCGAGATCAAGGCCGCCGCCCGCGATCCGGGCAGCCGCGCCAAGATCGGCGTGATCAGCCATGATTCGAGCATCGATCCGGTCGGCGCCTGCGTCGGCATGAAGGGCAGCCGCGTGCAGGCGGTGGTGCAGGAATTGCAGGGCGAGAAGATCGACATCATCCCCTGGTCGGAAGACACCGCGACCTTCGTCGTTAACGCGCTCCAGCCGGCGACGGTGAGCCGCGTGGTGCTCGACGAGGATGACGGGCGCATCGAAGTGGTGGTGCCGGACGAACAGCTCAGCCTCGCGATCGGCCGCCGCGGCCAGAACGTGCGTCTGGCAAGCCAGCTGACCGGCCACCAGATCGACATCATGACCGAGGAAGAAGCCTCGGAGAAGCGCACGAAGGAATTCGCCGAGCGCTCCAAGATGTTCGAAGAGGAACTCGACGTCGACGAAACCCTCTCGCAGCTGCTGGTGGCCGAAGGCTTCGCTGAGCTCGAGGAAGTCGCCTATGTCGATTTGGCCGAACTCGCCAGCATCGAAGGCTTCGATGATGAACTCGCTGAGGAACTCCAGAGCCGCGCCTTGGAAGCGCTCGAACGGCAGGAAGAGGCGCATCGCCTGGTCCGCCGCGAGCTGGGCGTCGAAGACGCGCTGGCCGAGATTCCGCACCTGACCGAAGCGATGCTCGTCACGCTCGGCAAGGCGGGGATCAAGACCCTCGATGATCTGGCCGATCTTGCCACCGACGAGCTGATCGCCAAGAAGCGCGAAGCGCCGCGTCGCCGCGGCAATGCCGATGGCCCGCCGCAGCGGCGTCCGCAGCGCGAAAGCGACAAGGGCGGCGTGCTCGGCGAGTATGGCCTCTCGGAAGAGCAGGGCAACGAGATCATCATGGCCGCGCGCGCGCACTGGTTCGACGATGAACCGACCGAGGAGGCCGCCCATGCGGACTCCACCCAATGAGCGCCTGACGTCCGACATCGTCAAGCCTTCGCTTTCAGCCCCTACTGGCACAGGGGCCGGGAGCGAGAGGCGCTGTATCCTCTCCGGGGAGAAGGACGCGCGCGATGTGCTCGTGCGGCTGGCGATTTCGCCTGACGGTTTGGTGTTGCCCGATCCGGCGGCCAAGGCTCCGGGTCGCGGCGCATGGATCGGGGTGAACCGCGCTGCACTGGAAACCGCCATCGCCGAAGGCCAGCTCAAGCGGGCGCTGCTGCGTGCGTTCAAGGGCGCGGCGCTGACCATTCCGGCCGATCTTCCCGAACGGGTCGAGGCGGCACTGGCACGCCATCTGGGTGACCGGCTGGGGCTTGAGCTACGCTCGGGCAACATCGTTCTGGGCTCGGCCCGGATCGAGGAACAGGCGCGCAGCGGGCGGGTTGCCGCGCTGCTGCACGCCTCCGACAGCAGCGAGGATGGCCGGCGCAAGCTCGATCAGGCCTGGCGCGTCGGGCGCGAGGTCGAGGGCTCGGGAGAGCGCGGACTGGTCTTGCCTCTGGACCGCACTGCACTGTCTGTGGCATTGGGCCGCGTCAATGTCGTCCACCTGGGCGTTGCTGGCCATGCCGGCGACAGGCGCGCCGCAAAGCGGGTGCTGCAGGTGGCCTCCCGGCTTATGCGCTTTGTCGCAAGCGATGTGTCTGGTGAACTCTCGCCCGGCAGCGCGGCCGACATGGTGGACAATTCCGGCCGGGATACGCCCGACCACAGCGATCGGCCCCTGGCTGGCCGTTCGGCACATGATGAATACGTGAAGGATTGACGAGCAATAATGAGCGACGACAACGACAACCAGCGTACCCGCAAACCTCTGGGCCTCAAGCGCTCGGTCGATGCGGGCGAGGTCAAGCAGACCTTCAGCCACGGCCGGACCAACAAGGTGGTGGTCGAGGTGAAGCGCCGCCGCGTGCTCGGCAAGCCCGGCAGCGAGCCGGTCGCCGCGCCGCCGCCGCCGCCGGCTCCGGCCCCGGCTGCGCCCGTGGAGGCCAAGCCGGCCCCCGCACCGCGCCCTGCACGTCCGGCGCCAGCTGGCGAGACCCCGCAGGAACGCGTCAAGCGGCTCCAGCTCGAGGCCGAGGAAGAGCGTCTGCGCATGGCCGAGGAAGGCCGCAAGCGCGACGAAGCCGAAGCCCGCGAGCGCGAGGACGCCGAACGTCGCCGCGCCGAGGACAATCGCCGCGCCGAGGAAGAGGCCGAAAAGCAGCGCACGACTGCCGCAACCGCGCCCGCGTCGGCCGAAGACACCGCTGCGCCCGCCGCCAGCCCGGTCGAAGCCGAAGCCGAAGCCGAAGCCGATACCTCTGCCCCGGCCGCCAAGACCGATGCTGCTCCCGCCGCGCGTCGCTTCACGCCGGTGGATCGTCCCGAGACCAAACGACCCGACGTCAAGTCCAAGAAGAAGGACGAGAAGCGTGCCGCGCCGAGCGACGAAGGCAAGGACAACCGCCGGTCAGGCAAGCTGACCGTCACCCGCGCCTTGAACGAGGACGAAGGCCGCCGTGCGCGCAGCCTCGCTGCCTTAAAGCGCGCCCGCGAAAAGGAACGCCGCGGCCAGGGCGGCCCGTCGAAGCCGCGCGAGAAGCAGGTGCGCGACGTGGTCGTGCCCGAGGCGATCACCGTCAGCGAACTTGCCAACCGCATGGCCGAAAAGGGCGCGGATCTGGTGAAGGCGTTGTTCAACATGGGCATGATGGTCACCGTCAACCAGACCATCGATCAGGACACTGCCGAGCTGCTGGTCGAGGAGTTCGGCCACAACATCACCCGCGTTTCAGCGAGCGATGTTGATATCGACACCAGCGAGGATGCCGATCCGGCAGAAACGCTGCGGACACGTCCGCCGGTGGTGACGATTATGGGCCACGTCGATCACGGCAAGACCAGCCTGCTCGACGCGCTGCGTGGAACCGACGTCGTGAAGGGCGAAGCGGGCGGGATTACCCAGCACATCGGCGCCTATCAGATCACCACCAAGGCGAAGGACAAGATCACCTTCCTCGACACCCCGGGCCACGCGGCCTTCACCGAAATGCGGATGCGCGGCGCAAACGTCACCGACATCGTCATTCTGGTGGTTGCGGGTGACGACGGGCTGATGCCGCAGACGATCGAGGCGATCAACCACACCAAGGCGGCCGGCGTGCCGATGATCGTGGCGATCACCAAGTCGGACAAGCCCGAGTTCAACCCGCAGAAGATCCGCGAACGTCTGCTTGAACACGAAATCGTGGTCGAGGCGATGTCGGGCGACGTGCAGGATGTCGAGGTGTCGGCCAAGACCGGCGCCGGGCTTGATCAGCTGATCGAGGCAATCGGGCTTCAGGCCGAATTGCTTGAGCTCAAGGCACGGCCTGACCGCGATGCCGAGGCCACCGTGATCGAAGCCCAGCTCGACAAGGGCCGCGGCCCGGTCGCGACAGTGCTCGTCACCCGCGGCACGCTGAAGCGAGGCGATACCTTCGTGGTCGGCACGCAGAGCGGCAAGGTGCGTGCAATCGTCGACGACAAGGGTCAGCAACTCAAGGAAGCCGGCCCCTCGATGCCGGTCGAAGTGCTCGGCCTTGGCGGCGTGCCGTCAGCCGGTGACAACCTCACCGTGGTTGAGAACGAGCAGCGTGCCCGCGAAGTTGCCAAGTATCGTCAGGAAATCGCGACGGAAAAGCGCACCGCGCTGGCCCCGACCAATTTCGATACGATGTTCAACAACCTCGCCTCCAGCGTCATCGAATTCCCGGTGGTGGTGAAGGCGGACGTGCAGGGCTCGGTCGAAGCGATCGTCAATGCGCTCCACAACCTGTCGAACGACGAGATCAAGGTGCGCGTGCTCAACGCAGGCGTGGGCGCGATCACCGAGAGCGATGTGTTGCTGGCAGCGGCCTCGAAGGCGCCGATCATCGGCTTCAACGTGCGTCCCAATGCCAAGGCGCGCGATCTGGTGAAACGCGACGGGGTCCGGATGATGTATTACGACGTCATCTACCACCTCACCGACGAAATCGCCAAGGAGATGGCGGGCGAGCTCGGGCCGGAGCGGATCGAAACCGTGGTCGGCCGCGCCGAAGTCAAGCAGGTGTTCCCGGCGGGCAAGAAGGACAAGGCGGCTGGTCTGCTGGTTCTGGAAGGCGCGATCCGCAAGGGGCTGTTTGCGCGCCTTACCCGCGCCGATGTCATCGTTTCGGCGACCAAGATCCAGTCGCTGCGGCGCTTCAAGGACGATGTCGACGAAGTGCGCACCGGCCTCGAATGCGGCGTGGTGCTCGAGGATACCAACGACATCAAGCCGGGCGACATGCTCGAAGTCTTCTCGGTCGAGGAGCGTGAGCGGACACTGTGAGCCTGGACGACGCACATTACCCAGACGATGCCGGGCAGTCGCCGCATACGGCGCTGCTCGGCTCGGAATTTGTCGGATGGGACGAAGCTGCCCAGACCGTGACAATGCGTTTCACCGTGAAGCGCGAGATGACCACCTGGCGCGGCGGCGTGCAGGGGGGCTTGGTCGCGGGCTATCTCGATGATGTGATGGGCTATGCCTATGTCGCGGCCACCGGCGGCGCAATGGCGCCGCTCAATCTCGATCTCACGATGAGCCTGATCCGTCTGATCCCCGAAGGGCCGCTGATCGGCAAGGGCCGGGTGGTGAAGGCGGGCAAGCGCGTGATCTTCCTCGAAGGCGAGCTGCTCGCCGAGGACGGCACGCTCCACGCCCGCGCCACTTCGACCGCAATCCCGACCCCGCGCCCGACCGCGACCGATACGGGGATGGGCTGAACCATGGCCAAGGCGCCACACACCCCCGAACAGCAATCGGTGCGCGTCCTCAAGGTGGGCGAGCGGGTGCGGCATATCCTGTCCGAACTGCTCGCGCGCGGCGAGGTGCATGATGATATCGTCAGCGCCACGGCGATATCGGTCACCGAGGTGCGCATGACCCCCGATCTGCGCAACGCGACGGCTTATATCAAGCCGCTTCTGGGGGCGGGCGACGATGATGTGGTCCACGCGCTGCGGCAGAACACGGCATTCCTCCAACGCGAAGTGGCCCAGCGGTTGGGGCTGAAATTCGCGCCAAAGCTGCGCTTCCGCAAGGATGAAAGCTTTGCCGAAGCGGACCGGATCGAGGCGCTGCTGCGCGATCCCAAGGTCGCCCGCGATCTCGACGACGAGGACGAATAGCGCGCACCAGCGCCGATATCCGTCCCCGCATTGGCCAGCGCGAACAGCGCCGCCAGCGGCAGCAGAGTCATCCTGACGTTGAGACCAGCCTTGGGCATGATGGCGCTCTTGCGCTTCAACCGGGCAAAAGGTTCAACCCCCGCCTCGCTCCGCACGCGCCGAGCGTTTAGGCTGGCGCGATGGCGAAGCTCTATTTCTACTATGCTAGCATGAACGCCGGCAAATCCTCGCACCTGCTGCAGGCCGATTTCAATTATCGCGAGCGCGGGATGCGCACGATGTTGTGGACCGCCGCGCTCGACAGCCGCTCGGCCGGGCTGGTCAAAAGCCGGATCGGGCTGGAGAGCGCCGCGCACAGGTTCCACCCCGATACTGATCTGTGGGCCGAAGTGAGCGCCCTCCATGCCGCAACACCGCTCGATTGCGTGCTGGTGGACGAGGCGCAGTTTCTGACGCCGGAACAGGTGTGGCAATTGGCGCGGCTGACGGACGAGGCCGGGATTCCGGTGCTTTGCTATGGACTGCGCACAGATTTCCAGGGCGAATTGTTTCCCGGATCGGCGGTCTTGCTCGGGATCGCGGACGCGCTGGTGGAGCTCAAAGCGGTGTGTCACTGCGGGCGCAAGGCGACCATGAACCTGCGGGTCGATGAAAGCGGCGCGGCGGTGCGGCAGGGCGCGCAGACCGAGATCGGCGGCAATGATCGCTATGTCGCATTGTGCCGCAAGCATTTCTCGCGGGCGATGACGCCATAGTGATGCACGCCTGCTCTGGCTTTCGCGGCCGGGCGATCCTATCTGTGAGCCAATGAGCCAAACCTTCCTCCTTGCCCTCGTGCTGATCCCCGCATTGGTGATTGCAATCGTGTTCCACGAAGTCGCGCATGGCTATGCCGCGCGCCTGCTAGGAGATCCCACCGCGAGCGAGCGCGGGCGGCTGACGCTCAATCCGATTGCCCATGTCGACCCTTTCGGCACGCTGCTGGTGCCGGGCGCGCTGGCGCTGTTGGGCGGGCCGGTGTTCGGCTGGGCCAAGCCGGTGCCGGTCAACAAGTGGCGGCTTTATAACCCGCACTTCGGGATGATGGCGGTGGCAGCGGCCGGTCCGGCCAGCAATTTCGTGCTGGCGGCTGTGGGCGCGGTGCTGCTCGGGCTGGCGATGCCCGCAGGCGTTGCGCTTGGCGGCGATATTGAGGCGGGCGCGGCTCTGCTCGTCAATGGCATGGGCGAGCCGATTTGGCTGGCCACCGGATTGTTCTACTTCATCCTCGTCAACATCTTCCTCGGCCTGTTCAACCTCTTGCCGATCCCGCCGTTCGATGGCTCGCATATTGTCGGCGGCCTGCTGCCGAAGGAACTGCGCGCCGGGTGGGAGAAGCTGCAGGGCATCGGGATGGCGCTGGTCCTCGGCCTGGTGGCGATCAGCTGGGTGTTCGGCACCAGCTTTCTGGGCGATCTGCTGGTACGGCCGGTGATGTCGGTGATGGGCCTCTATCTGGCGCTGGCCGACGCGATTGCGGCGCTGATCGCCTGATTGCGAAGAGCGCGACGTGGACAATCCAGCCAAACCGGCGCCGCTTTCGGGCTGGCTGATCCTCGACAAGCCGCGCGGGATGGGCTCGACGCAAGGGGTAAGCGCGGTCAAGCGCGTGCTGCGTGCACACGGCTACGCCAAGACCAAGGTCGGCCACGGCGGAACGCTCGATCCGCTAGCCGAAGGCGTACTGCCGATCGCCTTGGGCGAGGCGACCAAGCTGGCCGGGCGGATGCTCGATGCCAGCAAGATCTACGAATTCACGATCCGCTTCGGCGAGGAGACAGCGACGCTCGATACCGAGGGCGAGGTGGTGGCGACCAGCGACCTGCGCCCTTCGCTGGCCGAGATCGAGGCCATGCTGGTGCGCTTCACCGGCCCCATAGAACAGGTGCCGCCGGCCTATTCTGCGCTGAAAGTCGGCGGCCAGCGCGCTTACGACTTGGCGCGGGCGGGAGAGCAGGTGGAGCTGAAGGCGCGTAGCGTGGTGATCCATTCGCTCGCAATCCTCCCGCAAACGGCGGGGGAGGACCATGTGACCCTCGTCGCCCACGTCTCCAAAGGCACCTATATCCGCTCGCTTGCGCGCGATATTGCCTATGCACTGGGCACCTGCGGCCACGTCACTTATCTGCGCCGCACCAAGGCCGGACCCTTCACCCACTCGCTGGCGATTTCACTGGACAGTCTGGAGGAAATCGCTAAGGGGCGGGTCTTTAAACACCTCCTCCTGCCGCTGGAGGCGGGGCTGGACGACATCCCGGCCCTCGCTCTCGACCAGACAAGCGCGCAGGCGGTCCGACAGGGCCGGGTGCTGTCTGGCATGCCCCAATCATCCGGGCTCTATCTGGCGAAACTGGGTTCTGTCCCGGTGGCGCTGATCGAAATCATGGATGGGACGGCCACGGTCGTCAGGGGTTTCAACCTACCTGATGTCGCTGAGTAAGAGAGAAAACCTATGACGGTGACCGCCGAAAAGAAGACTGAAATCATTGCTGATAACGCCCGCGATCCCAAGGACACCGGCAGCCCGGAAGTCCAGGTCGCGATCCTAACCGAGCGTATCCGCAACCTGACCGACCACTTCAAGGATCACCACAAGGACAACCATTCGCGCCGCGGCCTTCTGATGATGGTCAACAAGCGTCGCACGCTGCTGGCCTACCTGAAGAAGAAGGATGTCGAGCGCTACAATGCGCTGATCCAGAAGCTGGGCCTGCGTAAGTAAGAGTTTTGCGAGAAGGGCGGCTCAAAGGGCCGCCCTTTTTGCATTTGGGGCATGCAGACATACGGTCTGTTTAGCCTTGGGGCCAACACAGCCCCGCACCGGACCGGGACGGTTGTTTCCCCGGTACATGAGGCCCCGCCCGGCAATGTGGCCGCGCGGGTCAAAAGGAAAATCCATGTTCGACACGAAAACCGTATCGCTGGAGTGGGGCGGCAAGACCCTCACTCTGGAAACCGGGCGTATTGCCCGTCAGGCCGATGGCGCCGTTCTGGCAACCTATGGCGAAACCGTGGTGCTGTGCGCCGTGACCGCCGCCAAGTCGGTGAAGGAAGGGCAGGACTTCTTCCCGCTCACCGTCCACTATCAGGAAAAGTTCTCGGCCGCCGGGCGCATCCCGGGCGGCTTCTTCAAGCGTGAACGCGGCGCGACCGAAAAGGAAACGCTCACCAGCCGCCTGATCGACCGTCCGATCCGCCCGCTGTTCCCCGAAGGTTTCTACAACGAAATCAACGTTATCTGTCAGGTTCTGTCGTTTGACGGCGAAACCGAATCCGATATCGTGGCGATGATCGCCGCTTCGGCTGCGCTGACCATCTCGGGCGTGCCCTTCATGGGCCCGATCGGCGCCGCGCGCGTCGGCTTCATCGAGGGCGAATATGTCCTCAACCCGAAGCAGGACAAGGCGCTCGCCGAAGGCCGGCTCGATCTGGTCGTCGCCGCAACGCAAGACGCGGTGATGATGGTCGAATCCGAAGCCAAGGAACTGACCGAGGACGAAATGCTCGGCGCAGTGATGTTTGCGCACAACGAGATCCGCAACGTCATCGGCGCGATCATCTCGCTTGCCGAACAGGCTGCCAAGGATCCCTGGACCGTCGACCTCAGCGACAACACCGCTGACATGAAGGCCAAGCTCAAGGACCTGATCGGCGGCGATATCGCGGCGGCTTACAAGGTCACTGACAAGTCGGCCCGCTCGAACCTGCTCAACGATGCGCGCGCCAAGGCGAAGGCAGCTTTCGCAGACGAAGGCGGCCAGACCCAGATGGTCGCTGGTAAGCTGATGAAGAAGCTCGAAGCCGAAATCGTGCGCGGGGCGATCCTCAAGGATGGCCAGCGTATCGACGGGCGCAAGCTCGATCAGGTTCGCCCGATCGAAGCAATCGTCGGCTTCCTGCCGCGCACCCATGGCTCGTCGCTGTTCACCCGCGGCGAGACGCAGGCGATCTGCACCACCACGCTCGGCACCAAGGATTCCGAGCAGATGATCGATGGCCTGGAAGGCCTGAGCTACACCAGCTTCATGCTGCACTATAACTTCCCGCCCTATTCGGTCGGTGAAGTGGGCCGCTTCGGCGCGCCGGGTCGCCGCGAAGTCGGTCACGGCAAGCTCGCCTGGCGCGCGCTGAACCCCGTGCTGCCGTCGAAGGAAGACTTCCCTTACACCATCCGCGTTTTGTCTGACATCACCGAGTCCAACGGCTCGTCCTCGATGGCGACCGTGTGCGGCGGCTGTCTGTCGATGATGGACGCCGGCGTGCCGGTGAAGTCGCCGGTTTCGGGTATCGCCATGGGCCTGATCCTTGAAGGCAAGGACTTCGCGGTTCTGTCGGACATCCTGGGTGATGAAGATCACCTCGGCGACATGGACTTCAAGGTCGCTGGCACCGCCGACGGCATCACCACGATGCAAATGGACATCAAGATTGCCGGCATCACGCAGGAAATCATGGCCAAGGCGCTCGAACAGGCCAAGGCTGGCCGGATGCACATCCTTGGCGAAATGGCCAAGGCGCTGACCGGTGCCCGCACCGAAGTCAGCAAGCATGCCCCGCGCATCGAGACAATCCAGATCGACAAGTCGAAGATCCGTGACGTCATCGGCACCGGCGGCAAGGTGATCCGCGAGATCGTCGCCGAAACCGGCGCCAAGGTCGACATCGATGATGAAGGCGTGATCAAGATCTCGTCCAGCAATGTCGACGAGATCGAAGCGGCGAAGAAGTGGATCCTCGGCATCGTCGAGGAAGCCGAAGTCGGCAAGATCTACAACGGCAAGGTCGTGAACATCGTCGATTTCGGCGCTTTCGTGAACTTCATGGGCGGCAAGGACGGTCTCGTCCACGTCTCGGAAATGCGCAACGAGCGGGTCGAAAAGCCCACCGATGTCGTGTCCGAAGGCATGGAGGTGAAGGTCAAGGTGCTCGAGATCGATCCGCGCGGCAAGGTTCGCCTGTCGATGCGCGTGGTTGATCAGGAAACCGGCGAAGAGCTGGAGGACACCCGTCCGCCGCGCGAACCGCGTGAGCCCCGTGAAGGCGGCCGCGAAGGTGGCCGTGGTGGTGATCGCGGTGGTGATCGTCGCGGGCCCCGCGGCGGCGGCGGTCGCGGTGGTGACCGCGGCGGTGATCGCGGCGGACGCGGCGGCGACCGTGGTGGTCGCGACAGCGGCCCGCCCGGTCTGCCCGAGTTCCTCAAGGACTAATCCTCCTTACGACCAAGAAAACACCCGCCGGGAGCAATTCCGGCGGGTTTTTCCTGCCTGGCGCGCTCGGTGGCCCTGCTTGCCGCGACAACCGAATTCTAACGCTTTCGGGTTACCTTGCTGAAAGCAGGCAAGGGAATGGCCATGTTCCGAAAGAAAACGGCAGAGAAGGTGGCGGGCCTGCCGGCCATCATCGATCCGCAAAGCGCATATGACAGCGACAAGGACTACAGCCTGCCCAGCGCGGTGGTCGATTTCGTCAATCATGCGATCAGCACGGCGCGGTTCCTGCGCTAGGCAATCCCGCTCCAGGCGATGCAGGCCTTCCACGCCGATTACTACGTCGCGCAGGTCAATAATGGTGGGCACAGCCAATATGTCGGCAATAGCGGCTGGCACCAGTACCAGATCGACAACATCCGCGCCGGGCTTGCCGCGATCGGCATCGAGGACGGCATCGAGCTCTACGAGGATCTGTGCGCCTTTGCCGACAGCCACCCCGAGCAATTTCGCGACGGGATGGTTACGCGCGGCTTCGGCGCTTTTCCCGAGTTCTTCGACAAGGCCGACAAGCTGTTCTTCGCGGGCTTGGACGACCGGCTGATGAAGGGCAATTCCGAGTGGATCTGCTCACTCGATTGCCTTCTGGTGCTTGAGGAAGGGCGATATCGCAAGGTGATGACTGAGCTTCCCGGGCGCAAGCCCCATGCCACGCAGCGCGGCGCCGAAGCGGAAGCGCGCGCCAAGGCGAGCCTTGATCGCGACCCGATCGTACAGGCCTGCCGCTGCCTCGGCGTGCTTTCGCCGCCCGCGCCGGCCAATGTCGAGCGCTGGTTGACCATGATCCACGCCGAAGGCCCGAGCGGCGAGAACGGCTTCAATGTCACGGTCGAGATCGAAGGCGGCGGCACTGGCACGGCGTGGCTGTTCCCGACCTTCGGCGCGCTCACCGTGCATGGCCAAGAGGACAAGAGCAACAAGGTCGGGATTGATGACATCCAGGAATGGGTAAAGCGCGCGACCGGCGATTACATCCCGAAGGAATTCTGGCGTTAGAGCCTGTATTATGGCGCTGCGGCGCGCTAGGGGTTCGGCCATGCTCAAACGCGAACTTCTGGCCAGCGCAAAGATTGCCGATGGCGAACTGCTCGAACTGTTCACGCACGCCGGCCACTTCATGATCGTGATGGGCCGCAACGAGCTGATGAGCTCGCGGATGCGCTTCTCCGAGGAACAACTGGCTGAGCTGACGATCGACCGGCTGGGCAAGGCCGATGCCCGCATCCTGATCGGAGGCTATGGCATGGGCTTCACCTACCGTGCCGCTCGCGCCAAGCTGGGTGAGAAGGCGCAGATCATTATCGCCGAAATTGCCGAGGCGATTGTCGACTGGGCCAAGGGGCCGATGGCCGAATTGACCGGCGATACCCTTGCCGACCTGCGGCTTGACTTGCGCATCTGCGATGTTGCCGCGCTGATCGACGATGCCAATGATGGCACTTGTGCCAGGTTTGACGCGATCCTGCTCGATGTCGATAATGGCCCGGACGGGATCGTGCGCGATGCGAACAACCGCCTCTATTCGCGCACCGGGCTTGCCAAAGCGCGCGATGCGCTGACACCCGGCGGCATTCTGGCGGTGTGGTCGGCCGGGCCCGATCCGGCGTTCCGCAAGCGTCTCAATGATACCGGTCTGACGGTGACCGAATGTAACGTCCGATCACGCCCCGACAAAAAGGGTGCGCATCACATCATCTGGTTTGCCCAGAAATCCTAGGTCAGAAATCGTAGATCAGCGTCACGCGGCTGAGGGTATCGGTCTTCACCGCGCCCGGCGGCGGGTCAGTGTCGTGCTCGATCGTGTAGGACAGGCGCACCGAGAGGTTGCCCGAAACCTTCGCCACCAGCCCGGTGTCCGAGGTGAAGGTGCTGCTGCCGGACTGCACCAGCGCGCTGGCGCTCTGCGTGAGCGCAATCGTCTCGGCCAGTTTCCATTCGAGATTGGCCGCAGCAAGGCCACCAAAGCTGCTGCTGCTGCCGCCGCCGACCAGCTCCGTGCGCCGCCACGCCGGGCCTGCCTTGACCGTCAAAGTGACATCGGGACCCGTCAGCACATCATAGCCGAGGCCGGCCGAGATCGAATAGCGCGCTGAAAAGCCTTGGAACGTGTCACGCTCGTATTGCGCCAGACCATAGGCATAGAGCTGATCGGTCAGCTTGTAGTTGGGTTCGTAAGCTGCGAGATACTGCTCGCGGGTGACGATCCCTTCGGTTTCCTGGTAATCCGCGCGGCCCGACAGCTTGTGGCGCCAGTCGATGCCCTCGCGCGTCAGTCCAAGCGCGGCGGTGAGCCCGATATTGTCGGCATTCCCGGTCGAACGGAAGGCGCCAAGCTCGCCCTGGCCGGTCCAGTTTTCGAACAGGCCGGCGCTGCGGATTTCGGCCTCTTTTGCCGCAGCCGCGGCGGCATTCTTGGAAGCGAGAGATGTCTGATAATCGGCCGCGATAACATCGAGCTCGGCCGCATCGCCGGGGTAGGTGGCACGGGCGAGTTCGAACACGGTCTTAACCTTGGCCTCGTCACCGGTGGCGATGGCCGCGTCGATCATCGCGCGCACCGGCTCGGGCAATTTGGCGTGGGCCGGCGCTGCAACAAGCGCAGCAGCTCCCACTGCGAGGACAACCGAACGCCGCCGCAAAGACAATGAATTCATGTAGCCCCCCTGATTCGTCCCTATGGCCTTAGCGAGAGATCGCTAGGCTTCGCAAGCCCAATGGATCACACGCCGTGACAGCTTGCGACCGAGCCGGGCCGCAGGCGCATGCCGGGCTTTGGGGTCGCGCACGTCGAAGCGCATCACGCCGCCTTTCTCGATGAAGCCGCGGAATCCTTCATTGCAGAGCGTCGGGCGCAGCTATTTGGTGAGTGCTTCAGCGGTGACGCTGCCGACCCTGGTGAGCGACATTTCCGCATCGAAGACCAATTCAGGGCCCTCGGCGCGGATTGCGGTGATGGTGATGTCGTCGCGCTTTTCCGGCAAAGCCCACTGCGTGTTGGCCGCCACGAACTTCGCGCGGTCTTCGATCGAGCCATCGAAACTGGGATCATGGCCGACGCCCATCTGGCCGCAGGCGGAAAGACCAAGGGCTGTTAAGGCGATGACAAGCTGGCGCATGGCCATAGACCTAGCACCAGCACTCTAAACAACAGCTAACGCGCGACTTCCTACGCCGGCGTGAGCCTTAACGCACCCGCGGGCCGCCGAACGGCAGGGGCGGGGGCGGACGGCGCACACCGCGCGGCAGCTGCGCCTGATAGGCGCGCCCGCAATGCTCGACGCAATAGGGGAAGCCGGGGTTCACGGCCACGCCGCAGAAGTGGAAATCGGGCTCGCCGGGGTGGCCCATCGGCCATCGGCACACCTTTTCCGAAAGATCGAGCAGGGTGGTCTTGCCGGCGATCTCGGCGCTCGGCTTGGCCGGCACGAGGCGGCGCGGCGGGGCGGGCGGGATCGGTGCCTGCTGATCGCCCGGACCCTGACGCAGGAAGCCGCCGGGGCCGACCGAGACGATCTTGGGCAGATCGGCCTGCGGATTGGGCATCGGCTGCGAGGGGCTGGCGCTATCGTCAGCGGCAGCCGCATCATTGCGCGGCTGCGCACCGGGGCTGCGCGGCGCCGCGCGTTCAGACGCGGCGGCGACCGGCGCTGTCTGGCCGGCGTCGTGGCGCGGTTCGGCGGCCGGCTTGGGCGCGGGCGCGGCCGGCTTCTTGGGCGCAGTGGTGGCCTTCTTCTTCTCGTTGGCCTTGACCGGGGAAGGACGGGCCTTGAGCCCGAGCCGGTGCGCCTTGCCTATCACCGCATTGCGACTGACCCCGCCGAGTTCGGTCGCGATCTCGCTGGCGGTGGCGCCGCCTTCCCACATTTTCCTGAGCGTCCCGATGCGCTCGTCCGTCCAGCTCATATTATCTACCTGTTCCTGTGCCCGTCGCCTGCGTCAGCGGCGGGTGCTTGTCATGGCAGGCCCGGCGGCCTAGGCATCCATGCCATGGCCGAACCTGCTCCTGCAAACGCGTTGCGCAACATCGCCCCCGTGACTGAAAAGACACCTGATGACAAGACCGGCGGGAGCACCCGGTTTGCCCCGCGCGGCGTTCCGGTGATTACCGGGATCAACCGCGTGGGATTGCTGGCCCTATATATGAAGGAGGTGCGCCGGTTTCTCAAGGTGCAGACGCAGACGATCTGGGCTCCGGCCTTCACGACGCTGCTGTTTCTGGTGATCTTTACCATCGCCTTGGGGCGCGAGGGCCGCGAAGTGCTGAGCGTTCCGTTTGCGACCTTCGTCGCGCCGGGCCTGATCGTGATGGCGATGATGCAGAACGCCTTTGCCAATTCCAGCTTCTCGCTGCTCGGCGGCAAGATCCAGGGGACGATCATCGACTATCTGATGCCGCCGCTCTCGCCGGGCGAGCTGATGGCCGGAATCATCGGTGCCGCGATCACCCGCGCGCTGGCGGTGGGCTGCACTGTGGGGCTGGCGATGGCGCTGTGGCCGGGTGTTTCGCTCGCGATGGCCCATCCCTGGGCGGTGGTGTGGTTTGCGCTGATGGGATCGCTGCTGCTGTCGACGCTGGGCCTTGCGACCTCGATCTGGGCCGAGAAATTCGATCACAACGCGGCCGTCACCAACTTCGTCATCGCGCCGCTCTCGCTCTTGTCGGGGACGTTCTATGTTATCGAGAACGTCGATCCCGCGTTCCAGTGGGTAAGCCGCGCCAACCCGTTCTTCTATGTGATCTCGGGCTTTCGTTATGGCTTTCTGGGGCAGAGCGATATCGGCGATGCCGGCGCGGTGGTTGCGGCGGGCGGCGGGCTGCTGCTGCTGAACGCAGTGCTGGCCGCGGGTGTCTACGCGCTGCTGCTTTCTGGCTGGAAGCTCAAGAGCTAGGCGCTACCGCGGCGCGGTGACTTTGCGCCCGGCGCCGCCATCCCCGTCGCACCAATGCGGCTGACGGCCGCCTGCGCCCCCATGACATCGGCAACCAGACCGATGACGAAGTTCTCGGTCTGCCGGTCCCCGTCGATGTCCTTGCCGATCTTGACAGCCAGTGTCAGCGTTCCGGTGCCATCGCGATGCTCGCGGCGCTCGGCGAGGCCGATCCGGTCGGCAGGAATAGTGGTCACCGTCAACGCTCGCCCGAGACTGAGTTTGAGCACGCGGCTGTCGGTCACCACATAGAGCACCCGTCCTTGCTGGATCGCCGGCCAGAACGGTGCTGCCAGCATCCCCAAGCCGATCGCGATGAAGGGCAGCCCGAACAGCGGAAAGGCCCAGCCGATCAGGCCCGCACCCTCGATTCCGGTGCTGCTAACAGCTGCCGCAGCGACGAGGGTCCACATCACCGAGAACGCCGTCCAGGGAACGGCAAAGACATAGATCATGAAAGAGCGCGGATCGAGCCGGCCAAGCTGCCAGCCATGCCACACCACAATCTCGTCGGGACGCAATTCCCGCTCGAGCGCCAGCTTCAGGCGCGCGGCGCGGGCATTTGCGGGCGGGGGGTCTGCCGGTGTCTGCATCGCCCCGGTTTAGCGGGACAAGGTTGTCAATGCGTAAGCGAACGCCGCATCCGGTAGCGCCCGTCCTTGAAGCTGTCGAACAGCTGGCGCACCGTGGGGTGATCGACCGGGCCGCCTTCAGGGTCAGCCAGCAGGTTGCCCTGGCTGACATAGGCGACGTAGGAGGAATCGTCGTTCTCGGCGAGCAGGTGGTAGAACGGCTGGTCGCGCTGTGGACGGATGTCCTCTGGGATCGACTGGTACCATTCCTCGCTGTTGGCAAAGACCGGATCGATATCGAACACGACACCGCGGAAATCGAACAGGCGATGACGGACAACGTCGCCGATGCCGAAGCGGGCGCGGGTCTGGCGGGGAGCGATGATGGTGCGTCCGGCCTGGGTCGAGAAGAACTCTGCGCGTTCCATGTGCCGCAATATGGACCATTGCGCGCCCAAAACAAGCGCAGGCATTGTGCGTGTGTGATATATGCCCGCAATTTGTGGTGCGGCGGGACTTGGCAAGCGCAAAGGCTTGGGCTAACGGGCGCGTTTCCTGTCACTAGCCGCCCAACCACGCGGTCTTGCCAGACGTGTGACAGGCCTCGCGGAGAGGTGGCAGAGTGGTCGAATGCGCCGCACTCGAAATGCGGTTTACCGGCAACGGTAACGTGGGTTCGAATCCCACCCTCTCCGCCAAGAATTTTTATTGCTAATTATCGATCTTTATATCCGAAAAATCGTAATTTAAGTATGCTATGCATCACCTAAAGTGAATGGTTATTTTGAGTTATTGAAATGTTCTTACTAATCTCATTTGTGTCGATACCGATTGGGGCACATCTGGGGGCACAGATCGACAAATCTGGGGGCACAGCGATGATTCACGGTCAATACTGTTCGCCACCTGAATTTTCGGGGCTCACTCGCCTCCTGTGGGTTCGAATCCGAGCGGTTCCGTCGCTAATGCGGGATCCACATCCGGCGTGTCCTGCTTCGCCGTGCGCTTCTGCTTGCGCGACTTACCGGCCTCGATCTGTAGCCAACCCGTCA
>Ga0315899_10002903_pt1 | contig 18772 bp, 17 predicted proteins | sample LakEriMetagenome_2_FD_203518 | JGI IMG/M metagenome (GOLD analysis project Ga0315899, IMG submission 203518) | Freshwater fungal communities from buoy surface, Lake Erie, Ohio, United States - Buoy 4 MA112 | ecosystem: Environmental > Aquatic > Freshwater > Lake | place: USA: Lake Erie, Ohio... | reverse complement strand
GTGATTTTCGGTCGCGGCTTCGATCACCAGCTGGGCGCCTTTGAGGTCGTCGTAGTTGCTGGAGCCTTGGATGCGGGCCAGTGCTGCGGCCTTGTCGGCTTCGCTGATTTTTTCTTTTTTGACGAGTCGGTCCAGGCTGCTGGCCACGGTGGCCACGCCTTTGGCCACGGCCGCGTCAGAAATATCGACCATCACCACTTGGATGCCCGAGACGGCGCACGCTTGTGCAATGCCGTTGCCCATGGTGCCTGCGCCAATGATGCCTACGGTCTGGATGCTCATGTTCTTCATTCCTTGAAAGTTGGAAAAACCAAAAGGAATGATCTTAACGGGCTGGCCTTGCCTGCCCTTACGCGGCCACGGGTGAGGCGAGGCCGCTTATGCCGATGTGGGGCGGCTTGAGGCGTCGGCCACGCGCAGCAACTGCGTCAAGGACAGGGGGCCTTCGGCCATATCTACCGTTTGGATGGGTTCAGGGGTGTTTTGGGCGGTCTGCGGGCGGATGATGCGAGGCTCATGCCGACGCGAGCCGATCAGGTGCAGCTGCGCGGGCGCCTCTTGCAGGGTCTTGACCGAGACCCGACCTTCACAAATGTCCGTCCAATTGCTGTTGAGAAAACTGGCCACACGCTCAGCAGCTCGTGTCCGCAAGCCTGGGGTGTAGAACAAGGTATTTTTTCCCGTCTCGAGCTCGTACAGCTGCCACACACTGATGCAGGCATGGGAGGCGACCACCGAAGGATCCAGCCCTTGCTGAATGCGCAACTTGCGCAGCACACAACCATTGGGATCTTCTGTCTCGGTGCTTTGTACGCCGATGAACATCTGGCTGCTTTTGTTGGCGTTCAACAAATTGCGTTGGATGTGCAAAGACTTGACCTGTTTGAGCACACGGGCGTCCTTGGACTCCAAGGTGACCCCGGCCCGCGACGAGTCGATGCCGGGGTGCACTTGGGCCAGTGAAAAGCTGGTTTTGACGTAGGCATTCATGGTTTGGGCAGTCATGGCAATGTTGTGTGATGCGGTTGACAAACAAATTCTCAAATGCGCCGGTCACAAAGACTTCGCGCCTGTCAGTTGAGCTCTTTTGACCAAGATCAACTCATCCTCGGTATCAATTGTAGACTAATTTGTTTATTTTGGGAATTTATTTATTTAATTGCATCAATACCGACACTTATATCGACACAAGCGCTAAATTCTTCAATAAGTATGCACTCTGTACACCCGCACCCCAGCACCTGATCTACGCTCTCCCACACAACGCCACACAAGGCACGCGCCAGCACTGTCCGTGGTGCATCGCCTTCACATTAAAAGTTGATAAAAGTACCAAGGCCTACAGCCTTTGGCGCAGGCAAAACCCACCGATGACCACAGCCAATGCCTGCGCAGCGGCAGCAAAAAGTCAGCTCCTGAAACGCTTGCGGGTCAAGGCCAACGCGATCCAGAACGACACCACCGCAAACCCTGCCAGCACCAGCACGTTGCGCAGGGGCTGGTCAGGCCAGCGGTCCAAAAACAGCGGGCGCACCAAATCCACCGCGACCGACAGTGGCAGCCAATCGGCAACGACGCGCACGAAGCTGGGCAGCTGCTCACGCGGAAAAAAGATGCCCGAGAGGAACATCATGGGCGTGAGGAACAGGGTGAAGTAATAAGTGAAAAAGTCGTAGCCCTTGGCCAGCGCGTTGAAGATCAGCGCCATGCAGCTGAAGGTGATGCCCACACCCAGCAGAACGGGCCAGGCTACCAGCAGCTTCCAGCTGTGGCTGATGCCCAAGGCCATCATGACCAGCAAAATGGCCGTGACGCTGAACAGCGCCTTGAACGCGGCCCAGAGCATTTCGGCCAGCACCACGTCGTCGAGCCGCACCGGGGCGTTCATGATGCCGTCCCAGGTTTTTTGCACATGCATGCGCGAAAACGCCGAGTAAAGCGCCTCAAAGGTGGCCGCATTCATGGCGCTCATGCAAATGCTGCCGCTGGCCAGAAACAAGATATAGGGCACCTGTTCGCCGCTCAGTTCCACCTGCCCCACCAAAGCGCCCAGGCCATAACCAAAGGCCACCAGCCACATGAGCGGCTCGGCGATGTTGCCCACCAGGCTGGGGATGGCGAGTTTTTTCCAGACCAGCCAGTTGCGTTGGAACACGGGCCACCAGCGCAAGGACAGGCGCGGTACGGCCCAGATGTTGTTTTGGATTTGGCTCATGGTCAGCCTTCTTCCCGGATCTGGCGTCCGGTCAATTTCAAAAACAGGTCTTCCAAATTGGAAGGGCGGTGCAGTGTGCGCAGGGCGGGCCACGCCTCCAGTGCGTGCATGAGTGCTCGGCTGTTCTGGGTGTAGAAGAAAACGGTTTCGCCACTCACCTCGACCCGCCCTGCCAGCGCTTTCAAGCTGGCATCTTGTGCCAGCGCCACCGCGCCTGGGCCAAACACCTCGACCACTTCGGGCTCCAGGTGCTCGGCGATCAGGTCACGGGGCTTGCCCTCGGCAATCTTGCGGCCTTGGTCCAGCACCAAAAGGCGACTGCACAAGCGCTCTGCCTCGTCCATGAAATGGGTGGTGAGCAAAATGGATTTGCCTTCTTGCAGCAGCACTTGAAGTCGCTCCCACATCAGGTGCCGCGCTTGCGGATCAAGGCCCGTAGTGGGCTCGTCCAGCATCAAGAGCTGCGGGTGGTTGATGAGCGCACGCGACAGGCTCAAGCGCCGCTTCATGCCACCCGACAATTCGCCCGGTTTGGCTTTGGCTTTGTGGCTGAGGGCCCCAAATTCGAGCAGCTGCGGAATGCGCTCGCGGATCACGGCGTCGGGCAGGCCGAAGTAACGGCCAAAGACCAGCAGGTTTTCTTCCGCCGTGAAGTCGGGGTCGAGCGTGTCCATTTGTGCCACCACGCCCAGACGGGCTTTGATGGCCAGCGCATCGCGCGGCATTTGCAGGCCGTCAAAGTAGGCCATGCTGCCGCTGTCGGGCTGAGACAAGCCCAGGCACATGCGCAGTGTGGTGGTTTTGCCAGCGCCATTGGGGCCGATCACGCCCAGGCATTCGCCGGGGTGGATATGGAAAGTCAGGTCGTTGACCACCGTGGTATCGCCGTAGCGTTTGACCAGGTGTTCGACCGAAAGCAAGGGAGTGTTCATGCCCGAATTGTGCCTGTCGGCGCATGCCCGAGCGGGCATTTGGGTGACCGATAAAATCAGGGCCTTCTTCTGCACCGCGCCTGCGGCCTCTTCATGTCAAGTTCCCCTTCTTTTTCGGACCGCCTGGCGGTCTTGCCGCAGTACCTGATTCCCAAACAAGCCCTGACCGTCTTTGCGGGCTGGGTCGCGGGCAGCCAGTGGGGCGGCGCGACCACCGGCATCATCAACTGGTTTGTGAAGCGCTACAACGTGAACATGGCCGAAGCGGCCAACCCGGACACCGCCAGCTACAAAAGCTTCAATGAATTCTTCACCCGCCCGCTGCGCGGCGATGCCCGGCCCCTGGCGACCGCGGCTTATGTCAGCCCAGTGGACGGGGCCATCAGCCAGTGTGGCCCCATTGCCGGCGACCAGGTGTTCCAGGCCAAGGGCCACGGCTACAGCACACGCGCTTTGGTGGGCGGCGACGCAGCGCTGGCGGCGCAGTTTCAAGACGGCGAATTTGCCACGCTGTACCTCAGCCCGCGTGATTACCACCGCATCCACATGCCTTGTGCAGGACGCCTGACGCGCATGATTTATGTGCCGGGTGATTTGTTCTCGGTCAACCCGACCACCGCCCGTGGTGTGCCCGGCCTGTTTGCCCGCAACGAGCGGGTGGTGTGTGTGTTTGAAGGCGAGCACGGCCCCTTTGTGATGGTGCTGGTGGGGGCCACGATTGTGGGCAGCATGGCCACGGTGTGGCACGGCGTGGTCAACCCGCCGCGCCCGGGCACGGTGCGCGAATGGACGTATGAGATGGGCAACATCTCTTTGGCGCAAGGCGAGGAGATGGGCCGCTTTTTGCTCGGCTCCACGGTGGTGATGCTGTTCCCCAAGGGGGTGATGCAGTTCAACCCCGACTGGACACCCACACGCCCCATCGTGATGGGCGAGGCCATGGGCGCTTTGCGCTGAACAGAGCGGTTCGCTCAGGCCTTGGCTTCTTTTTGCTGCCGCCCCAAGACGTAGCGGCGCATGGCGACCGCCGGGGCGTCGGCGGCCACCGAAAACTCGTACAAGTCTTCGGCCGGAGTGCTGGCCAGGGCCTGCTCTTGCAGGGCCAGGCCGTCCACGTCTTCTTGAAAAGCCACAAACAACTGGTCGTGCATGAAGCGGGTGGTTTGCGCATCGTTCTGCGCAAAGTCGCGCCCGTGCACGATGAAGTAATGCGTGCTGGTAGCCGTCTCAGGGGTGGGCATGTGGGCGGTGCGGATGCGGTATTGCGGCCGCGTGGCTTCGGGCAAATGGCAATCGTAAAAAGTGACCGACACCTCGTGCAGCCCCAAGCTGCGGAACTCCGAGCGCACGATGCGGGCCGCTTGGCCCTGGCCCGTCAAACCGGTTGGGATGCCCCACACGGGCGGCAAGGTGGTGGGCACCACGTTGCGCAGCAAGGCAAATTGGCCATCACCGATCACGCTTTCAAACGCGGCCTTGGCGTAGTCGGGTGTGCCAAAGCTCTTGGCGTGCAAAAAGCTCAAGTGCGTCAGGTCCAGCAGGTTTTCGTGCAGGCGCACGTAGTTGGCCTGCAAACTCAAATGGCCTTGGGAGCGCTCCCACTGGTCGTCGGTCATCCAGTCCTGCGCGGGCAGCTTCGTCAGGTCAGCCTGCTCGGCCTCACCCATCCAGATCCAAACCACCGCGCCGCGTTCGAGGGTGCGGTAGGCCCGGATGCCCATGTTGGGCGGGCAAGTTGACTGAGAGGGCACCTCGATGCAATCGCCCTCGGTGTTGAAGCGCAGACCGTGGTAGCCGCACACGATCGTGTCTTGCTCCAGCGTGCCCGCTGACAGCGGCATGGAGCGGTGGGGGCAGCGGTCTTCTAAAGCCACCACGCGGCCGTCGCTGGCGCGGTAAAACACCAAACGGCGGCCCAGCAGGGTGCGGGCCAGCAGCTGGTCCTTGATCTCTTCGCCAAAGGCGGCCACGTACCAGTCGTTCATCACAAACGGTGTGTGGCGATCGGCCAGGCGCTGTGAGGCGTTTTGTGCGGCGGTGATGACGCTGATGTGGGGGCGTGTCATGGGGACTGTCTCCTGAAGAGGGGCCAGGCAGCTGCACTGCCCAAGGCCAACACGGCGAAGTTTAGGACGTGGCATTTGGCTGGGGCTGTCCCGAGAGCGCCTGCAGCCGTGGCACCATTCAGGGATGCCGACTTCTTCTCAAACCACTTCACAGCCACCTTCGCTCAGCGCCAGGCCGCTCGCCCAAGCCATGGTGCTGGCCGCCGGACGCGGCGAGCGCATGCGCCCTTTGACCGACCAGACCCCCAAGCCCCTGCTGCCCGTGCGCGGCCAGCCGCTGATGCTGTGGCCCATGCAGGCGCTGGCCCGGGGCGGCTTTGTGCAACAGCTGATCAACACGGCCTGGCTGGGCGAGCAGATTCCGGCGCTTTTGGGTGACCAGGCCCACTGGCCTGAGCTGCCCGAGGTGCACATTCGTTATTCGCACGAAGGCCAGGACTTTGGCCGGGCGCTGGAGACCGCGGGCGGCATCGTGCGGGCTTTGCCCCAGCTCGATGAGGTGTTCTGGGTCGTGGCAGGCGATGTGTTTGCCCCAAATATGGTGTTCACGCAGCCCGCCGTGGCGCGTTTTGCCGCCAGCGCTGCCCTGGCCCACCTGTGGCTGGTGCCCAACCCCACACACAACCCCGGCGGCGACTTTGGCCTGTCGGCGGCAGGCCAGGTGCTCAACCTGCCCAAAGGCAGCCCCGATTGCGCGTACACCTTCAGCACCGTGGCCCTGTACAAAAAGGCATTTTTTGCCGACTGCGGCTTGCCCCCCGGCAACCCCGAGGGCGTGGCGCTGGCGCTGGCGCCTTTGCTGCGTGCGGCCATGGACCGGGGCCAGGTGACGGGCGAGGTGTTTGCGGGCGACTGGACCGATGTGGGCACACCCCAGCGGCTGGCGCAGCTCAATGGCAGCAGTGCCTGATCAAGCACCCGGGTGACTATGGGGACATTCGCCATCCCAGGGCAACGAACATAATGACGACTTCTTTTGGAACTGATCTCCAATGACCAACACCGCCCTGCTCTACGCCCAACGCCGTGCCCGCCTCGCTGCCCAATTGGGTGCGAGCGGCATCGCCATCATCCCCACCGCGCCGGAGCGCCAGCGCAACCGCGACAGCGATTACCTGTACCGGCACGACAGCTACTTTTATTACCTGACCGGCTTCACAGAGCCGCACGCCAGTTTGGTGATCACGGCCGATGGCGAGTGCACGCTGTTTTGCCAACCCAAAGACTTGGAGCGCGAAATCTGGGACGGCATCCGCCTGGGACCAGAAGCAGCACCCGCTGCATTGGGTGTGAACCGGGCTTTGCCGATTGGCGAGATGGCCGCCCAGATGCCCAAGTTGCTGGAAAACCGCAGCACCGTGTGGTACCCCTTTGCCATCCACAGCGGACTGGAGAGTTTGGTGAATGGCTGGTTGCAGTCAGTGCGGGCGCGTGTGCGTTACGGTGCTTTGTGCCCCGAGCAGCAGCGCGATTTGTGCAGCTTGCTGGACGAAATGCGCTTGGTCAAAGATGCGCACGAGCAGGACATCATGCGCCGCGCCAGCACCATCAGCGCCCGTGCCCACATCCGCGCCATGCAGCGCAGCGCAGCCATGCTGCGTGCGGGCCAAGAGGTGCGTGAATACCACCTGGACGCCGAGCTGCTGCACGAGTTCCGCCAAAGCGGCTCGCAGTACCCGGCTTATGGCTCCATCGTGGCGGGCGGTGCCAATGCCTGCGTGTTGCATTACCGCGCCGACACCGCCTTGATCCAAAACGGTGACTTGGTGCTGATCGACGCCGGCTGTGAACTGGACGGTTACGCCAGCGACATCACCCGCACCTTCCCGGCCAACGGAAAATTCACCGGCCCACAACGCGCTTTGTACGACCTGGTGCTGGCCTCGCAAGATGCCGCCGTGGCCGCCACCAAGGCCGGTGCCCGATTTGTGGACCCGCATGAAGCCACCGTGGCCGTGCTGGCGCAGGGCCTGCTCGATGTGGGTTTGCTCGACAAAAACAAGGTGGGCAACGCGCAAGACGTGATCGCCAACCGCAGCTATTTTCAGTTCTACATGCACCGCACCGGCCACTGGCTGGGCATGGACGTGCACGACTGCGGCAGCTATGTGGAGCCCTCGCAGGTGGGCCAGGTCAGCGAACGCCAAGACCCACTGAGTGGTGAGCTGATCAAAGACCGCCCAAGCCGCATCCTGCAGCCGGGCATGGTGTTGACCATCGAGCCGGGCTTGTATGTGCGCCCTGCCCCCGGTGTGCCCGAAAAATTCCACAACATCGGCATCCGCATCGAAGACGATGCCATCGTGACCGCCACCGGGTGTGAGCTGATCACACGCGGCGTGCCAGTGAAGGCCGACGAGATCGAAGCCCTGATGCGGGGCTGAAGTGCCCATGACGCCGAGTTCGCGTCCGAGTTCGCCGACGGGTTTGTCGGGCACGCTGCTCGCCATCCAGACAGGCCGGATTCACCCCCTGATGGTGGGCGGGCGCAAGCTGGTGTCGGCCATTGGCAAAACCACCGTGTCTGGCCCCATCGAGGTGGGCGTTTTGGGCCTGGCGGGTGACGAACAAGCCGATTTGTCGGTGCATGGGGGCCTGAGCAAAGCGGTGTATGCCTTGCCGTCGGAGCATTTGGCATGGTGGCAAGCGCAGCGCCAGTTGCATGGCGCCACGATGTTTGAAGAACCCTTGGCCCCAGGTTATTTGGGCGAAAACCTGAGCCTGCAAGGCCTGCTCGAGCACGAGCTTTTCATTGGCGACCGCCTTGACTTTGGCGAGGTGGTCTTGCGTGTGACGCAGCCGCGCGAGCCCTGTGGCAAGTTCAATGCCGTCATGGGGTATGCCCAAGCCGCCAAAGACATGGTGCAAAGCTGGCGCTCTGGTTTTTATTTGGCGGTGGAACAAGCCGGTTTTTTGCAAGCCGGGGCCACTTGCCAAGTGTTGCCCGGGTCGCGTTCGACCTGCGTGACCGAGGCCTTGCAACACAAAGCCTGGAAGCATTTGCGCTGAACCTCTGCCATTTGTGCGCAAAAGTCAAAAGCCAACTCACTTGCTGTGGCCGGGTTAAAGGCCAAATCTTTGTCCTCCCGAGACTACAATGAAACTTACACCGGTCTGTCATTTTGTAAGTTAACAAATTCCATTTAATTTCAGCCCCATCGCTGAAGCCCAGCGGCCACATGGCACTTCCCTACAACGGAGCACAACAATGACTAACAAGGTCCTCGCCGAAGAAAAACGCGCCCAGCTGCGCAAAGCCGCACTGGAATACCACCAGTTCCCCACCCCCGGCAAAGTGGCCATCGCAGCCACCAAACAACTGGTCAACCAGCACGACCTGGCCCTGGCCTATTCGCCCGGTGTGGCCGCGCCTTGTGAAGAAATCGTCAAAGACCCGGCCAACGCCTTCAAGTACACCAGCCGTGGCAACTTGGTCGGTGTGGTGACCAATGGCACGGCCGTGCTGGGTTTGGGCGACATTGGCCCGCTGGCCAGCAAGCCGGTCATGGAAGGCAAGGGCGTGCTGTTCAAGAAGTTCTCGGGCATTGACGTGTTCGACATCGAGATCAACGAAAAAGACCCCGACAAGTTGGTCGAGATCATCGCTTCGCTGGAGCCGACGTTTGGTGGCATCAACCTGGAAGACATCAAGGCCCCGGATTGCTTCTACATCGAGCGCAAGCTGCGCGAGCGCATGAAGATTCCGGTCTTCCACGACGACCAGCACGGCACCGCCATCGTGGTGGGAGCGGCCATCTTGAACGGCTTGAAGGTCGTGGGCAAGGACCCCAAAAAGATCAAGTTGGTCACCTCGGGTGCGGGCGCTGCGGCGCTGGCGTGCTTGGGGCTGTTGGTCAAACTGGGCATCCCGCGTGAAAACATTTGGGTCACCGACTTGGCGGGCGTGGTCTACGAAGGCCGCACCGAGTTGATGGACGAAGACAAGATCCAGTTTGTGCAAAAAACCGATCAGCGCACACTGCGCGAGGTGATTGCAGGCGCCGATGTTTTCCTGGGCTTGTCGGCGGGTGGTGTACTCAAGCAGGACATGGTCCAGTCCATGGCCGCCAAGCCCCTGATTTTTGCGCTGGCCAACCCCAACCCCGAAATCAACCCCGAAGACGTCAAAGCGGTGCGTGACGACGCCATCATGGCCACAGGCCGCACCGATTACCCCAACCAGGTCAACAACGTCCTGTGTTTCCCCTATATCTTCCGGGGTGCTTTGGATTGCGGCGCGACCACCATCACGCTGGAGATGGAAATCGCCGCGGTACACGCGATTGCCGAGCTGGCGCAGGCTGAGCAAAGCGAAGTGGTGGCTGCGGCCTATGTGGGCGAGCCTTTGGCCTTTGGCCCCGAATACCTGATTCCGAAGCCCTTTGACCCACGCCTGATGATGAAAATCGCCCCGGCTGTGGCCCAGGCTGCAGCGGAAAGCGGTGTGGCTTCGCGCCCGATTGCCGACATGGACGCTTACCGTGAGCGCCTGCAAGGCTTTGTGTACGCCTCGGGCACCATGATGAAGCCTATCTTCACGGCCGCCAAACGCGCCCTGAAAAAACGCATCGCCTACAGCGAGGGCGAAGAAGAACGCGTGCTGCGTGCCGCCCAGATCGTGGTGGACGAAGGCATTGCCCGTCCGACCTTGATCGGGCGTCCGGCTGTGATCGCCGAGCGCATCGAAAAATTCGGTCTGCGCCTGAAGGAAGAACTGGACTACGACGTGGTCAACGTCGAGATGGATCACCGTTACCGCGATTTCTGGCAGACCTACCACCGCATGACCGAGCGCAAGGGCGTCACAGAGCAAATTGCCAAAATTGAAATGCGTCGCCGTTTGTCGCTCATTGGCGCCATGCTGCTGCACAAAGGCGATGTAGACGGCATGATTTGCGGCACCTGGGGCACCAACCCCATGCACCTGAATTACATCGACCAAGTGGTTGGCAAGCGCAAAGGTGTGAACACCTTCGCTTGCATGAACGGTTTGATGCTGCCGGGCCGTCAGGTGTTCATGGTCGACACCCATGTCAACTACGACCCCACCGCCCAACAATTGGCCGAATTCACCATCATGGCCGCTGAAGAAATGCGCCGTTTTGGCATCGAGCCCAAGGCGGCACTGCTGTCGCACTCCAATTTCGGCTCATCTGACCAGCCCAGCGCTTTGAAGATGCGCGACGTGCTGGACTTGTTGCGCCAAAACGCACCTTGGCTTGAGGTGGACGGCGAAATGCACGGTGACGTTGCACTGGATGCTGCAGCACGCCAGGCCCTCATGCCCAACAGCACACTGGTGGGTGATGCCAACTTGTTGGTTCTGCCCAACATCGATGCCGCCAACATCGCCTACAACCTGCTCAAAACAGCGGCAGGCGGCAACATCGCCGTCGGCCCGGTCTTGTTGGGTGCGGCCAAACCGGTGCACATTTTGACGCCCAGCACCACGGTGCGCCGAATTGTGAACATGACCGCGCTGACCGTGGCGGACGCCAACGCCGCGCGGTGATCGTTTCGACGGGTGTGTGCACTCACATGCAGCAAAAATGAACAAACTGTCTTTGCCTGTTTAATGGGCATTCGCTTGCATTTTTATCGCATTTGATACACACTAGCGCCTTCGAGTTTTCGGGTAAACCCGGATGCTCCTGAAAGGTGTATTCATGAGGGTGGCACAACAAGCCTTGGCCCGTCGGTGGTGGTTCGCCATGCTGATGGGCTTTATTTTGCTGGCATGCACAATTTTGGTGCAGGCACGTACACCCCAAGAGGTGCAGTCAAAGGCCACGTTGTTGGTCACTGACATGCCCCGTGAAGGCCAGACAACCTACGAAAAAATCCGCAAGGGTGGTCCTTTTCCCTACGAAAAGGACGGTACGGTTTTTGGCAATCGCGAGCGTCTCCTGCCACGTGAGGCCAGGGGGTTTTACCGCGAGTACACCGTCAGGACGCCCGGCGTGCGACACCGTGGAGCCCGCCGCATCGTTTGCGGCGGCCAGGTGCCCACAGAACCGAAGGCCTGTTATTACACCGAAGACCATTACGCGAGTTTTCGCCTGATCGTTGACAGACCCTGATTTTTTTAGTTCTCAAGAAAGACCACGGAGATGGACATGCCGACACGTCAAGACCAAGAGACGCCCCTGAAGGGCGTGCGGTCGAACATCGTGCAGTCGATTCGCGCTTACCGCGTGAGCGACCTGCAAGAAGCCGCCCAAGGTTTGGGCCACCACTTTTTGTATGCCAACCTGGCCGAAGCCCAGAGCAAACAAGATGTGCTGGACCTCATTGGTGCGCAATTCACATTGCCTTCGCACTTTGGCAAGAATTTCGATGCCTTGTACGACTGCATGACCGACCCCTTGCACAAGTCGGGCCCACAGCCTGGTTTCATCGTGGTGTTGGAGCAAATTCCTGCACACGTCAAGTTCGACAAAGAAGCCCGCGAGCAATTGCTGGACATCTTCCGCGACACCGCCGATTACTGGGGAGACAGGAAGATACCCTTCCGATGCTTCTATTCTTTTCTGTAGCCCGTTCTGCGCAAAACAGCCAAGCAGGACGGGCGATTGAGGCACAAACCGAGGACGCCGTGATGGCCGAATCGATCGAAGAAGGCGAAAAAATGCCCACCGACAAATTGGTGGACGTATCGCCCTTGGCGCTGCGCATGAGCAGCCCCTTCAATGCAGGTTACTGGCTCGCCGCAGCCTGAACCCCATTGAGCCGCTCATGCGGCACCCATGAAAAAGCCCGTCCATGACGGGCTTTTTCTTTAGGCGCATTTGACCTGGCGCTTCAGACGGCTTGGGCCAAGGCCACGAACTCGGCCACCGGCACTTCTTCGGCGCGGCGCTGCAGGTCAAACGTGCCGCCAAAACCTTTTTCATCGAGCCATTTGCCCAAAGTGTTGCGCAAAATTTTGCGGCGCTGGCTGAAGGCCACCTGTACCAGCGTTTCGAGGGTTTTGACATCCACATCGGGCGGCTGAGCCAGCGGCACCATGCGCACCACAGCGCTGTCTACACGCGGGGGCGGGTCAAAACTTTCGGGCGGGACAAACAGCACGTTGGCCATGTCATAGCGCCACTGCAGCATCACCGACAAGCGGCTGTAGTCCGAGGTAGAGGGTTGGGCCACCATGCGGTCAATGACTTCCTTTTGCAACATGAAGTGCTGGTCTTCGATCACGTCGACCTGCGCCAGCAAATGGAACAAGATGGGCGTGGAAATGTTGTAGGGCAGGTTACCGACCACACGAATTTTATGCAGCGGGGCCGCCGTGGCTTTGGCCAGCATCTGCTGCGCCAGCGCCCGAAAGTCGACTTTGAGCACATCCGACTCGACCACCGACAATTGCGGGTGCTCGCGCAGGCGCAGCGCCAGATCACGGTCCAGCTCGATCACCGACAGATGGCCCAAACGCTCGACCAAAGGCTGCGTGAGTGCGGCCAGACCGGGGCCAATCTCGACCATGGGCTGACCGGCCACCGGGGTAATGGCATCCACGATGGCATCGATGATGCCGCCATCTGTCAGAAAGTGCTGACCAAATCGTTTGCGGGCGATGTGCTTCATTGGACGGGCTCGCGCATCTCAACGTAGGCCCGGCCACGCACATCCTCGGCCCAGGAGACGTAGGCTTCGTCGAGTTTCTTTTCACGCAAGACGTTGCGGGCCAGTGCGCGTTGCTCGGCGTCACTCATGGGGGCGTCTCGCCGGTCGGTCACCTCGATCAGGTGCACCCCAAAGCGCGAGACCAGCGGCTCGGCCACCTGGCCGGGGCGCAGGCGGTTCATGGTCTGCTCGAATTCGGGCACAAACATGCCGGGGTTAGCCCATCCCAAATCACCCCCCTGCGCTGCACTGCCGTCTTGGGACAGGCGTTTGGCCGCTTCCGCGAAATCGGCCTTGCCCGACACAATGTCCTTGCGCAGGGCGCTCAGCTGCGCCAGCGCCTGGGCCTGTGTCAGCTGGGGACTCAGTCGCAGCAGAATGTGCCGCGCACGGGTTTGCGTGACCATCAAGGTGGCAGGGGCCTGCTGACGCTCCAGCACTTTGAGCACATGAAAACCGGCACCCGATCGCAACACCTCGGACACCCCACCCACGGGCAAGGCCGCCACGGCTTGGACAAACAGCTCGGGATAACGGTCGGCCGGGCGCAAGCCCAATGCCCCGCCATTGGCCCCCCGGTCGGCCGTTTGCGAGAAGGTTTTGGCCAGCTCGGCAAAGCTCTCACCACTGCGAGCGCGTCGGGCCACTTCCCGAGCCTGCGCTTCCAGGGGCTTGATCTGCTCTTCGGTGCTGTTTTCCGGCACAGCGATCAGGACCATGGCCAGGTTCAGCGCCACCGGGACACGCGCGGCCTGCGCCTTGATTTGCTCCTGCAAAAACTGCTCCACTTCGATGTCGCTGATGCGGATTCGCGCTTCCACCTCGCGCTCGCGCACGCGGGTCAGCAGCAACTGATTGCGCAGCTGTTCTCGGAAGGTCGCCAAGGCCACGCCATCTTGCTGCAAACGCTGGCGCAGAGCTTCGCGCGTGAGCTGGTTGCTGCTGGCCACGTTGGCCTCGGCCTGGTTCAGTGCCTCTTCGTCGATTGAGATGCCCGCATCGCGGGCTTGCTGGATCTGGGCCTTGTCATTGATGAGTTGTTCCAGCGCCAGCCGTTTGGCCTCAGGGGCGTCGAGCGGTCGGCCTTGCGCCTGCGCTTCGCGCTGCAGGCGATTGCTCAGGTTCTGCACTTCCTGGTTGGTGATGGGCTCGACATTGACCACAGCAACGATGAAGTCTGCCGCACGGATGGCCGCAGGGCGCGAAGCGGCCGTGGCCGGGCTTTGGGCCGACACAGTCAGCGGCAGCCAGGCCGCAGCCAGACAGACCGAGGCGCAGGCGGCGCACAAAGCTCGAACAGGAAACAGGTGTTTATTCATAGTGCTGGAAACGGCTCGGTTCAACGGTGGAGTCTCGCAAGTTCTGGTAGCGGGGAATGTTGGTGCGCAGGGCATTGAGTGGGCTGGCCCCGACACGGGCCAGGCCAATGAATTCAAGCTGGAACAGCAAGCGGCTGGTCGCGGTGCTCACGGTGCTCTGGATGCGCTCGAAGGCGATGCGCCCGATCCAGCAACCACCATCGTATTCCAGACCCAACAGGCTGTCGACCATGCGGCCTTCGGTCAGGCTGAAGTTCAGGCGGCCCACGCTGTACCAGCGGTCCGGCCCCAGGCCTTGTCCGGGTGTGCGGGTCCAGGCCGTTTCAGTGGCCGCATCACGCCGCCCCAGCAGGTCACTCAGCGGCCATTGCCATCCCAGATCGACCTGCTCGCTCACGCCCTGGTTCAAACGGTAAGCCGCATTCAGCACCCGGTAAGGGCTGGGGCTGTAACGGCCTTGCAAAGTGCTGCGGCTGACGCGGTCGGTTTGGCTGTTGACCTGGACCGTGGCGTCGAGCGCCCAGCGGTCATCCCAGCGCACGCCTGCGCCCAGCAACAAGTCGCTCAGACCTGCCTGCGCAGCGCTCTGGTCGGGCAGAACCACTTTCTGGTCCGAAAAACGGATGCGCTGGGCCATGCCCACACGCAACATTTCTGCACCATTGTTGGCATCAAAAAACCGGCTGGTCACCCCCAGGGTCAAGGCATCGTTGTCCACCAAGCGGTCGTGGCCCACATAGGCGTTTTCGCTGTAGATGGTAGACAGATTGAAATCGGTGGCCCCGCTGTCGTACACGGGCAAAAGGCTTTGGTCCCGAAACGGTGTGCGTGCATAAAAAGCCCGCGGCTCCAGGGTTTGGGTGACGCCGCGACCAAACCACTGCGTCTCGCGCTCGTACACCAGGCCTGAATCCAGCGAGAAGGTCGGCAACACCCGATTGGCCGAACGCTCACCCGAGTCGAGTGGCTGGTCGAGTTGGTAGCGGGTGGCATGCAGTTGCAGTTTGGGCGTGACAAAACCCCAGGGGCGAATCCAGGGGCGGCTAACCTGCGCCAGCACAAAACTGCGCTCGCCATTGCGAGGCACAGGGCGCACCGCGGTGCTGGCCAGTGGGATGCGTTCGTAGCTGGCCTCAAAGCGAGTGGTGTCGGCCTGCACCGACCAGTCCAAGCCATCGGCCTGCCACTGCCCATAACGCAGCCCGATTTGGGGTGCACGGTCATAAGGTGGTGTGATGGGCGCGGTGATGTCCTGGAGGGTTTGCCAGCGCTGAACCTGCGCGGTCATGCTCAGGTTCCCACGGCCCCAGCTCAAAACCCCTGTAGAGGGCAGCAAACGTTGGGTCAAGGCCAGGCCCGAGCGGGGGAAATCACGCCAATAGTCGTCGTCGCTGACCCGGTTCAGGTTCAAGCCCAGACCGACACGCCCCACGCTGTCCAAGCCCGTGTCCACCGTGCCATTGTGTTGGCTGGACCAGCCCCAACGGGCTTGGTCACGCAGGCTATCCGTAGGCATCAGGTTCAGCCGGGCCTGGCCGCTGTAGTCGCGCTCCAGATAACGAAACTCGGTGTCCACCGCCACGCCGCGTTTGCTCATCAGGTGGGTGGTCACGGTGGCATCGCGGTTGGGCGCGATGTCGAAATAATAGGGTTGGGCCAGCTCCAAACCATTGTTGGTGGTGATGCCCACCACGGGGGGCAACAGACCGGACTTGCGCTCGCTCGTCATCGGAAAGGTGACGGCGGGAATGCCCAACACCGGCACGTCCTGAAAGCGCAGTTGCACCCCCTCGGCCCGCACCGTGGACTCTTCTTCGTCCAGATTCAAGCGAGTGGCTTTGAGCACCCATGCCGGCAACCATTCTGGCCCGGGCGTGCGCCTGCAGGTGGTGTAACTGGCCTCACGCACGATGGCGCGTTGATCATCCACAAAGTCGATTTGCGCCGCTTGCCCGTAGGCACCGCTTTTATAAAGCTCAAAAGTGGGCTGCGTCAGGGTGCCCTGAAAACTGTCTATCTGCAGGGTGAGCTTGGGGCCGGTCAACACACTGCCTGGGCGGTTCAGGCGCACTTGCCCCGTGGCCTCCACCACGTCTTGGCTTTGGTCAAAGGACAGTCGGCCCGCCTGAATGCTCACGCCCGGCTTGCGAATGCTGGCGTCCCCCTCGACCACCAAGTCCAAATCGGGCCGCACGCGCAGGCGCTGCCCCTTCAAATAAACCGCCCCCTCTTGCTCCTGGCGCTGGGAGATGGCCTCCTCCAGCATCGGGCTGCTGCGCAGGACCAGGCCCTGAACAGGGGCTGTGGGCACACCTTGCAGCGGTGTCAGGGTTTGAGCCTGCGCACCCTGCGGCAAACCCACCAGCGTGACACCTGGCACCCCCAACAACAGCACTGCCCGCACCACGGCCTGCACCACCACCCGCGAAGGGGCCATGGCCACGGGTGGCTGCGCACAAGGTGATAAGTAAGGGGGCACGGCGATGGGACGGGGGTTGAACACGCGAGGAGTGAGGGCAAAACGCCGGTTGCAGGCTTTGTAGAATGGGATTATCCATGAGCCACCTCACCCCGCCCCCCAATTCAGCCCCCCAAGCAGCCGTCTCTGACGGCGTCAGCTGGACCGATCCAGCCCGGCAAGCGGTTTTTGACCGCTGGATGTCCGGCGTGACCACCTCCCAAGACCTCTTGCCCGACAGTTTGCGCGTGGCCTCGGCCGACGCCAGCTTTCGCCGCTACCTGCGGGTGGACAGGCGCCAAGGCGGTAGCCTCATCGTCATGGACGCCCCAACCGACAAGGAAAACTCCGAGCCTTTCGTGCGGATCGCGGCCTTGATGAAAACCGCGGGTCTGAATGCGCCCGAGGTGCTCGATTGGCACGAAGCCCATGGCTTCATGCTGCTGAGTGATCTGGGTGATGCGACCATGATGTCGGCCATTGACCCCGAGCGACCCCAAGCCAACCACGGCCTGTACATGCAGGCGGTGGACACGCTGGTGCAGTGGCAGCTGGCCTCACGCCCGGGCGTGCTGCCGCCTTATGACACCGCTTTGCTGAACCGAGAACTGAGTCTGTTCCCCGATTGGTATTTGGCCCAGCACCGGGGCGTGCAACTGCAAGGCGCACAGCGCGAGGTGTTCGACAAGGCTTTTGCCCTGATCGTGCAGCGCAACCTGGCCGCACCCAGCGTGTATGTGCACCGCGACTTCATGCCGCGCAACCTGATGATGCCGTTTGGCGGCAATGCACAACTGGGTGTGCTGGACTTCCAGGACGCGGTCTACGGCCCCATCAGCTACGACATCGCCAGCCTGATGCGCGACGCCTTCCTCACTTGGGACGAAGACTTTGTACTCGACATCACCATCCGCTATTGGGAAAAAGCCCGCAAGGCGGGCCTGATGGACTTCGAAGACTGGCACAGCGACTTTGGCGCCTTCTACCGCGCGGTCGAATGGATGGGCCTGCAGCGCCACCTCAAAGTGGCGGGTATCTTTGCCCGCCTCACCTTGCGCGACGGCAAGCCCAAATACCTGGCCGATGCGCCGCGTTTCATCCACTACATCCGCAAAACCTGCGACCGTTACCGCGAGCTGGGCCCGCTGCTCAAATTGATCGACGAGATCGAAGGCACCACGCCCGAAGTCGGTTTTGCCTACGGGCGCATGTGAGCATGCCGCGCTTTTACTGCCCCACCCCCTTGGCCACAGGCCTGGCACTCAGTCTGCCTGCGGGCGCTGCACGCCATGTGCAGGTGCTTCGCCTGCAGCCGGGCGATGTGATCACATTGTTCAACGGCGAGGGCGGCGAATTTGACGCCACCGTCACCCGCATGGGCCGCAGCGATGTCGACGTCGAAGTGGGCGCACACCAAGCGGTGGAGCGCGAAGCCGCCCGCGCGGTGCACCTGCTGGCGGGCATCACCGCCAACGAGCGCATGGACTGGTTGGTCGAAAAATCCACCGAGTTGGGCGTGGCCAGCATCACGCCGCTGGTGGCCGAGCGCAGTGTGCTCAAGCTCAAGGGCGAGCGGGCCGAGAAAAAACTGGTCCACTGGCAAGGCGTGGCCGTGGCTGCCGCTGAGCAGTGCGGGCGCAACCGGGTGCCCACCGTGCACCCGGCCGTGACATTGACCGAGTGGGTCAAACAAGCCCCACCCGGCGAGCGCTGGGTGCTGTCGCTGTCCGAAGGCACGCAATCTCTGGCGCAGATACAGGGACAAGCAGCAGGCCTGCCCATGACACCGGTCACCGTGCTTAGCGGCCCCGAGGGCGGCCTGAGCCCCACAGAGGAAGCGGCTGCCCTGGCTGCAGGGTTTGCGCCTGTGACCTTGGGGCCACGCGTCTTGCGGGCCGAAACCGCTCCCTTGGCGGTGTTGGCTTGTTGCGCATGAGCCTGAGGCTGCAAAGACCTGCCCACAAACACCGGCCATACGATCCGCCGTTCAGCACCCGACATCCGCACCGCCCCTAAAAGGCCTGCTTGCCCCTTGGGAACAGACAGTCTGCTGTAGAATGCGCTTTCCGAGGAGCGTTGCAGCGCCCACCAGCCAAGCGGCTGGCAGCAGGCGTGAGGCTCGGAACCTTCAAACAGCAACGACGCTCATCCACTCGACGTGC
>Ga0315899_10002902_pt1 | contig 18779 bp, 12 predicted proteins | sample LakEriMetagenome_2_FD_203518 | JGI IMG/M metagenome (GOLD analysis project Ga0315899, IMG submission 203518) | Freshwater fungal communities from buoy surface, Lake Erie, Ohio, United States - Buoy 4 MA112 | ecosystem: Environmental > Aquatic > Freshwater > Lake | place: USA: Lake Erie, Ohio... | reverse complement strand
CACCCTTCCGGGGCCTGAGTAATGATAGGTTTGCCCGGCTTTTTCCACCCCGCCTTGTACCAAGTCCACCAATCCGGTGCCACCGGTATTTTTGGAAGCCACGTAGGCATTCCAGTCTTGCAGTACCTTTTGCGACTTCACCTGAAAAATGGAGAAGGCAAAGGCCATGATTAACAATGTAGTTCTTTGTGATTTCATTTGCTTTATTATTAGAACTGCAAAGTTGTTTTGGGCCTGTTGCGTGCGGTGTGACAGACATCAGTGCCGGGTATGATTTGGAAACGCTGTTCTGTAAAGGCACAGACCGATTTCTCTTGACTTTTTGGTCCAAATTCCTTATATTGCAATTGAGCCATGAAAAACAAGGGTTTTTTTATTGACAAATACCTGGATGTTTATTTGAAACTTAAAGCGAAAAACCGGCAGGGTGATATGCGTTATCCGCCGCAGGAATTCATGCAACAGCTACACCAGATTTTTGCATTGCAAAAGGAATTGCGTTCACTGGGTTGTTTTAGCGAAGAGAATATGGACAGACTATTGGATAGTCAGACGGAGGGCTTGACGCATTATTTTATTTATGACGAACCCATCCGCTCCGAATGGTACCGCCGTGCTGCCGCCCGCAAGGTCAGGGAAGCGATGCATGCGCCGCTGGTGGCAGCGGAGGTAATAGCTAAGATACAGGAGTTTAAACCCCCACTTACTTTTGATGAGGTGATATACATTTATAATGCGTTGTATGATAAACACATTGATATTTATGCAATCCCGGAGGAGGTCTTTGCTGAATTCCGCAAAACGCGGCAGTTTAGGTCATTTTTTAGAAGGATGGTGGTCTGAAAAGGCAACCCTGCCAAGGCCTTAAGGGGGCATACTCATAATGTATTGGTTAAAGAAGAGAATCCGGCTGTGTGGCGGCGTCGGATGCCCGTTATTTCACTCCTTCGGAGTTCACTGTATCCATTTTGGCATTTTCTATGAAAATGCCGCTCCTTCGGAGCTGAAATGCGCCGCAGGGTGGGGCAGGTTGGTATTTTTGACAAGCAGGACGCATGAGCCCCGAAGTGGCGATATATTAATAACATCGCCACATAACAACCCCATAGCGCCTTAGGTGCGGCATAGAAACTCTATGATTAATCCGCTATTTCACTCCTTCGGAGTTCCCTGTATCAATTATGGCATTTCTATGAAAATGTTGCTCCTTCGGAGCTAATACAAACCCTTGTGCTACCTACACCGTCGCCGTGTGGTTGGCATGCCCGCTAATCACTGTTTTAGGCGGTCGGGGAGGGCACCAACCGGAGGATAAATCTGCTGTGAAGGGTGTTGGCTCGTTATGTCACACCTACGGCGCTTGGTGTATCCTTAGATGGCATTTTTTATTAAAATGCCGCTTCTACGGAGCTGATACGCATGGCTGACCGGTTTGCATCAGGTTGGTATTTTTGACAAGCAAGGCGCATTAGCGCCGTAGGGGCGATATAATATTAACTCTATCCTAAGACGACTACCCAACTCCGTAGGAGTGGCATAGAAAATCTATCATTAATCCGTTATTTCACTCCTTCGGAGTTCCGTGTATCAATTATGGCATTTTCTATAAAAATGCCGCTCCTACGTAGCTGAAATGCGCTGCACGGTGGGCGTCAGGTTCGTATTTCCTACACGCAGGGCTAAAGCCCCATCGGGGCGATATATTAATAACACAGCCGCAAATCGAATCCTCAACTCCGTAGGAGTGGCATAGAAAAGTTACACCGCTTCTCGAAGTCTACCAACTTCGGACACAGAGGTTACATCTCCATCAGGTTGTAGCTATGCCCTTTTACCGGGATAATAGCGCGGCTGAAATCTACATCCGCAGCCAGCTGCTCCATCTGACGGGCATCTCCGTGCACCAGGAATATTCCTCGGGTATTCTTGCCCGCACTGGCTTTTAAGTATTTCAACAGACCCGCATGATCAGGATGGGCGCTGAATGCATCCGTTCTTCTGATATCCGCACGCACAGGCCTTTGCTTGTAGTTTATCTCCACAAAATTCTGTCCCTGCAACAAGCGGTGTCCCAGCGTTCCCTCGGCACAGAAACCGGCAATCAGTATGGTGTTGCGTGCATCGCCCACATTGTTTCTCACATGCATCTGAATCCTGCCTCCCTCTACCATACCCGCTGCGGAGATAATCACGCAGGGCTCCGGCAATACGCTCAGTAAATCGCTTTCTCTTTCGTGTTCCACCACATGCAACAGTGGAAAATCAAACAATGAGCCATATTGCTTCTGAAATGCGGCGGCTTCCTCATTCAGATGGTCTACATTATGCTGATATACCGAGGTGCTGCGAATGGCCAAAGGACTATCCGTAAACACCTTGATATGCGGCAGTCTGCCACTGCGGAACAGCTGATTCAGCGTAAAAATAATGGCCTGTGTTCGCCCCACACTAAACGCGGGAATCACCAGCTTACCGCCCTTTTCCACGCAGGTTTCCTGCACATGCTTTAGCAGTTCTTCTTCTGCACGCATTGGCGAAACCACATGATTCCGACCTCCGTAAGTGCTTTCCGAAATGATATAATCCGGCTGAGGCATAGGCACCGGGTCGGGCACCAGTTTGCTTTGGTAATTGCCCAGATCGCCCGTAAAACCAATGGTTTTAACGCCTTCGGGTGTTTTCACGTGCAGCACCGCACTGCCTGCACCCAATATATGTCCGGCCTGCAGAAACTCCACGCTGAGTTCTTCGTTGAATTCGTATTTGTGTCCGTATTCCATCAGCAGGGCCATGTCCAGCATATCGGCTATGTGCTTGCGGGCATACAGCGGCTGTGGCTCGCTGCCACCGTAGTGTTTTACTTTTTTATTGTGTTTACGCTTCAGCGCTTTCATCTTGGCGGCAATTTCCATGCGCTGTATATTCAGACTATCCTGCAATAGGTAGTCGCTGAGTTCCAGTGTAGGCGGTGTACACAATATTTTACCGCTAAAACCCTGACGTATCAGGTTGGGTACATTGCCACTGTGGTCGATGTGGGCATGCGTCAATATCAGCAAATCAATGCTCTTGGGATCAAAAGGAAAACGGCTGTTGCGTTCCTCAAACTCACTGCGTTTATCGTAGTCCAGGCCGCAATCCACCAGCACCCGCGTGCCACCGGGCAATTCCAATAAATGCTTGCTGCCGGTAACCTGCTGTGCTGCACCCCAAACCGTGAGTTTCATGGGGCGAAAATACACCCATGAAATGCATTTAGATAAAGGGTTTTATTAAAAAACCAATTAATTTTTAACGAAGTGCCGACATCCCCCCATCAACCCCCATCACCTGGCCGGTAATCCAGCCGCTTTTATCACCCAGCAGAAAAACGGCCAGCGAGGCAATGTCTTCAGGCCTGCCCACACGCGCCAGCGGGTGGCGTTTGGCCGATGCCTCGGCCTTTTCAGGACTGGATAGCAATTTGGCCGAAAGGGGTGTTTCCACCAGACTCGGCGCGATGGCGTTTACTCGAATAGAAGGGGCCCATTCCGCCGCTAAACTGCGGGTCAAGCCCTCAATGGCGCCCTTGGCGGCCGCAATGCTGCTGTGAAATGCCATGCCTTGTTGCACGGCTACCGTGCTGAATAACACCACAGACGAACCCGGAACGGCTTTCAGTCCTAATTGCAGTTTCTGCAGCAACCGCACCGCTCCCATCACATTTAGGTCGAAATCCTGCTGAAATTCCTCGGGCTTTAAGCTCCGGAACATTTTTAAATTGATGCTGCCGGGACAATACGCCACGCCATCAATGGGGCCCTCTATCGCGGGCAATTCTGATGGCTGAGAAAAATCGTGGGCAATATGGCTCAGCGCTTCATGTGCAATGCCAGGCGCCGTGCGACTTATACAGGTTACTTTATTCCCTTGGTTCAGCAATTGCTGAACAATTTCCAGCCCAATACCATGGCTTCCGCCGGCAATAACAAAATGTTTCACCCCTAACAAACAAGGGGCAAGCCCTTATTGTTTAGTACCGTTTTTTAAACTTTTTCTTGTCGCCGCCCTGGTCTTTGCCTTTGCTGTAATATCCGCGCTTTTCAAAATCTCCGGGTTTGCCTTTATCACCGGGCTTTTTGCGTTTGGTAAATCCGTCTTCAGACATGCCCTGCAGTTCCACGCGCACCTTACGATCGTTCACCTTCTCATTGTTAAGGGTGTCCATGATGCGCTGTGTGCTGTCCTGATCGGCTTCCACAAAGGTGTGGGTGCGGTGAATTCTGATTTTGCCAAAATCTACATTGCCCAAACCACAATCATTCAGCCAGCGGAGCATGGTTTTCTTGTCGAAACCATCCAGTTCTCCAACCGATAAAAAGAATTTTTGAAATTGACCGTTTCCGCCCTCATTGCCGCGCTCTCTGCGCCCTGAAGACATATCATTGATATCGGAAGCGCCTTCATAGTACTCTATGAATTTACGCAACTCAAGACTGGCCAGTTTTTCAATGAGCTCCTCACGGGTGATTTTCTTCATCTTCTCATAGAAAATGCTGAGATAAGCGTGAATGCTCTGCTGATCGGGCTCTTCCGCTGCGAGTTCATCTACAAAGTGGGAAAATTTAGCCCTTACCACGTCATCTCCTGCAGGAACCTGCATCTGGGTGAAACGCGCCTTGGTCATCTTTTCCAGGCGATGCACTTTTTGCAGATCGCGCTGGCCTATAATGCTGATGGAAATACCTTTTTTGCCGGCACGGGCTGTACGGCCGCTTCGGTGGGTATATACTTCCAGTTCGTTGGGCAAACTGTAATTGATAACGTGGGTAATATCGCTCACATCAATGCCGCGTGCAGCCACGTCGGTAGCCACCAGTACATTGAGGTTTTTGTTACGAAAACGCCCCATCACCTTATCGCGCTGTGCCTGGCTTAAATCACCGTGCAACGAATCGGCATTGTAGCCATCGTGGATGAGCTTTTCAGCCAATTCCTGACACAAACTCCGGGTTTGGGCGAACAGGATGCCATACACATCCGGAACAACGTCCAGAATGCGTTTAACAGCTTCGTAACGATTCTTTTCCCTTACCACGTAATAGTGGTGTTCAATATTGGCATTGGAGGTGTTGGCCGCCAGACTAATTTCCCGGGGATTGTGCATGTATCGCTTGGATATATTGCGCACCTCGGGAGGCATGGTGGCACTGAACAGGCAGGTCTGACGCTCTTTGGGAGCATGCGACAGAATATGGTCAATATCTTCCTGAAAGCCCATGTTCAGCATTTCATCGGCTTCGTCCAGCACAATCACCCTTATCTGATCCAGGTGAACGGCTTTTCTTTCCAATAGGTCAATCAATCGGCCGGGGGTTGCTACCACCACATTGGCGCCGCGTTTCAGAAGAGAAATTTGATCGCGTATGCTGGCACCGCCATACACAGGCACAATGCTCACACCCGGTTTGAAAGCCGCAAAGGTTTCCAGATCGCGTGAGATTTGCATGCAAAGCTCGCGGGTGGGAGCGAGTACCAACCCTTCGGTAAATCCGGAGAATTCCAGTTTTTGCAACAAAGGCAGGCCAAAAGCAGCAGTTTTTCCGGTTCCTGTCTGCGCAAGGGCCACCAGATCGGTGTTTTCTTCTAATAGTGCAGGTATAGCTTGGGCCTGCACCGGCGTGGGCGTTTCAAAGCCCAGTTTTTCAAGGGCAAGCAGAATTTCAGGGTCTAAGCCCAGTTCTTTAAATTTAGTCATTAATACGGTTTGAATGCGGGGTGTGACAGATATCGTTGTGTAAAAGATTCAGGGAAACTTAACCCCATTTGTTCCACAAAGATACGTCAATTATGTGAATATATTAGAATTCCATTGAAAAACCCGAAATTTGCAGTTCAATTTTACGGCAAGTGCACATTGTTCCTACCCTCAGACTCAGCGGCCTTGAGCCCTTTACCCTTACCGCCGAGACCAATTTTGTGAATATTGGCGAAAGAACCAATGTTACCGGCAGCCGCAAATTTGCCAAACTCATTCTGGCCGGAGATTACAACGCTGCGCTTGATGTTGCCCGACAGCAGGTGGAAAACGGCGCTCAGGTGATTGATGTGAACATGGACGAAGGCATGCTCGACGGACCTGCTGCCATGGTTACTTTCCTGAATTTACTTGCTTCTGAACCCGATATCAGCCGTGTGCCGGTAATGATTGATTCCTCCAAATGGGAGGTCATTGAAGCGGGTCTGAAATGCTTGCAGGGCAAGGGCATTGTAAATTCCATCAGTTTGAAGGACGGAGAAGAGGAATTCATTAAAAGGGCCAAAAAGGTTCGCAAATATGGAGCCGCCGTGGTGGTAATGGCATTTGATGAAACCGGACAGGCCGATTCCTTCGCACGCAAGATTGAAGTGTGCGAACGCAGCTACAAAAATCTTACAGAAAAAGCCGGTTTTCCCGCCTATGACATCATTTTCGACCCCAATATCCTGACTGTTGCTACCGGCATAGATGAACATAATAATTACGCCGTCGACTTTATTGAAGCCACTCGCTGGATAAAGCAGAATCTGCCGGGAGCGCGCGTAAGCGGCGGTATTTCAAACATTTCATTCAGTTTCCGAGGCAACGATGTTGTGCGCGAAGCCATGCACAGTGCATTCCTGTACCATGCCATCAAAGCCGGACTGGATATGGGTATTGTGAATGCCGGTATGATTGAGGTGTATGACGAGATTCCCAAGGAATTGCTGGAGCGGGTGGAGGATGTGCTGCTGAACCGAAGGGAAGACGCCACCGAGCGGCTGGTAACCTTTGCCGAAACCGTAAAAGCCAAAAAAGAAGAAACCGTTGAAGAAGCTGAATGGCGCAAAGGAACCGTGGAAGAACGTCTCACCCACAGCTTGATTAAAGGGATAACCGAATTTATTGAGGAAGATGCCGAAGAGGCCCACCAGAAACTGGGTGAACCCCTTAAAGTAATTGAGGGCCCGCTGATGGACGGCATGAATGTGGTGGGAGATTTGTTTGGCGAAGGAAAAATGTTCCTTCCGCAGGTGGTAAAAAGCGCCCGTGTGATGAAAAAAGCCGTTGCCTATCTGCAACCTTACCTTGAGGCGCAAAAAGCGGCCAATCCCGGTGCGAGGGCTCAGGGTAAAATATTGCTGGCTACCGTAAAAGGCGATGTGCACGACATCGGTAAAAACATTGTGGGCGTGGTAATGGCCTGCAATAACTACGAGATAAAAGACATTGGTGTAATGGTGCCCACGGATAAAATCCTGGCAGAAGCCCGCGAATGGGGCGCCGACATCATCGGCCTTAGTGGCCTGATTACACCCAGCCTGGATGAAATGGTGCACGTGGCCTCCGAAATGGAGCGTCTGGGCATGAATACGCCCTTGCTGATTGGTGGGGCTACAACCAGCAAGGTGCATACTGCGGTTAAAATCGCACCCAAATACAAACATCCTGTAGTGCATGTGCTGGACGCCAGCCGCAGTGTGCCTGTGGCAGGAAATCTCTTAAATCCCGAAACCAAACCCGGTTTCGAACAGCAATTGCGCGAGGAATATGAGCGCATGGCGGCTGATCACACCCGCAGACAAAGCGATAAACAACTGCTAACCCTGAATGAAGCCCGGGCCAACCGTTTTCAAACATCAGCCACTGACTATATCCCCGAAAAACCTGCATTCACCGGGGTGAAAACCGTGAGTGCGGATTTGAGCACACTCCGCGAATTCATAGACTGGACGCCTTTCTTCCAGACATGGGAACTGGCAGGACGTTATCCTGAGATACTGCATGACAGCATAGTGGGCGAAGAAGCACGACGGTTGTTTGCCGATGCCAACGAAATGCTGGAAGAAATCATTCAGCACAGCCGCCTGCAGGCCAAAGGGGTTATTTTCATTTATCCTGCCGGCAGCACAGATGAAGATGTAACAGTGTATGCGGATGAGGCCAGAACACAGGCGCTGGACACTTTCCACTTCCTGCGTCAGCAGCGCAAAATGGCCGGTGGCATTCCCAATATTTCTTTGGCAGATTACATCGCAACAAAAGAGAGCGGTGTAACTGATTACCTGGGTGGCTTTGCTGTTACGGCAGGTATTGGTACAGACGAACTGGTGGCGCAGTACGACAGGGAAAACGACGACTATAAGAGCATCATGGCCAAAGCCCTGGCCGACCGGCTGGCAGAGGCATTCGCCGAATACCTGCACCGCGAGGTCCGCACGCAGTGGTGGGGTTATGCGCATTCTGAAACCCTCAGCAACGAAGACCTGATTCGTGAGAATTACCGGGGCATTCGTCCTGCACCGGGTTATCCCGCCTGCCCCGAGCACACCGAAAAAACAACGTTATTCAAATTGCTCAGTGCCACCGAAAACGCGGGAATATCCCTCACCGAAAGTATGGCCATGTTGCCTGCTGCAGCGGTTAGCGGATTTTATTTTGCACACCCTGAAAGTCAGTATTTTGGTTTGGGAAAAATAGGAAAAGACCAGGTTCAGGATTACGCAAACCGCAAGGGTTGGACTTTACAGGAAGCAGAACGATGGCTGGGGCCCGTACTGAGTTACTAAACCTTATTTAAACGGATTCTTGTACGCCGGGTTGTTGGTGAATACCGTATCGGTCATGGTGAGGAGAAACGCCTTGAGTGCGGCTTTTTCCTGGGTTGTCAGCAGACGCTGTTTAGGGCCATGCACCTTAATCTGGGGATTCAGGTTTGGGGAACTGAATTTTATTTGGTCGCTGTAGTGGTCAATTACCTCATCCAGTGTGGCAAAGCGTCCGTCGTGCATATAGGGTGCGGTGAGGCCAACGTTTAGCAGTGAAGGTGTTTTAAATGTTCCGATATCGGTGCTTTTTCCGGTAATGCCCCCAAATCCTTTATCAGTAATTACTGCATCCAGTCCATTGTTTGCAATGCCTCCAAAATTGGGATTATTGGCCTGGGCAAATACGCTGCCATGGCAGTGAAAACAGTCTGCACCACCGCGCAGTGCGCCTGTTACCGGGTCTTCATCGACTAGACCGTTGAAAAGTTGCAACCCTGTTTTTTCCTCCTGAGTAAGGATGTTGAAATTGCCCGGCCACATTTGGGTAAAGCGTGAATCTTTACTCACAATGGTAAGCAGAAACTGCTCAAGGGCCAGCGTCATGTTAAATACATCGGGCTCACTTCCAAATGCCTTATTAAACGCATCACGGTACCGGGGAATAGATGCAAGTCGCTTGCGAAGATAGGGCAGCGTCATGGCCATTTCATTGTGGGCCTGAATGGGCTCTAATGCCAGTTCGCGCAGCGTTTTCTGACGGCCATCCCAAAAGAAAACCCTGCTGTATGCCAAATTAAACAGTGGCTGAGCATTGCGGTTGGTGGTTAACCCAAAAACCCCGGTAGAATAGGGCTTTGGATCGGAAAATGCGTTTTGTTGAGCATGACAACCGGCACATGAAACGGTACTATCAATCGACAGAACCGGATCATAAAACAACATTCTTCCTAGATAAACCCCTTCTTCCGTGAGGGGGTTGTCGGCAGGCAAGGCCGGCAACCCATATTTTTGAGGGAAAATACTTTTTGGGTCGATGTAGGTAACGGAATAAGGTGCTTTTTCATCAGGCAAAGCAGGGTCTTTGCGGCATGCGTTGAAAACCATTGCCGCGGAAAGAATCCCCAGTATCCAGACAACACCCTTCTGCATAGGATTAATTTACACTTTTAACAGAGAATGCATCCACCGCATTGTCTATCAGTTTGTTCATCAGCATGATATCCTCACTGCCCGAACTATGAGATACAGACTTGTCCTTGAGGTGAATTTCTGCAGGATTTTTAAAATATTCATTAGCTTTAAATTCGAGGATAGCCGTTTTGTGACCGCTTTCCATCTCAAAGTTGTAAGGCAACATAAACATACGGTTAAACTGATTTCCTGCGGTGTGGAACGAAAACCCTTTTATCGTGGTTGATGAAGAACTGTCTTTAAATTCACCGTCAAACGCCTGAAAAATGTAACCACCGGACCATCCCCAGTGCAAACCGGATAAATTTGCGTTGAGCGGATGATTGGAGGGCCATAGGTTTGGATCCCCATGGTTTGCAGCAGAATCGGGACCCAGCTGAAACTGAATGCCTTTGTACGTGCCAACAGGAACGTCGGGGTAGTTAAAAGAGAGTCGGCCACTGGCCACATCCACCCATTGATAGCCATCACCAAGCATTACGAGGGAATTGTCGCTTTTTACCAAAGCCAGTTTGGCCAGAATCATACCCCAGGTGCGCAACTGCAAAACTTCGCCGTCGGGCTTGCTGTACTGCATTTTGCCGGTTACCATGGTGGAACCTTCCCACGTTGGTAATATGTTGATCGTTAAGCCCTTCAATACTTTGGGCGCTTCATCGGTGGGTTTTTGCTCTTTTTTGCAGGATTGAAAGCCAAAGACGAATCCGATTATCAAGGTTGCTGTAACGAGGTTCTTCATCACTTATAATTTAACAAAAGTTAAGGTTGTTTGTTGGTTGTTTCCCGTAATTTTAGTCACATAGGTGCCAACTGACAAAACACCAATATCAAATATAGCATTTTTTCCGGGAATATGCAAGAAGTCTGCACCGGTTTCCATGCATTTTTGCCCATTAATATTGAAAATTTCCATTTTCTCAATTTTTAGATTCAGGGTTGCCAGTTCAAGATATCGCGTGGTAACAGGATTGCCCTTGATGACCACCCAGTCTTTGAGGGTTTTATCCTGATTCATGCCCCCAAGGGATGTTTTGGCCAGTACATCTACGTTTGGATCGAATTGGGCCGTGTCTGCAGCAAATGGCAATGAGAAAGCAAAGGTTTGCTCCAATTTGTCGGGCATAAGGATGATGAGGGTATCTCGGTTATTACCCTGGAATAAAATGGGTACGGGAACTTGAAAAAACGGCACAGATGGGTGAGAGGGTCTTTGTTTCACCGTCACCTGCATGGAAGATCCTTTTTGCACCCAGTTGATGTTTAGGTACGGAAACCCTTCCCCCATATACCATCGCAGGAAAAAAGTATCCAGGTTTTGTCCGGACTCCTGTTCCATCAGCGTTTGTAAATCTTGGGTTGTTGCAAAGCCGTAGGCGCGCGGACCGGTCAGGAACTTGCGGCAGGCATTATAAAACGCGGAATCACCGACTTTCACTTTCAGCATGTGCAGCACAAAAGCGGCTTTATTGTAGGTAAGACGCCCGCTGAAAAGGCGATTCACCTGGGCGGTGTCTTTAGGAAAAATGCTGCCGTCATCCACTCCGGTTACTGCATCGCGGATTTCTCGCATAATCCTTAAATACTCGGTTCGTGGCTTGAGGTATCGGTAGCTCAGTGCCGTTAAGTAGGTGGCAAATCCCTCATTCAGCCATAAGTCGCGCCAGCTTCCGCAGGTCACTTTGTCGCCAAACCACATGTGGGCAAGTTCATGTGCCATCAGATCAAAGCTAAAATTTACCATAAAGCTCATGGTTTGGTGTTCCATGCCGCCTCCCCAGGTAAACTGGGCGTGGCCATACTTTTCTCTCACAAAGGGATATTCGCCAAAAAGACTGTCAAACAGGCGCAACATGGGTAAAATGGGCGCTGCATCGCGCATTAAATCTGTTTTGCTTTGCGGAAATACATAATTCTGTACCAAGAGCGAATCGGTGCGGTTATGAAATGTGGCGTATTGATTGAATTCTTCGTAATTGGTAATGGCGGTTGCAACCAGGTATGTTGCAATGGGATAGCGGTGTTTCCAGTGAAAAATGCGGGTGGTATCATCCATTTTCTGATCCTTTACCAGCAAACCATTTCCGGCAACCCGAAAATCGGAATGGGTACTCACCACCATGTCTAAAGAATCAATTTTGTCTGAAAGCGTCTGCTTGCAGGGCCACCAGTAATAGGCGCCGTAGGGCTGACTTAGGGTATGCACACTGGGTCCGGTAGCATGAAAATCATAGACGTAGTAGCCCGTTCCGCCATACAACGCGGGGTTCCCCTGATAAAAAATGGTGATGGAATCGGAGGTTCCGGCCTTCCATCCTTCCGGCTTATGCACAAAAAGCACATCAGAGGCGCGGGTAAAACGAATCTTGGATCCCCTGTACAGTACGCTGTCGGTTTGCAGAAAGAACTTCATATCAAAGCCAATGCTGTCTGCGTCTTTCTCCAGGGTGAAGTAGCTGAATACCGAACCTTTAAGATACCCGTTGCGCTTGGGATTGATGCGAAAATTAAGTTTGTGGTAATGAATGTTATACCCGTGGTAAATGTTGGGATTTACCCTAAAATGCAGGCGATTTTCCAGGTTTTGTTTTTCTGCGCAAAGCAGGGCATCAGGAACTAGCCCCTGTGCCTGTGCAGTTGTAAACTTGACGATTAACGCTATTAATACCGGTATAAAACGCAACATTGTATTACAGACAACAAATTTCGGTATAAAACCCTCAGGTATTTGTCAGATTTTATTTTAACACACAAAGATTTACAACCTGCATCAGGATTTACCTTTGCACCGTGAAAAAATCCAGGTGGCCTCTGATCATTATTGTTTTACTGGGCGGTATCTGGGGCAGTTCTTTTATTCTTATCAAGCGCGGACTTGAGGTTTTTCAGCCCATTCAGGTGGCAGGCCTGCGGCAGTTTCTGGCAGGGCTGGTATTGTTGCCCTGGGTTTTTCAATACAGTATGGGAAGAAATTTTCGCAAAGAGGAGATTTCCGGAAACCCTGTAAAACTGACATCCGGTGATTACTATTTTCTGTTCATGTCTGGTTTGGTTGGCAATGGCATTCCTGCCTTTTTGTTTAGTTATGCCGGAACCCTGATTCCCAGTGGGCTAAGTGGCATTATGAATGCATTTACCCCCATGTTTACCCTATTACTGGGCGTTGTGTTTTTCAAGGACCGGTTCACCGGCAATGGGCTCATTGGCGTGGTATTGGGTATTTTGGGTGCAATTATATTGCTGGCACCGGGTTTTATATTTCATTCAGGTCAGTCCATTAATCCTGTGGGAGTATTGATGGTTACCGCAGCTGCCATGATGTACGGTTATAATATTAACCTTATCAAACATAAACTTCATCACCTGCCGGCCATGGTAAAAACGGCCTATCCCTTTTTCTTTATGGGAAGTATGTATTTCATGGTGCTGATGATTACGGGTATCATGGATCACTGGAACGCATCGCCGGAGAAGGCGTGGGCGGCCTTGGGTTACCTTGCCATTCTGGGTGTGGTAGGAAGCGCATTGAGCATGATTGCGTTTAATATCCTTATCAAACACACCTCGGCGCTTGTGGCCAGCACCAATACCTTTATCATTCCGGTGGTGGCGGTGGCTTGGGGGATTGTAGAAAACGAGCCCATCACCTGGAATATGATTGTGGGATTACTGTTTTCCCTTGCAGGAATCTATCTGATCATCAATAAACCAACAGAAAAGGCATAAAAAAAGCCCGGTTAACCGGGCTTTTAAAATCTTCAAGTAAGAATTACTTGTTTACGGTAGCAGCCAGGGTGGCGCCAGCCTTAAACTTAGCAACTTTCTTAGCTTTGATCTGGATGCTCTTACCAGTCTGAGGGTTACGGCCGGTGCGGGCAGCACGCTTGCCCACTGAGAAGGTACCGAAACCTACGAGGGTAACGCTGTCACCTTTTTTCAGTGATTTGCTGATGGCGTCGATAGCCGCATCAAGAGCTTTGCCTGAGTCAGCCTTGGTCAGTTTTGAACCGGCTGCGATGGCGTCGATGAGTTCTGATTTGTTCATGATATATTTTGTTTTAAAGGTTGTGCCGCTAAATAAGACATGATTAACCCATCCCCACAAGTGTTTTGGTCATTATGCACCTGATTGTAATCCACATTTTATCCGCATTTCAGGATTTTGGTCAGCTTGAAACCCTTTGTCATGGCTATTTTTTGCTTCAAATCATCGCTGAATACCCTATAAACACTAACTTTGTATTATAATGGACATCAAACTCGTACTGAAAGCACTGGGCATAGGCCCACAGCTGGAAAGCGCCTCCTCAGGCACCCAATGGTTAACGGCACTGGGAACATCCACCCGCGATATTATGAGTCCTGTGGATGGCAAAAAAATCACCACATTGGTATTGGCCGGAGAAACTGAATATGAAGCGGTGATGAAGCGCGCCGAAGCGGCTTTTCCAGTATGGAGTGCCATGCCGGCTCCTGCCCGTGGAGAAATTGTAAGGCAAATAGGTGAGGCGTTTCGTGAAAACAAGAAAAATCTGGGTGCCCTGGTGAGCTATGAGATGGGTAAAAGTTTGCAGGAAGGATTGGGCGAGGTGCAGGAAATGATTGATATCTGTGATTTTGCCGTGGGACTGAGCCGTCAGTTGTATGGATTAACCATGCAAAGTGAAAGGCCGGGCCACCGCATGTTTGAACAATGGCATCCATTGGGTGTAGTGGGCATTATTTCGGCTTTCAATTTTCCGGTAGCAGTATGGAGCTGGAACGCGATGCTGGCAGCCGTATGCGGCGATGTGTGTATATGGAAACCCAGTGAAAAAACACCGGCTTCTGCAGCGGCGGTTTTACATATTATAAGGAAAGTGCTGATGGCTCATCAGTTGCCGGAAGGCGTTTTTAGCATCGTGCAGGGAGACAGGGAGATGGGTGAAATAATGGCATCCGACAGGCGCATTGCACTGGTTAGTGCTACAGGAAGCACCCGAATGGGCAAGCGCGTTGCAGAGGTGGTGGGCTCCCGACTGGGTAAAACCTTGCTGGAACTGGGCGGCAACAATGCCATCATTGTGAGCGATAAAGCCAACCAGGATCTGGCATTGCGTGCGGTATTGTTTGGTGCTGTCGGAACTGCAGGACAGCGCTGCACCACCACCCGTCGTGTCATTATACACCAATCTATTTATAACAGCTTCGTTGACAAACTGAAAAAGGCGTATGCGCAGGTCACTATCGGAAACCCGCTCCTCGAAACCAATCTGGTGGGACCCCTGATTGATGCAGCAGCCGTAAATGCCTATAGCCATGCGCTCACACAACTGCATTCAGAGGGAGGCAAAATACTGTTTGGCGGAAAAGTATTGAATGGGGAGGGGCATGAAAGCGGTTGCTATGTGCAGCCCACCCTAGCCGAGGCCCAAAACCATTATCACATCGTTCAGGAAGAAACGTTTGCGCCCATTTTGTATGTGATGTCATACGACACGCTTGAGCAGGCCATCACCATGCAAAATGATGTGAGGCAGGGATTAAGCAGTGCCATCTTCACCGAAAGTCTTTCAGAAGCGGAAACCTTTCTGTCGGCAGCCGGAAGCGATTGTGGCATTGCCAATGTCAACATTGGAACCAGCGGAGCAGAAATCGGGGGTGCTTTTGGTGGCGAAAAAGAAACCGGCGGTGGCCGCGAAAGCGGAAGCGATGCCTGGAAAAACTACATGCGCAGACAAACCAATACCGTTAATTATAGCGGCAAAATGCCGCTGGCTCAGGGCATCAAATTTGACATTTAATTAGGAATTGTCAGTTTTTTTCCGTATATTTATTGGCAATTGCCTTGAAAAACCACGATGCAGTCAATGCCGATAGATGAGTAACGGGTTTGGGTAATTGAAAAACCAATAAACTATTACAAAAATAAACCGCAGACCTAAAACTGCTGTCCGATAAAGAAGTGTACCTGTCCCGGTTTTCCGCTTCTGGGCACCTGCCGGTAATCAAATCCATAGGCAAAATCCAGTCCTATAAGTCCAAACATGGGCATAAACAAGCGTACCCCTACCCCGGCAGCACGTTTCAGCTGAAAGGGATTATAGGAGCGCACATTGTTCCATGCATCACCGGCCTCCAGAAAGGCGAGGGTGTATACGGTAGCCGTTTGACCGGTGGTGATGGCATAACGCAATTCTGTGGTGAACTTATTGAAAATGGGGGCACCGGCTTCACTGCCCGTGGCGGTAGCGGAAACCGAGTAGTTATCATAGCCACGCTGCGAAATAATTTCAGCGGCTGCAATGTTGAAACCAAAGATACCGGCACCTCCTACCTGGAATCGCTCGAAGAATGTGGTTCCCATTTGTTTGTTGTAATAGCCCAGGAATCCAAATCGGGCTTTGTTCATCAGCACCAGTTTTTTGCTGATGGGCGTAAACCACTCCATGTCTACTTTCCACTTGTAAAATTCAGCCCATTTGTATTTTTCCTGCAGGGTTAACTGAGATACTTCTGTTTTGCGCATGAGCGAAAAAGGTGGGGTTCCCTGTGCGCTGAGGGTAAGTGTACTGCCATTAGTGGGGAAAATAGGATCTGAAACGGAGCTTCTGGTTAGGATAACCTGCAGTGAAGGGTTGTAGCTAGTACCGTTGAATCCCCCCGGAAATCCGTAAAAACCGCCGGTAAGATTTTGCATTTTGTATTGCTGAAAGCTGAAAACATACTGCAGATTAAAGAAGTCATCAGGCCATTTCAGGCGTTTGCCCAGCATCACACTCATGCCGGTATTCATAAAATACTTCCTATTGGGGTTGGTTCTTTGCAAAAAGTCAAAAGCATTGATGGTGCGGAACAAGCTCACCGAGAACGAATTGGGCTTGCGACCGCCAAACCAGGGTTCTGTGAAACTGAAATTATAGCCTTGGTAGTTGGAGCCATTGCTTTGGGCGCGAATGGATAATTTCTGGCCGTCTCCGGTGGGCACGGGATTCCAGTTTTTGGGGTGTAAGAGTTGTCGGGTACTGAAGTTATTTAATGTTACACCGGCGGTGCCTATAAGTGTGGCTCTGCGGGTGAAGGCATTGCCCCCCCAGCCGCCGGACAATTCAATCTGGTCGGAGGGTTTTTCTACCAGCTTATAGTCAATATCGACCGTTCCGTCAGCGGGGTTAGGTTTGGGGTTCACGTTGAGTTGCTGGGGGTCGAATAATCCGATGGCCGCCAGGTCGCGCATCGTTCGCTGGATTTCAGCTCTGGAGAAAATATCGCCCGGTTTGGTGCGTATTTCCCGCAAAATTACCTTGTCGGTGGTTTTGGTATTACCGGCCCATGAGATGCGGCCTACCTTGGCCTGACTGCCTTCATTGATGCGAATTTCAAGGTCTATGGAATCGTTGAAAACACCTGTCTCCACAGGGGTAAGCTGGAAAAACAGGTAGCCGTCATCCATGTAAAGACTCTGTATGTCTAAAACACCCGTAGTATTGACGGTTCCAAGCCGTTCATCCAGCTGGGTCTGATTAAATACATTCCCTTTTTTGATACCCAGTACGGTATCAAGGAAACCGCTTCTGTATTTGGTATTGCCTTTCCAAACGATATTTCTGAAATGGTATTTGCTGCCCTCAAACAAATCAATATGAACGACTACTCTTTTGGGGTTGACCAGCACTATGCTGTCTTTGAGTATTCGCGCATCGCGGAATCCTTTGGACAAATATCCGGTGATGATGTTGTCTTTTTCTTCTTCAAACTTGCTCTCAATATACTTGGAGGAGGCAAAGATGTTTACCTTATGGTACCTGCGCTTGAGTTTTTTGATGGCATGTCGAAGTTGCTTATCGGTTAATTTTTCATTGCCATGAAACGCAAAATCATACACCTTTACTTTCGGACCTTTGTCAACCAAAATATCGAAATTTTCAAAGCCGGGCATGGGTTTGCCGGATTTTTCGTCTGCAGCGGGCAGGCGATTAAACTTCACTGAAACATTGTAATAGCCCTTGTCGCGGTAATACTGGACTATTTTGGACCGGGTTTTATTGATCAGGTTTGGGGTTATGTACATTCCACGCTTCAATCCGGCTTCCTCCTTGAGGTTTTTGGCCTGAGAGTTGCTCAACCCCGGGAAACGATGTCCATTGATACGAAGTTGTTCTTTGACTACAAAATTCAGGGTAAGGTTTTTTACACCACCGGTTTCAGTAACGCGCATGTAAACCTGAATATCACTGTAGTAGCTTAGTTTCCATAGATTATCAATGGCATTGGGTATGTCATTGCCCGGAATTTTAATTTTTTGTCCGATGCTTAGGCCTGAATACACCACCACCAATGATTTTTGGATGGGTTTGTTATCGGACTCTTCCACCAGAATATTTTTGATGACAAATTCTTCGGGCTCTGTGAAATTATAGTCATACCACTTAAAAAAACGGGAGGTATCGGTGGTTTGTGCACCCGTGTTCCCTGCCACCATAAGCCCTATCAATAGCAATGCCGTTCTCATATCACCTGCCGTATTTGTTCTCCTGTTTTTCCAAAGCGGCGTTCCCTGCTTTGGTAGTCAATGATGGCTTTATAAAAATCTTCGGTTGAAAAATCCGGCCACAGTACCTGGGTAAAATGAATTTCGCTGTAGGCAATTTCCCACAACAGAAAATTACTGATACGCTGTTCCCCGCTGGTTCTGATTAATAAATCGGGATTGGGGTATTTCGCGGTGTTCAGCGCTGCGTTCAAATCTTCTTCTCCAATGTTCTCCGGTTCCAGATTTCCGCTTTGCACACGGGCGGCAATCTTGCGCACGGCTTCTATAATATCCCATCTGCCGCTGTAGCTCAATGCCAGTATCAGGGTCATGCGATCATTGTCTTTTGTAGCTTCAACGGTTTCTCTAAGGGTTTGGTTACACCCGGCCGGCAGTTGCTCCATGTTTCCGATGGTTTCCATTCGGATACCATTTTGCATCAGGCGAGGGGTTTCTTTTTTGATGCTGTCTACCAGCAGTTGCATCAGCGCATTGACTTCTGTTCTGGGGCGATTCCAGTTTTCGGTAGAAA
>Ga0315899_10002900_pt1 | contig 18789 bp, 11 predicted proteins | sample LakEriMetagenome_2_FD_203518 | JGI IMG/M metagenome (GOLD analysis project Ga0315899, IMG submission 203518) | Freshwater fungal communities from buoy surface, Lake Erie, Ohio, United States - Buoy 4 MA112 | ecosystem: Environmental > Aquatic > Freshwater > Lake | place: USA: Lake Erie, Ohio... | reverse complement strand
GTCTTCCAGCAGACACAAGTATTTGACCCTTCCGCAAAAATGACCTACTACGGATTGCGTATTTCAGAATACCGCCGTGCCGGGCCTGGACAGTCACCGGGGCGGCCGCAGACGAGTATAACCTGAATGTTGTTGACTGTAACGCGTCTGTCACTGTCGCACGCCCGGCGGTCCTCAATCTCAGTCAGTGGGGGTCTGGGGAAGTACCCCCAGCCGCCGGGGCAAACGTGAAAGATTCGAAGGTGGTTTTCCGTTGGGCCGGGAATTTTCCCTTTATTTTTCCGAATTTTTAGTAACGGGCCACCGTGCGGCCTTTTGCCGGAATCCGTCGGGGTGTTCCCTGCCCAAAAGTTCAAAATGGAGCAACGCGACTCCGCCGGCGCGCCTGCGCGGGAGACAGAGGCGCGATGCGGCCGAGGGCCCCTGGGAAGGCGGTGCGGTATCAGACCGCACTCGGTAGTCCTTGCAGCGGCTGTCTTGTCCATCCAGGTTTGCAGCTGCACCTACGTTCGTCCTAACTCCAGTCCTCGATACAGCGAGAGAGAGCCCGGCGCAGGGAGTTCAGGTTCAGGGCCCTGGGCCCTCCTGGCTCGGCACGGGGAAAAGGACGAGGACAACCCGGGGGACGTCGATCTGAATCAGCGCGGGCGCATCCGCGCAGCGGCCATGGCAGCTCTCTTGTGGCCTGCAGAGGGCACGTCGAGGAAGGACTACGCAGCGCCTCTGCCAGAGTGCCTGGAGTCGAGCATGCCCATCGCACTTGCCGCGCAAGTGCCCGACATCCACAAAATAGTTCGACGGTGTCTAGAAACCGCACAGTACTTTGAACAGCAGGCGCAAAAGGTGGCCAAGTGGGTGAAAATCGCGCCGTTTGGCGTGCTGGACATTGATAAACTGGCCTCGTGGGTGTGGACTCAGTCCCTGCATACCATGGGCCAGCCCTCGTCTGTTTCGGTCTGCTGCTTGAATTTTTGGTGGCGTCCATGTACGCATGCATGCACGGACGCGTGCTCTCGCAAACTTGCTCTGTTCCGGATTGCACCACGCCTTACTTGGCACAGACAATCTCGTCCCCACCCCCGTCCACGCGCGTGCACACACACAGGTCACGGTCTGGGCTCATGAAGACATGCACGAGGTAGCGAATAGGATTCTCAACACCACTGGCTGCCCGAAGTGGCCCGGAGACCGGTGAGAGGAAGGGAGCTCCCTCCCCTTTGTGGCCACAAAGCGCGGCCTGATGTGATATGACACGCCCAGGTATGATGTTTGATGGGTGGCCTGATATGATATGGCACGCGCAGGTATGACATTTGGTGGGTGGTGGACTTGGGGAGGGGGACTGTATTACAGGTACTTCTCTCTCAGTAGGTCTCTTTTGACACTGTAGTAGGTCTCTTTTGACACTGTATTACAGGTACTTCTCTCTCCCTCCTTCCCTGTACAGGTACTTCTCCCTCCCTCCTTCCCTGTTTCTCGCTCACGCTGAATCTCTCTCCCTCTCTCATTCTCCATCGCTGTCGTCCTCGCGTCCGGGTCCGTGCATTCTTTTTTTCTTCCTTTTTCCTTCATCGCTGTTGTCCTAACGCCCGTTGTCAGCGCTTTCTGTTTTTTGGCTCTTTTTTATTCTCCAGATCGCGTTGCGTGCGCATCTCCGGCTGACTGCTGCACGGATTTGTATGTGCTGTGTGTGTGCTTGTGTGTGTGTGCTTGTGTGTGTGTGTGTGTGTATGTGTGTGTGTGTGTGTGTGTGTGTGGAAGTATTCCCATGAATTGCTGTACGGAGATGCCAAGGACGAGAAAAATTTGACCGGGGGTTCACTCGTCGTGTTCCAGAAAGTCTCATAATAACGAACGCTAGAAAACGCTTGGGTCCCCGAATTCCCCGCTACGGCTACTTCCTCCTCCTCCGCCTCCTCACAAGATATGCTGCTTAGCAGCAGGTTTTGGACTGTGGACCTTGGACTCTGGAGTAAGGTGTTGCTCTCCTCGGTGGCCGACAGGCGGTATCACAAACCCTCTCACAGTCGGGAGAGGAGAAGATGATTTTGTCTTTTATCTGTTCTTGCAGAAACAAAAAATAGCCTACATATATACCCATTTGGGTACACCCGCGAGAGATAAAAGAAAGCACGTGTCATGATGTTGCTGTCAAGATCCTTGAGGAATCATGATGCTTCATTGTCCCCTTGAGGTTGACCGGGTGCTTCTTTTTGAAAACCCTTCTTTTTGAAAAAACGTCTTTTTTGGAAAACCGTCTTTTTGAAAATCCGTCTTTTTGATAAACCGGTCAAGCTTAGGTTAGGTTGACCGGGTGCTGATGGCGTACCAGGTCAAGAGATCGAGAACAATCATGTCCACCCTCTTACATAGCGCAAGCTCCTCAATACACGTGCGCTGCACGTCTCTGACTAGTCCGGTATTTGTCTTCAAAGTATGTTTTGTACGCCTGTTTTTGTTCGTTTTCTTGAGCCCAAAAAGTCGCCGCGTCCATTGTGGCGCCACTTCGTATCCCGCTTTTGAATGCGAAGCACCATTTGAGGCAAGTCAGCGTTGTTCAGTGGTGCGCCTATCTCCAGAAATACATGTCTCGATAGCGATGCTCTGACCTGTCTGTCCTGCGCTTGCCTCCCCCTCGAGCTGAATATCGCAAAAGTCACTGTAGCGCCAACTGGTGAGTTTGTCGATTCGATCTACCACGCGATTGCCAAATGCTTCCATACCTTTTCCGCCAATCACGTATGGGAGATTGACAAGCACAGGATTTGTCGGAGAGGTGGGAGACACAAGGCGTGATTCCTTTCAATGTGCGGGCAATCTTCAAAACCTCGTGCAGGAGTTACCGTGGGGGAATTCATGCAATCAACTTCAAACGCGTAACAAAACGCATGGTGTACAGTGCGCAGCCTTTACAGGCTCACATCAACAGTGGCAAGCTCCCGCTACTAGCGCCATTGTGCGCAGCGCGCCCTAAAACACCCACCGAGGCGCAAATATTCCGCTGAGGGGCATTTTACCTCGGTTGGCACATTAGTCTTGTATTTATTATTTGAATTAGTTCAGGATAATCCCTTCCAGCTTCCAGGGTGTGAAGAAACAAAGCCGGCCTACGAAACTTTCCCATGAGCTGCAGCTCAGCGAGGGTTGGAAGAGCTCTCCTCCTCTTCTTGGTCCTCACAGAAGCAGCAAGTCCGCGCTCGACCAGCAAGGTGGCGAGGCGCCATACGAAGCAGGGCGCGCCCTTGCTTTGGGCATCGTACCTGGGGGCTTGACGAGGAGGAATTCGAGCCCTGCCTTCAGCTCTTCAACACGCTTTCCGATGACCATGGGAACATTCAACTTGCAGAACCTCAATCATCATCGTCTTGACCAAAGTCGTCATCACCGACATCCTCGTCGTCATCCTCCTGGACCTCGACGATCTCTGACGAAAATGCATCTCGATACCGTGGGTTTTTCTTGATGTTGTAATTATCGAGGCCCGAAATTTCTTGGTTCTCCAGGGCTTCAAAGAATGAAGGATTGCCTTCCTTGAACTCCTCCTCCGCCACACCAAGTCGCTGCCGGATGAACGCGAGAATGGCGGGTCCCGCCGCCCTAAGGAACCATAAGAAACCATGCGCAACATTTTCGGACAGGGATCGGCATGGAAGAGGCAATGCAAGGACAGAAACTAAGTAAGGGTCTGAAAAACATGACCAAGGACGAGGACGTTGCCACTCGAAAGAGGTAGATAATCAACAGATAAAGAAAGGGTAGCTCAAAAAAAAGTACCGCATGATTAACTCGAAGGCAAACCAGAGAAGGAAACCCATGAACAAGAGGAAGGCAGGTACGTTCTGTAGACGCTCTGCCTCCATCGGCAGAATGCTTCCAATACTCTGTTTAATGATCTGGTTGATATCATTGCCCTTTGGAGCAAAGAGGGTCGACGAAACCACGTTATCTGAGTCTGGATCTGGAGAATTTTCAACCAACCAACAGGGGGCACTGTCTCAGTAATATTTATGCTGCAGCAGCGAAACGAGAGAGCAGAAAGACGCAGGCGCTCGTAACCACACCTACACGACATTCTACTCACATCCGAAAAACCAAGTGGCAAAGACCAAATGAGCTCCCATCGCAATACTCATATAGTTTGTGGCAGCCATTGGAAGCTTTTCATCATACTGTGGGGGCCGTTTGCATCCACGGAGGATGGCAATTTTGTCAGCCCAGTATGCCATAAAGAAGTAAATGACTCCAAAAACGTTGAGCATCGGGATCCCAGAATTGTACGTCATGATCACAAACATAATGTTAAGCATGTTGGCGTAGCGCTTCCAGAGTGGGTATTCAGCGCCCTGCTCACAAATTTTTTTGCGCATATGCAAAAGTTTAGACCAGAAAGTTTAGACCAGTCAGTCGTGCACGCTGGCAAATTGTCACTTCAAATGGCTGTGTCCGCAAAGGCTCGTGGACGTCTCGACGACGCCCATCAAATGCCACAAAACTCATCAGCAGCAGGAAGCACCAGTGCCCAATTCGAGCATAAGGGCAAGATCACACAAACAGACACGTGGAAAATGCACCTCATAGAGCTTGTTGAGCAATTTCTGCGTCAAACAGCGGTTTTTGAGCAAGTTCTGTTTGATCACTTCAATTGGCCACTTGACCGCCATTGAAACGTTTGGAACGATGGATTGACTGATACACTGGGTAAAAAGCTTGGTACCTACAGCCTTGAACCACGCGTAATCGGTGTCTACATGTGTCCCAAGGGTAATGGAAACATATTCGAGGACTTTAGCAAGACCACTTGAGAAGAGGTACGTCTTAATGCCGTCCCATTTGGCATTGTACAAGAGGATCAGTATTCCCTGGCAAGTGCACGTTCAAGTCAGCAGAGTACCGCCCCATGCGCTCCATCTGTACGAGGCCTGCACATTCATTTGTGGGAGAAAGACGCTGGAGTTTCAGTCAATGGCGGTGGGCAGGCAATAAACAACTTACTGTGTTGACAAACTGTGCGATGAACACACTTGAAGCAATCTTTGTTTCGAGGCCCGAAATTGTGTGGGGCTTCTGGAACGCCGCAAGTTCCCTGAGGACCGTCTCAAGTCCACCATTGACTGCAAAACCCGTATGCCATTCATTCAGTTAGTCGAATCGTCGTCATCGAAGGAAATCCCAACCTCCAGGCGGGGTAGGAAACAGGAACCCTGTGAAACAAAGCCCAGGTTTCTTCCCTTAATTAATCGCACCTCCTTTTCCCCGCCGCGCCCTGGCAACAAAAGATTCTACCCCTAGCGTGCACGTTTTCTCAATCCTACTTTTAACGGTCAAGACGACACACAAACTACTGACCTACTGCGACAACCAGAACTGCAAGAATTGATAAAAAACTCTTCAGTTGTTGATTTGCCCTCCACGGTTCACAGAATTCAACTTCTACTGCGTTCATATTCCCTGCAAAGAGACAGAACGGAGTCACAACAAACACACCAATTGCACCAGACAGAGACAGACAGAGAAAGGTAGCGACAAGGACAGACAGAGACAGGCAACGGCAGACGACACACAGAGACAGACAAGAGACGAACAGATGAGAGCCAGAGACAGACAGCGACAGATAGCGAAGGTGACGGAGACAAAAAACCACAGAGAACACGCAGGGACAGAGACACAGAGACAGACAGCGATCAAGACAGGGACACACACGCGGACACACAGAGGTGCAGTGCATGGGCCTGCTGAACTTGCCTTTATCCGGGTTGCAGTAGCAGTTCAAATATGCTTGGTAAAGAGCATTGTCATGCGAAGAGTATTTGCTCCACAAGATCGTTAGTTGCGCGTCCGGAGAGCTGGGCTGGGGGCCAACCAGGCATAGGTAGTCTCCCGGGGCGCCTTGGAGGTTGCTCTGAAGAACTTGAAGACCAGCGTTGACAGCAAACGACATTAAGAGTAGAACGACAATAATTACATACACAATGCAGGCTCTGATGGTCGTGTTGAAGCCGCGGAATTGCAGGTTTTCCCACAAAACGTTGGATGGCTCGGGAGCTATGGAAACCTTCAGGTTGATAGTGCCGCGAAATCTCTTTGTAGCTTTTGCTTTGCCGCGCATGCGCTGGATAAACGTCGACTCATAGGCGGAAACACACTCGATTTTGCCCTTGTCCTCGTTGAAAGTCACAAAAGCGCAGACAGACTTGAAGTCAGATTTCGACCGCAGCTGTATAATCTTTTCGTCAATTTTTTTCTGCTGTTTCCTCATAACCTTCAGCTTCTTTTGAAGTTCTTGAAGCTTGTAAAGCTTCAATTTAGCGACTTGCTCCTCAATCTCCAGCTCGTGCTGACCACGCTTTTGGAACATATCAATCAACTTGCCGTTGTTGAGGCCTATGGCTACATCTGCTACCTCGCCGTACTTGGAAAAGAAAGCGCGGAACTCATCAGGATCTGTGGCATCGTTCGGAATATCTTCTACCAGGATAGTGTAGTCTGCAGCTGTAATAGTGTCTTCGTCTAGAGTCTGAATGATCTCGGTCTGGTTAACCCTCAAATACCACGTGCCAGAAATGTAGACAAGGCTAATTGTTATATCGAGGAAAGCAAGAAGTACTGTAAGAACTGGTGTTTCTATTTGTAATTCCCAGCCCAAGATGTTGAGAGCAGGAAAGGGCAATTTGGGGTACTCAAGCAAGATTCCCCTTCCAATGCTCCCAATACTGCATCTAATCGCCAAATCAGGTGCTTCTATACCCTTGTAGGCCATACCGAAGCTATTCAGAATCATCGGCAAGATAGACAAAGAGAGCATTATGGAAAAAAGATAAACCATGAAGCGCAGATACTGAAAATAGAGGCCCATGCCAATCCCCAACTGCCCCATTTCTTTTTCGCCCGTATTCCAGATAGAATAATACTGGTTCCCGTTACGGAATTGATTCTCCTGTTGCCAACGTACGGCGTCGCGAAGAAGGGGCTTTTCCCAGTCCCCGCCGGTATCAGCAACATATTTTGCGTTCTTCTTCAACTGCCGCTGCCGGTAGAGATAGAGGTAAATGATAGTCACTGACAACACTGTCACGGTTATGATCTGATTTCGAAAAACAATGTCTGGATGCTCTGGCAGTCCGTACAGATACTCCCTGCAAACGTCGAGATTGCAGTCCTGAGACCACTTGGACGTATCCTGCCCATTGATGGAAAATGACACCTCAAAGTTTCCATCCTTATTGTTGTACTGCCCGGGAAAAAGAGGCGGCTGGCACATCACTAGGGACGACCGCATGTGGTATGCAGAGCCATATGTTATCCCGACAGCTGCTTCAGGCGTGTTGCTGCATTCAGAAACGTCGTGACATTTTAGCTGAAAGGCACATGTGTCCAAAGAGGTATTCCGAAAGTATTGTCCGTAGAATCCAATTGGACCAGGGGTGTTTTTCCCACTCCATTTACCATTCCACCAATGCAATTTTGTCGTAGAGGCCTCTTGTTCTAATTCGATTTCTCTGTGAAAAGTGAAAGTATTCTGATTTACGTTCTGCTCATCATACTGGGCCCTAGTAAAGTCACCCACGCAGCCACATCGTTGGTTGGGCGCCTCGCATGGTTCGCAAGGATTTGTCAGGATACCATTGTCTTTTCGCAAACAGCATATGCCATTCAGAGCAATTTGAACCTCAGTATCGAAGATCAAGTCTTCTGAGATCTGGGGCCGGGTCACCTTGACGCCCGGGTCGTCTTGAAATTTTGGGCTCACCTCGAAGGACTTGCACAATTGAGACTGTGGACATCCGCAGGTGACACATTGATTGGTGAAAGGACAGGTATCCCATTTCGGGCAATCTCTCCAGCCAGGATCCCTAGAACCTATGCCCTCGTTGCAGTGTGTTGATCGCGTGCAGAGATTTGCGATTGAGGGCGTTCTACAACGAATGAGTGTGTCATTCACAAAAATCCCCGGAGAATCAGCAACGATTGTAGGATCCAGGACGCCGATAAATCTGCAAGCCGGCGGAGATGGCAACTGAAAAAAGCCGGTACCTACAATGTTGATATCCGTTCCTCCTCTTGCAGGTCCTGTATCAGGCGTGATGCTGACCACCAATGGATGTTCGTAGTACAGAAATGGAACACTGTATTCCTTTCCCATTACTGGCGACGTGAAGTCTACCTCGTTGAGTGACAGCGTCATGTCCACAAAGCCGGAGTACAAAGTGGCTGGCGTTGAGCAAAGAATGGAATCATCTTCCACTACTTGCGCTGCCGAGACGGTTGTTCCAAACTTGCACTTTGGTGTCCGGAGAGGATCACTGAAAGCTGCAAAACCACTCCCCTGTACAGTCACTGGGGTACCCCCTGCTGTGGGTCCGCCAGAGGGTCGAACAGCCATGATCTTTGGATGCTGGTAATAGAGAAACTGCTCTGAAACCGAGGAGCGAAACAGAGTATTGCTCCCCCAATTGTTGAGAGGCTTGCCCTCATACCAATTTGTATACTTCTCCGCAACGATCACTTTGAAAGGCCAGTCAGGCTCATCCCAGTTGAATGTCGTCCGTTCGCAGACTATGTCCTTGTAAGAATTTGTGGGGTCTTTGGGGTCGGACTTTTTGTCACCAGGGAAGCGGCAAAAGTTCTTGATGCCTGCCTGCTCATAAGTTTGGTTATTCATAGAAATCCCAATCTGTATACCCCTCGTGTATCTGTTGGTTAGTTTGCCTGCTTTTTTCCACGCCAAACTCTGTGCTTCAGTCAACGGAAGCGCCAAACCAGCGGGCGGTGATCTGGCAATGATTTCAGTGTCAGAAATGATACCGCCCGCTGAGTTCAATGTCACGTCATCCAACGCCCAGGTGTCAAAGTCACCTTGCCCATGTAGCGGCTGTTTCACCATAAGTCGCGCTTTGCGATTGTAGCAGCTCTTCTGACGTGGGCATCGAATCATGGCCTCGGTTGCTTGCGACTCGGTAAGTTCGTTGTTATTTATGCCAAATCTCCTGCCACGCTCGTTCTGAAGGATGGTTCGGCTAAGATATGTGTATCCTGCGATGCGTACATTCATTCGTGTGTGACCGTCATCACATCAAATGAAATTAGCAATACATTTTTTGGAGTATGAGCTCGTCCATTGTCGGTATGTATTGGATGTGCCCGGGGCTGTATTGGATCTGACCACGAAGATCAAATACAGGCCCCGGGCACATCCAATGCAGTCGGCCTGTATTGGATCTTCCTGGTCTGATGTCTCTCTCTCTCTCTCTCTCTCTCTGTGCATGCATAAACACTCACGCACGCACACACACACACACACACACACACACACACATACCGGGGTACTCTCGGTGACCAAAGACGCTGAGACGTTTCCACTTCCCGACATCTTTCCAGTCAGGCGGCGTGAATGCAGGGATGTACTCCACAGTAAGATTCACTGTCATTAGCTTGTCTGTGCCAGGCACCGGCAGTTTAAATTCAATGTGGCGGGCATTTGATTCTGTCGGCATGTAGCGACTCTGCTCCATTTCCTTTAACAGCATTGAAGTATTGTTTACGAAATAACAGCGACAGTAATCTGGACAAGGAGGTGTTGCGCAATCGTAAACGGTCTGGCATTTACATTGCTGGAATTGGAATGTTTTCGCATTTCCAGAATCCTTTCCAACTGTAGGATGAGTGAAATCTTGGAGGGGTACCATAATATGTCGCTTGCTTATTGCTGTCTTCATACCACTATCTTCATAAACAGAAACACGAACCCAATCAACATCCGTGATATCAGTCATCGGCAGATTCGCTTGGTCCGTCGAGTTTGCCATGAATTTCACAGCGGCGAAGCAGCGCGGTACAACGTACTCTACGTACCGGGTTACTTTGCCTGTCTCCTGGTACAATCTCGTCAGGTTGACTTCGTACCCGACTGGAGTTGAAAGATTGCTCACAAAAGTACCGTAGCAAAGCTCGAACTCAATCTGGACAGGCGATTTGCATCTCTCTGTGCAATTGAGATTGAAATATAAGTTGCCAAGTTCCTGCATATAAAAAAAACTCAGCTCATCGCGGGCCTCCGGTCGTTCGCAGGGTGACGGCGAGCTAGAGTTGCCGTGCCGTATCCAAGCTGCCAAGCCAAAGCCACGTGAGACATCAACGGCTTTAGAGATGAGATACCGTCCAGAAAGCTTTCCTTTGCTAGTTCCCGAGAGATATAGCGAACGACTTGTCACTGGTTGTCGTTGAACTCCTGTATCCCCCGGAAGATACCCAACGTCAATTTTGGATCGCGTTGCAGCCAAATCCATTGCACTGCATTGTGAATTTGAAACGACAGCAGATCCATAATCCCATTGCTGCCTATCAAAGGCGTACGCGTCCAATATGATATCAAAGGCTTTTTCGTAGCTGTCGGCAATGACATTTCTCCCACCACCAAGCTGTGTCCCATACTGGGAAGTCAAGGGTTCAACTTCTTCTGGGTCTGGATCAAAGTCGTCTTCCAGCTCAGTTCTCCCTATGTTTTCTTCAGCAAATATGCGCACTACCCCCCACAAAATTCGTAGGGAGCCGTCGTTGAATCGGTTGAACCCTGCTCCCCGGAATGTGACAGGAGTTCCGCCCTCTACAGGACCTCCCATCGGACTGAATGTGGAAAATTCCGGCTGCAGATAATACCGAAAATTGACCTTGCTGTCAAAAGTGAAGTCTTGTCCATTCAAAGCGACTTCTATCCACACGTCGAGAACACAATCCACGCAGTCGTCGGGGAAGGTGACTCGGGGCCATGGCGTCTCGCACTTTAATAAGCGGTCGCCAAATGCGGTAGCGGAGACCATCTCCTCTCCAAATCTGCACTGCGGTTTTTCATCATAATTGAAGAATCCTGTTCCTGAAATCTCTACGGTAGTAGGTCGTCGGTGATCAGCATCAGCAATCGCATATCGGATCAAAGGCCCCCCTGCCGGAGCCAATGCGATGATCGTTGGACTGAGGTAATAGGAGAAGATGTCATTCGTTCGGTACGTATAATCTTGTCCATTGAACGTCACCGCCACTTGAACAGGGTCTCCATTGACTTCAATGAAACTGATTCCCGGAAAATTAAATCTTTCTCTGAGAAGTTCGAGCATGTAGCCGTTTCGCACAGCTTTGATGATTTTTCGAGAGTCAAGAACATTTGACTCCCACACTTTGCCTTTCACACAATGGACGCAGAAGCCAACATCAATACTGGGTTGCAGCACAGTGGTATGCGGAATCCGGGGCTGCCGAAAGAATTCAACGGTTACATCTTCTGGGAACACGTCATTGTCGCCGAATATGTCCTTTACGGACACAATCTCAGCGACTGCCTGCTTAAGGGCATGCACGCGAGCAGAAGTATTGAAGGAACAACTTGTTTGATTGCATCTCTGCGAATCATCAGGAAACTGAATGCATGCGTATGTACACGCTACTTCTGGACCACCAACCGTCAGAACCAAGTGCGGCGGCGAGTAACAAAGTATTTCGTCATCACGTCCGATTTGCCCCACAGGTTTGTCAGAACCTTGCACCCATGCGTCTGTATCCAAACCAAACTTGCAACGAACATCTTCACCAAAGATTTTGAACCCACGACCAAATATTCGTACACTTGTAAGACCACTGATCGGTCCTCCAGCAGGTACCAGAGTATGAGAGATCGGATGAGGATAATATACGTAAGGGCACCCATTGATCAGGGTTGCAATTCGTGTTTGCATTTCGAGATATGGGATGAGGCCCGGAATCAGTGCCTTCGCATCTGCGGGATTATCCCACATCACTGTGCTGAAGTTAGACAGAGCATGACACATGCCCATGTCCATATTGTAATCTTGGCCGTTGAGGGTTAGCGCAAAGGGAACATTTATCGGTCCCGACCAGAGGCGTGGAGGAGCCCGACATATCATGGTGGTGCTGCTCACGGCGGTGGCGTAGGAAACTGACTTAGAGATTGGTAGATTGATGTCGTAATACTCATCGTAAAATGATTCATCGCCAAACCTGCAACGGACCATGCCATCATATTTCTCCAAATTGGTTCCCGTAATAGTAATCATGGTGTTGCCTTCAATGGGACCTCCCGATGGTTTGATTGTCTTCACAGTTGGCGCGTCATAGTAGATATATTGTAGTTTTGCCTGTGATGTGTATTCGCGGGAATTGAGTGAAATCTCAATATCCGCAAAGCCGTCCACATGTGCAGGAGCCTGACAACGCAATTCTCCTCCATCTAAATAGTCGGCATATACGGAATGTATCCATTCAAATTCAACTCTTTTGAGGTAACCCCAAAAAATAGATGTGGTCTCCAGTGTATATGCAACTGTCTTGTCCTCTCCGAAGCGACATTTGATGCTCGTGGTTCGATTGGCCGCGTACTTGTGCCCAACATTCCTGTCGTTTTGCGGCCAACCTAAGGTTGAATTGGCGGCAATCCAAGGAGGAGCCCGTTCAATTTGAGTGTTATTGAACCAATTATCGTTCTTAGCACCTTCATTCGAGAAATTGCGGAAACACTGCGCTACCCCAAGACTGCCACCAGACGGCGCTGGTGTCGAACTGATCGATGAATTCGCAGACGTTGATTCAACCGGTGTCTCTGCGCCAACCACAATCCGAACAATCTTTCTCATACCTTGAGCAACCAGCCGCCCGTCGATGATATCTTTTGACAATCGCCCCGACTTTGAAAGCTTGTCACCAGCTTCTCTCGAATCAACTACAATGCTCACGTCCACTGAAACAGCTTGTGTGTTGTTGAAAATGATCGGCACTATGCTAGTGATGGCAAGATTGTCTGCCGACATTGCATTATCCTCGCACTTGATATGTGGGGTTTTGAAGTATGTCCATGTTTGAATCACGCCGTCCCAGCATCCAGCAGCCTTTTCAGCAGAAAACGCATATCAGCCAAAGCGTCAGGGTGGCACTTGCAGGAGAAGGTGAGCAGATTCAAAGGAAATAAGCAGATTCAAAGGAAATAAAAAATAGCAAGAGGCAAAAACTCAACAGACCTGGGTAATGGCAACCTTGAATGTGTGCTGCAATGCCGTTGTGAACATTTGTTGAGAGTAAGGAAGTTCGACCAGAATCTTCACACAGTCGTAGCCTATCGTCGGCTGGTCATACTGCCCGATCCATGGCGACATTTCATTGTAATGATAAAACCCAACGCCTTTGACGATCAACTGCGTGAGACCGATGACGGGTCCACCAAGAGGAAACGATGACAACAGAATTGGGTGAGGATAGTAAACAAACTTTTGGTTTAAGGATGATAAGCGCGACATAGGTGGCGAATTAAAGGGCCAGTGCGAATGGCTGCCATCCAGAAAATCCTGTCCATTGAAGGTCACGGTGAATGGCACTGCAATCGTGCCCTTGCCATAACCGGAATTTGCATAAATCATGTTGTCGTCGTATGTCGATAGCAAACCATCTTGGCCTGGGAATGCCTTGCCAATAATGTCAGGATGAATGGCCAAACTTCCTATCTCCCATGCTTTGGTTGCCTTCTCGAGTCTGGCTTGCACCTCGTCCATCTGCTCTTGCAAAAGCGGCGACGGCAATTTCAGGAAGGCCAACTTTGCTTCCTCAAGTTCCTTCGTAATTTGTGCAATTTCAGCTCTCTTTATTTCATCCATCTCTGTGTCGACCATTTGCGGTACGTTTGGCGGCAGGGGAGGCGCGAAGCAAAGCAGCAGTGTATCGTTTACAACCCATGCTGATGTATTTGTGTGGTATTTGTGACTGAGCCAGCCCGGAAATGTTGTACTATTCTGATTGACGACAACAGTCTGTCGTCCAAACTGGCAAAGTGGAAACCAATTGAAGCTTTTGAAACCACTCCCATAAACATACACAAAGGACTCGTCCATCAGAGGCCCGCCATTTGGAGTGATGCTGGTCACTCTCGGCTGCCGATAATACACATAGTGGGCCGCGTCGACATGCATCTTTGCACAGTCTTGCCCGGTACAATCTGGAAAGATATCTTGTCCATTGATCTTGAGTCGCACTGTGACATTCAGCGTCCTATTTTCTGCACTCGCAACTCCACTGCCACTATTCGTGAGACGCGGAGGCGCAACACAACGGATCATCGTATCGCTGACAAATTCGGCGCGGCTTTCGCACTCCTCGATGCAAGATGTGACAACTGTGGTCGTTTCATTATAGCCCCGGAAAGTAGGAGTGTACGCTTCATCGTACGCAGGCCAAAAAAAATACAACCCTGTGGCCCTGTCATACGACGGACAGCCCCTTAAGCCATATACACCGTCGCATTTGAACCAGGTGCCGAAGTGGATAAGATCCCAGACCTTCAAAGGATATGGCTGGTCAAATTGAAACACTTTTGGAGCCTTGAATTGGCCAGTTAATTTTAGAGAATGCCTTGCCGACCCAGAGTCACACCTTGGTCCATTGTTGTTGCCCTGGTCTGCGTAAGAGCAACCCCAAGAGCATAGGGCTTGACCAAGACCCACTGCTTTAAACCCAACACCATGAAAATCTACCGTGGTACCCCCCTCTTCTGGCCCACCGTACGAAAGTTCTTTGCGCTCACGCGCACCAGAAATATGTCCTACAGTGTAAACCGGCGCTGATAGGTGCGATATGGTTGGATTTTCATAGTACAAAAAGGGAAATCCAATGTCTCCATAGTCAGCGCCGTTCAGGCTTACATAGACCAGGATGGAACCCACCACGTACTCACATTCTCTACAACGATCACGGCGAGACGCTCGATTATTGGGGTCCAGCGATGCCCGCACTGTTCCTCGTATGCATCCCGGGCTAAAATCACTGGGGCCAGAGCACGAGCACTTGTCCTCAAAGCCTGTTGGACACAAATTGTTGCACGCTCCATCATAGTCCATGATGCCATTGTCCGAGGGTCCAGATGGTGGCGTGACCGTCGCGATCAGCGTGTCACTCAAGATGCAACCTCGCATCCAATTGTTTCCTACAGTACCAAAACGAATGCGCACATCGGTGGACAAAGTCGGGTCGAAACCGTAGCCAGATACCAGGAGGTATGTGCCACCGGTCACGGGACCTGCCTTCGGAATCATATCTGTGATTCCGGGCAGGGCTACGTAATTCCACACGAAAGTTCTGGGCAATTTCAATTGATATTTGCTTCTCCACCATATTGTAACATTTCGAGGACTTTCGAGAGTCCGGAGGAATTTTGCCATTTTGTCGATATCAACGTCTCCGTCTTCATCTCGAAACCGCACGTCTGGAGTCATGCACCGCAGACGCATATTGCTGTATCTCTCAGCCTTGACGGTCAGCACCAACAAGGTTTCGTTCACAATACCGGTTCCAGCATACTGGCTTGTGTGCGTCCCGTTACTGTAAAATGCAAATCTGCATTCAAGGTCGCCTATGAAGGTGTTGAATCCCTGCCCAATAATATAGACAGCAGTGTTTCCATTGACCGGCCCAGACTCCGGGGAAAAAGAAGTGATTTCAAATGGCTCGCGATCGGATCGCGCTACTGTGTGCTCCCTTCCGGCTTCAATCGCAGAGATGTTTTTCCCATACATGGAAATGACAAGACGGGGCTTCCGCACCATGGAGCCCCAAAGCTCGGGCGCAATTCCAACCTGACCGTACGTATTTGCACCCCACCCAAAGACATTCTTGTCCCTGCTGATCACAAATGACGTGTATTCACCTGCATGCACTTCCATGCCCGTGTTGTCGAGAGGCATCAGAGGCTCACAATCACCTTCTTGCAACCCCCGCGACGCATTTTTTGGCCCACAATCTCTCCTTGTCGGTATTCCCACACATCGCTGGCCGCACCGTGAGCGAACCTTACTGTTGACGCACACCACATCGGCAAAAGTACCACCTACTTCTGAGCCGAATGGTGTGTCACACCATATGCGATCTGGTATATCTACCATTGAAACATGTTCGCGATCAATTGAATCAGCTAATCCTAGCTGTCCGGCATCATTGCGGCCAGCGCTGAAGACCAAACCGGACGCATTCAGCCATAGCGTGTGTCCATGCCCGCCGGCTATTGAGACGCAGGCGCCAATATGGTCTCCCCGGCCTGAGATAGATTCTTGAATCTTAACGGGCCCAAACCTGTCCTGGCGATCACCGAGTCCAAGTTGCCCGTGCTCATTTCCTCCCCACATCCACGCCTCCCCGTCTGCTGTTAATGCCATGCAGTGTGACCAGCCGGTAGCAATCTGGATTACCATTTTTCCTTTCAGTGCCTCCACCAGGATAGGCTCAAATGAAAGTCGAGGACCTGCAGATCTTTGGCCAAGTCCGTCAATATCCTGTCCAAGTTGTCCTGATGCACCTGAACCCCAAACGTAGACTTCTCCGAGAAGCGTCAACCCCATACTATGCGTACCGCCAGTACGTGCAACCACAAATCTGTAGGCTTGTGAATTTTTAACCTTGGTGGGAATATTTTGGTCTCGCGTGTCTCCAGTTCCTAGTTGTCCATGCGCATTTCGACCCCAGGCATACGTCCACCCGCTCCGTGTTACAGCCAGATTATGGTCCCACATTGATGAGATATCAACCACGTGCTCACCCCAGAGGTCGCTGAGAGAGTTCGGAAATAGCATCTGCGAAGGTCTCGGACCGTTGCAGTTGGATTGCAAAGACTTTGTGTCGCAGTGGCTCAGCGTGGAGTCGGACAGACCTAGCTGTCCATTCTGATTACGGCCCCATGACCAGACAAAGCCCTCCTTGGAAAAAGCTACCGAATGCTCCGAACCGGCTGAAACTCTCGTAATGTTCTTGCGCCTCAGCACCGGCACTAGCAAGGGCATATGGACCGGATTGGTGTCCCCGGTGCCCAGCTGCCCAAAATTGTTGAGCCCCCACGCGTACACGTCACCTCCAACGCTCCAGTCCATCAAGCCTCCGGTGTATTGATCCCCCCATGTTCTACCATCTCCAACATAATCCCCATCGAATGGACGCTGCAATTCAGGAGGAAGAGTTGGGTCAACAGGCCACCCGTCACCATCGTTGTTCGAGTCGAGCAGCTGCCGTTGAGCACGTGCCCAGGACTTGGGCAGCACCGCACCCTCCGCTCCGCTCAGCGACGCTGAAGCGTCCTTTGTTGCTGCATCAGCATGCTGCAGCTGCTGCAGGCGGGCAGCAGCATCGCGGTTTGCGCTCTGCCCCTCTGCGACGTCTTCTGCCAGGGTTCGCAGTAGCGCTTGCATGCCACGATCGCCCTGTGCAGACGCCGCGCTTGCCTTGAGGGAATGTCCTGCAATCTGTGTATGGCCGCCCGGCGCATGGCTATCGTTCAACTCTACTCTCACCGCGCCTTCGTGACGCAGAACGCCTCCAGTGAGCCCTGCGGCCACGTGGCCCGCCGCGCGCACCTCCGCGAGCTCGCCTTCGAGCTGTGAGGGAGCCTCAATTGCCAGTGCCAGGCGCGCCGTGGAACTGATCGCAAGCAACAGCAGCGATGGCGTGCTTCCTGCCGACAGCGCGCCCCATCGGAGCGCACGGCGACGCGCTACAGATCGCGCGACGCGATGCTTCGCGTCGCTCAACGGCGCGCCGCCCCCGCCCTGCCCTAGAAGCGCACTCCCCCTCAGCGACGACGTGCGCGTGCAATGGCGTCCCGCCTTGCAACAGAGTGGGCGTCCTGCTCTCCCGTGACCGCCGCAGGACAATGCGCTGTCCCGCTTCGAGACGGCGCTGTGCAATATAGAGGTGGCTGCTGCCGCATCGAGCGGCTGCCGGGCTCCCCGCAGCGGCTCCCCGCAGCCTGCATGCCCGTCGGCGCGCCTTCTTCCCTGTGCGTGGTTCCCGTCCACTTTCATGCCCCACTCCCTTTCCCGCACGGCCCGGACCTCCAGAGTCCCCTTATCAACTTTTATCGGTTTGTCCCGGAAGATCACCAAGTTCCTTTGACAAATGACTCGGACCCGAAGTGGTAGGGGCGAAGAGGGGAAGCGGGTATTTGCTACCGTTGGCACAACGCGCTTCGACCAGCTGGTCGCGGCACTGGACTCGGAGGTCTCGCGCGCTCTGCGCAGGCTGCTCTGCTGCTATCTCTCCGAGAGCGGCGCTGCCCACGTAGCGTTGACCCTGCAAACCACACAGGCAGTGCAGGAGGCACTCTGTGAACGGGGCTTCCGTTCCCTGGTGGTCCAGCGGGGGCGAAGCGAGGTGGAACCTGCCCAGCGAAGCGGTAATGCTTTCTGTGCACGTCGGAGCGTCCGAGGCGCTCGCGAGCTCCTCTTGCTCACAGCGGCCTGCTCGCGTGCAAGCAACAGGAATGGAGGTCGAGGTGTACTGTTTCAAGCCGTCCCTTGCGATCGACATGCAGGAGGCCGATTTGGTCATATCGCACGCTGGCGCCGGCTGTATCATGGAATCGCTCCGGTTTGTGTACCCTCATCTGCTCCTCTGCGACGAAGATTAAACACATGCGCAAAGGGAGACGCGCGCCCAGAGAAACACACGCAAAAGCGAGAGGGGTTGTGCACGAGAGGGATGTGCATGGGCGCGCCAGACAAGCCGGAGCCAGCGGCCGCACGTGCGTGCTTACTTGTGCTCGAGCGTGCGCACATCAACAGTACACGTTGACTTGCAACAGGATGGGCAAACGATTGATCGTGGTTGCAAACGAATCGCTGATGGACAATCATCAGATGGAACTCGCGCACGCAATGCAGGCTAGGGGTCTCTCTCTCTCCCTCCCTCCCTCTCCCCCTCCCTCCCTCCCTTCCTCCCACCCTCCCCCCCCCATCTCTCTCTCGCTCTCTCGCTTGTTAC
>Ga0315899_10002899_pt1 | contig 18791 bp, 19 predicted proteins | sample LakEriMetagenome_2_FD_203518 | JGI IMG/M metagenome (GOLD analysis project Ga0315899, IMG submission 203518) | Freshwater fungal communities from buoy surface, Lake Erie, Ohio, United States - Buoy 4 MA112 | ecosystem: Environmental > Aquatic > Freshwater > Lake | place: USA: Lake Erie, Ohio... | reverse complement strand
GCCACACGGGGCAGAATCTGCCATCGATTTAACCTTACTTGGCAGATACTACGAAAGATCAGCAGATCACGCCGTTTCAATCTCACGCAGAGTGCACTTTTTAGTTACTGGCACCTACCTAGAGGATAAGTCTTAAAACTTTACTTCTTACCCTGATTAGCAACCGCTTCAATTGCTGCTTTTGCTGCCACTGGATCTAAATAAGTACCACCCTTAGTAATGGCTTCAAAATCATCATCAAACTCATATAGCAATGGAATACCAGTTGGAATATTAACTCCGGCAATATCAGAATCTGAGGTGCAATCAATATGTTTAACAATTGCTCTAATTGAATTACCGTGCGCTGTAATTAAAACTAACTTTCCGGCATTTAAATCAGTAGCAATCTCACCCATTAGGTATGGCACAACCCGCACAACAACATCCTTTAAGCACTCTGTTTTGGGTAAATCAACTCCTAAATCTGCATACTTTGGATCATTACTTTGTGAGTATTGATCACTATCTGCAATAGCAGGAGGTGGCACATCAAAGGATCTGCGCCATAATTGAAACTGCTCCTCACCATACTGAGCAAGAGTTGCTGCCTTATCCTTTCCTTGCAGCGCGCCGTAATGTCGCTCATTTAATCGCCAAGATCTTTTAATTGGAATATCACTCTTTCCACATGCCTTAAGTGCAATATCAGCGGTATCTATCGCCCGCTTCAATAGGGAGGTGTGTAATACATCAGGTAGCAGATTGGCCTCATTTAGTAACTGCCCAGCACGAAGTGCTTCAGCTTTACCCTTCTCAGATAACTCCACATCAACCCAGCCAGTAAATAGATTTTTAGCATTCCACACACTCTCGCCATGGCGAAGTAAAATTAATTTACGGTTCATTTAAGTAATCATTTCATAACAAACTAGATCAAATGCTCAAATGCTTTTAGATTTGATAGGGATTCACCCCTTGAAACCCGCCAAGCCCACTCACGGCGGATCGCCGATGAAAAACCTAACTCAAGGAGTGGATTAAAGGATGAGTCGGCATACTGCAATACCGCCCCTAAGATTCGATCTATCTCCTGCTCATTGACCGCTTTAAGTGGCAGCCTTCCTACTAAATAAATATCACCTAACTCATTAACTGCAAAGGCAACTGAATACATCCCCGCATTCTTCTTAAGCAGGTATTCATACACCCCGGCCTTATTCTCATCCGGCTTTCTGATCACAAATGCATTAATACTCAAAGAGTGATCGCCAATAATCAAAGCGCAGTGGGTTTGCTGCTTTGCCTCACCTGGCAGGGTGATTAAATAAGTACTCTCATCTTTTTGCTCATAATCTAAATCATGGGATGCTAAAAACTCATCTATTACAGCTTTGGGATCAAGCATAAACTTTATGCTTATATTCCCATAAAATTTGCTTGATTATTAAAATCAGCATTTAATTTGCGAAGCTCTTCAAAGCTTCCCTGGCTTACAATCTTGCCCTTATCGATGTAATAAATCATATCCGCACTCCTTACCACCGATAGGCGGTGGGCGATAAAGATAACTGTGCACTCACCAGTTAATTTTAAAATAGATTCTGAAACACGATTTTCAGTCTCAGCATCAAGTGCGCTAGTTGCTTCATCAAAGATAACAATCTTTGGCTTTGTTAATAATGCTCTTGCAATACCAAGTCGTTGTCTTTGTCCCCCACTTAGATTTTTTCCAGCGTCACTGATTCTGTAGGAAAGTTGTCCTTCTAAGCCATTAACAAATTCAGATAGATCTGCAAGTTGTAATGCCTGCCAAACAAGATCATCTGGTACAGATTCTGGGTTAAATCCTAAACAGATATTCTCTTTAACTGTTGAGTTCTCAATGAAAACATCTTGGGGAACGTAACCAATAGAGCCTGGCCACTTCTTAATCGCATCTACAGGTTTAAGACCTGAGATTGACATTGATCCAGAGGATGGGGACAGTAGCCCCAAAATTAAGTCAATTAGAGTGCTCTTACCGCCACCTGAAGGACCAACAAATGCAATGAATTTACCCTCGCCAATTTCTAAAGAAATATCTTGAATTGTGTTTTCTGTTGCATCTGAATAGGTAAATTTCAGATTACTCAGTTTAACCCTTGGTGAAAAGTCTGTGTGATTAGTACTGACAACAGTTTCAATTCTCTCTAATTCTTCAACTCCATTTAACTCATCAATCAATTCAAAAGTAGGCTTTGCTCCTGACAAACTTGATTTCACTAAAATCAAATTTTGTTGCAACCTGATTATCGCAGGTGCAATTCTTGTGCTTGCAGCTAAGAATACTGAAATAACCGCAATGGCTCGGTTAGAATCAAATAAGTAAAATTGAATCCCTGCAATCACAGCAATTCCTACAATAACTGATATTTCAATTGTGTATTTACTGATGTTCGGAATAAATTTAATTTCTGCATCATATCCAGCCAATTGCATTTTACTTTTGCGAATCTCATTTACATAAAACTCTCTGCCGCCCTTAATAAAGAGATCCCGAAAAGAGTTTATGCCTTCTGAAACTTTCTGATTAAAGTAGATACTTTGGTAGGCAAACTTACTATTTAGAATCGCAACTCTCTTATGAAGTAAAAAATAAAGTAAGAACGCAATTCCAGTAAATACAAAGAAGGTGCCAATTGAGGTGATGGGATCGACCAACATTAAACCGACTAAAATCACTAGGAGTAGAACCAAATCAGATGCGATTACCACCAAACTTGTGACGGCACCACCAACTAATCTCTCAACACCTCCAGTTACGTTATAAATTTGATGCTGAATTGGCTTACTGAAGATTTTTTCAACAGGTCGATTTAGCATTTTTGAAACTAAAGAGCTAGAAATCTGTGCATTTCGAATACTCATATACCTAAGGGTTCTTCTTAAGAAATATACTGACAAGATTGTCTTCAGGATAAAGAAAAATATTGCAGTACAACCAAGCAAAATCAACAAAGTGCGCTGTGGTAAGCCATCTAAGTTCAATAGTTCTAAAAATCTCGAGACTTGATCTCCTGCCTGTTGTGCCTGAAGACCACGAATCAAGATTGCAGATGCAACTCCGATAAGTGCTACTCCAACTAAATCTAAAAATGCCAACATAGTATTTACAATTAGAACTAAGAGAAGCCTAAAGCGATCTTTTCTATCCAATAGCAAGAGTACTTTTTTGATCTCAGTAAACTGAAATAGGGTTGGACTAACAGAAACCATAGTTGCACTATACCCAATAAATTATACGGATATCAGGCTTAAGTAATTAGAATTTAACTCCTATTGATTTTTAAATAACTTGTATTTTCCCTTGTTCACTTCTCTGCCTAGTGCCCAGTCATAAACATCTAAGGTCTTTCTAGCAGTCATCTCCCAACCAAAATGGCTGGCATGTTCAATTGCTCCCATTGATAACAATAATCTGCGGGCAGGTTCAGCAATTAATCTTGAGATAACAGCAGACCAAGCTTTTGGATCATGGCCATCAACGAGTGATCCTGAAATACCATCTGAGACTGCAGTGCGAAGTCCACCGATTGCTGTTGCAACAACAGGTGTCCCACAAGCTTGGGCTTCAAGGGCCACAAGTCCAAATGATTCAGAGTAACTTGGCACGCATACTAAATCAGTTGCGCGATACCAATCAGGTAATACTGATCGTGATACTGGATCAACAAAATGTGTTATGTCTTCAATCTTTAAAAACTTGGCAAGTGATTTTAATTTCTCTAATTCATTAATATAACCAGAGGCTCCACCAATAATTACTACCGCAAGCTTTGCCCGAAGATATGGAGAATGAGAGACCATTTCAGCAGCAGCCCTTAGCAATACATCAGGACCCTTATGAGGTTGAATTCTTCCCACAAAGGTAAGCAGGATGGCGTCCGGTGCAATATCTAATCGCGCTCGTGCAGCAGCTTTGCCATCGGACGGTGAAAAACTCTGTAAATCAACACCAGGAGCAACAACAAATACTCGATCTGGGCATGCATCATAAAGTGAAACCAAAGATGCAGCCTCAGCATCTGTGTTTGCAATCAATCCAGTTGCTGCCTTTACCACCTGCTCTTCACCAATAGATCTAACCTGTGGCTCTGGTTTTTCACCATCTGCCAAATTCAAATTCTTAACCTTTGCAGTTGTATGCATGGTGTGAATTAATGGAGTACCGGTTGCCTCACTTACCACCCAACCTAATTGCCCTGAGATCCAGTAATGCGAGTGAAGCAGAGAGTAATAATCCTTAGGTAATTGTTTTTGGTAATTCATAAAAGCACTAGTTAACGCTCCTAATTGGCTAGGAAGCTCCTCTTTAGAAAATCCCTCTACTGGACCAGCTTGTAGGTGTTTAACATTTACCCCATCTGCAATCTCAATACTCTCGGGCAGATTTGGTTTATTTGCTCTGGTGAAGATATCGACCGCAACCCCTGCCTGTGCCATCTTCTTAGCGGTCTCTACTACATAAACATTCATGCCACCAGCGTCGCCTGTGCCTGCTTGATCAAGGGGTGAGGTGTGAACCATTAAAGTGGCAATCTTTGAGGTGCGTGAGGATTTCATATGATCAATTCTAACTTAAGTTAAGTGAATTAAATATTGGCAATTACCTCACCGATGACGCTTGCACCCCCATAAATCTTCACGCTTTCATCCGGCATATCAACACCCCACCTCTTAAAAACCTCCATAATGATTGGTGCGACTGGTCGCCATGAACCATCAATAATCTTTATTGCAATCACTCTGCCATCACGCAATGCACATACCTGCACACCCTCTGCTCCCTCTTTCATAAACAAACCAGGCACAGCCTGCATCATCCGGGTTGTTAATCGACCCTCTCCTGCAACTAACTCAGGGTATTTTGTGCAAGCTAAAACTATTTTCTGATAAAGCTCATCTTTAGATTTAACTAAATTTGAAATAGCTCTTGCTAATCCAATTAAAGAGATAGCAAATAATGGCGCACCACAGCCATCAACACTTACCGCACTCACCTTTTCACCAGATAGTTCTTCAATCTCATTTTTAATCGCCACCTGAAGTGGATGATCTAGATCTAGGTAGCTCTTCATATCCCAACCATTTTGTTGGCAGGTTATAAGCATTCCAGCATGTTTGCCGCTGCAGTTTTGGGCTAATTGGCTTGGCGCTTTATCGCCCCATGAGATTTTTTCTTTTTCACCTAGTGGTTTATCAACAGCATTTTTAAGCTCTGAGATTGAGACGTCTCTAGATGTGAGCATCCTGGTTACTAAATCAATATGTTTTTGAGAACCCGAGTGTGAGGCACAAATAATTGCTAACTCATTGAGTTCAACCTTAAGCCCAGCCTTAAGCATTGCAGCTGCCTGTAAGGATTTGATCGCGCTCCGTGGATAGATTGGTAACTCAGGTGAGCCTTTTGATAAATAGGTTGAGCCATCTGCATTTAAAGCAATTAAATGTCCCAGGTGGAGTGATTCAATTAAATCACCTCGTGTTACTTTGGCTAAAATCTCTCCTGCAAATTTTTCGTTAATTTTCAGATTGTCTTTCAAGTGAGGACCAAAGGTGTGCTTGCAGGGTTTGACCTTGGGCTGCCATGTCATAGGAGGTAAATAATTCACCCTCTACTAATCCATACAACCTAGAGCCAGCAGTAACTATTTTTGCAGAGGGAGATGAATACCCCTGATCCATCTCAAGTTGAATCTTGGCACCCTTAACAACACCAACCCAGCCTTCAGCAATTCCGGTGTTGTGGGAGAGTAATACTTCAAGCACACCGCTTTCCTTAACCCGCCAAAAACCAACCTCAGAGGCAGCTGGTCTAATAATTTCATCATTTTCATCAATGATCCAGGAGCGGGAGAAGTAGTTTAAAAAGGCTCTGCCATCATGATTAAAAGATACCTCTTGGGCAAATTGAAAGTCAGGAGTATTTGGGTACTCACCACGTCCTTTTCCACGCCAAGTGCCAATTAACCAGGCAAGTGGCATTAAATCTGGATGCAGGTTTTCTGGAATTGTAAATGCCATTACTTTTTATCTGCCTTTATAGTTTTTCTAACTCCCATTACGCCTTTATAAATTAAAAAGATTGAAAGAATAATACTGACTGTAATCAACAATACTGTGGTCAAAATTTCCATTAGGTAAGCCTAAACCCTTACCGAAGTGCTAACTCCTCCTGTGAGGCGCTAACTCCCTCACAAATTAAGGTGGCATCGACTGGCACATTGCGCTTTACAACCGCTAACGCAATTGGCCCTAACTCATAGTGACGGGCAAGGGTTCCAATAAAGCCAACCTCTTTGTCCTCTAAAAATACCTTTGCCCCATGCTCTGGCATAGCCACCATGGAGCCATCTAAATGAAGTCTTACTAATTTTCTTGGCGGCTGACCTAGGTTAAACACCTTTGCAACCGTCTCCTGTCCTCGGTAGCACCCCTTATCCATATGAACAGCCTTGTTAATAAAACCTAACTCATTTGGAATAGATTTATGATCTGTTTCAAATAATAATCTAGCTCTACCTTGTGCAACACGTTCAGCCTCAAGTGCCCACATACCAATTTGAGTATGGGCTTTGCTAAAAGCATCAGTTGTATCTTTTAACTCACCTCTTGGAACTAGGGCATAAGGACCACCTAATAAATCAGATTTACCAGGTGCTCGTAACACCGCGTAATCGTTTGATTGATCTTTAACCTCAACCTCCAACATAAATTTCATCTTATTTAAGTAATCTAAGATTTCATTTGCTCGAGAGTTTTCAGTGTGTAACCAGGCGGTACTTCCATCATCTACTAGAAATATTTGATCAATTACATGACCCTGCACATCAAGAATTAGCGCTTCAACCCATTTGCCAGCCTCTAGTTTTTCTAGATGCTGAGTAGTTAAGGCATGCAGCCAGGTAAGGCGATCTTTGCCTGAGATTGAGATAACTCCCCGGTGAGATAGATCTGCCCAAGCATTTGCTGCTACTAATGCTTTTTGCTCCTGATTTGGCTCGCCAAAGTGCCAAATAGCACCCTTATCAGGACCTGACTCAACTAGTACCGCGCTCATTACTTACCTGATTTATTAGCGCACTTACTACACAACCCATAAACAGCAAAGTGTGTTACATCTGTCTTAAATCCGTAATCGTCCGCCAAGGTGTTAACAAAGTTTGCTGCAGTATCAATAGGTGCATCCCCGATTGACTCACACTCAGAGCAAACTAAATGCAGATGGGTTAACTCTTCGGCTGCATGGTATGTCGCACCACCATGGCCTAAATGAGTATGTAGTACTAAACCAACATTTTCTAGCGTTTCAAGATTTCGATAAACAGTTGAAAGATTAATTCCAGGGTGTGTTGCTCGAACCTTTTCTGCGACTTCTTCAGGTGTGGCATGACCAAGTTGTCTAACTGCTTGCAGCACTAACTCACGTTGTGGAGTTAGGCGAAGTCCTTTTTCCCTAAGCTCATTTGGTTTAGCCATGGGATAAGTCTAACTGGCTATCTTCTGCCACCTAATTACGAGAGGTTATGCGAGATTTCACCCGAAAGAGGATTAAGTAAAACTGGCAACCCAAGCAAAAACCAAAGGCAGCATTTAAAAAGGCAGCTCCTAGTGCAAAGCTGGTTGCAATTAGAAAGACTGTTGTGTTTCCAGTTAAGCCGCCAAGGAGTGCGGTTGCAGCAAAGAGTGCGCCAATTAATTGGGCAAATCTTGGGGCTGCCTCATTCTCACTAGGAATTGGCCCAGAAAGACGTGGCTGAATTAAGTTTCGGTAGATAAAACCATAGAGGGATCTTCGAAGCCCAAACAAAACAGCTGATAAAAAGACTGCAAATTGAAATCCAATAATTAAATTGGACTCTGTAACTAGTGCTGCTGATAGAACTAAGGTTGTAATTGCTGCTGTATATCTTGGGCCCCTGGCATCGATTAAACGCTCAGGTTTTGCTTGAGTAATACTTGACACTTTTTTCTCTCCTTTGTTAGATAAATAAAATTAATTTTGTGAAACTAAAAACAAATTAACTATTTATCCAACAAATACAACCCTTGTTGCGGGCAAAGTCAATTACTCGCCGCTTTGTGAAGTAAACAGGTTGTATAAAGAACATGAGCAGATTTTATAACATTTATTAGATTGCTTCCTGCAAAGTGTTTGCACAAAACTGCTAGATAGCTTTGATCGCCTTGATAAGTTGATCACGTTTTGGCGCACCCTTTGCCCTAGCAATCTCAAACCCCTTGCTATTTAAGAATATGGTGGTTGGGGTGGAGCGAATATCAACCCTTCGCACTAACTCAAGATTGGATTCAGCATCAACTTCAACATAGGAGATATCTTTAAAGTCTTTAACTACATCATTAACAATTGCTTTTGCAGTTCGGCACTCAGAGCAGAAGGTGGTTGAAAATTGCAGGATGGTAAGGCGGCTGCCATATTTGCCACCAAATTCACCCTCTGAGATTTTTACCCGTGTTCCTTTTTTTATTACACCCTTTTTAGCGCGCAGAAGCAGCCCAATTACTGAAGTCAGTGAGATCAGTAAAAGAAGTGGCAGCAAACTTTCCATAGCGGTATTCTTGCACTCTTATGGCACGCCTTCTTCTACTTACAAACTCAAGCGGTGCTAGTGCTGATGTGATGCCATCCCTTGGCTTACTGCAGCATGATGTGAAGATCTTGCCAATTGAGGCCTCAGTATTAGTTGAGCCACCAGTAGTTGATTGTTTACTCATTGACGCGCGTCGCGATCTACCAGCTGCTAAATCATTTACCAAGTTAATTACCTCAACTGGGGTGGATGTTCCGATACTTGTGATTACAACTGAAGGGGGGCTTTCTGCAATAAACGCGGATTGGGGAATTGATGATGTAATTCTTGATACTGCAGGTCCAGCTGAAGTAGATGCTCGAATTCGGATTGTGATTGGACAGACCGCTATTGCGCAATTGGCAAGTAATCCATCAGCTGGTGAGATAAGAAGTGGTGAGGTAATAATTGATGAGTCCTCATACACCGCCAAAATAAAGGGACGAGTTCTTGATCTAACCTTTAAAGAGTTTGAATTACTTAAGTACCTAGCCCAACATCCAGGCCGTGTATTTACCAGATCTCAATTACTGCAAGAGATCTGGGGATATGACTACTTTGGTGGAACTAGAACTGTTGATGTTCACATCAGACGCCTTCGTTCAAAGTTAGGGCCTGAGTTTGAGGCAATTATTGGAACAGTTCGAAATGTCGGATATCGCTTCTCAGTACAAAACAATCAAACAACAGCTGATATTAATTAATACCCCTTGCAACACTTAAATCACCTCTCTAAATCACAACAAGAAAGTGTTTTGGCCTTAGTCAAGGCCGCCCATGATTTTGATGGCACACCTGCCATCGCAGAGCATGTGCTGCTCCATCTTCGCCATGGTGGTGATAAATCAGATTCACACTTAGTAATTGAGGAAAACAAAGAAGTAATTGCCTACGCCCACCTTGATACAACAGATCTTGTTGCAGGCCCAAGTGTTGAAGCGGTTGTCCACCCACAACATAGAGGTAAAGGTTTGGGAGCTTTGATATTAAAAGAGGCTATAAAAATTTGTGGTGATAGGACTCGAATCTGGTCCCATGGTGATCTATCAGCGGCAAAAGCTATTGCTGCCTCTTTAAAGCTTGAACGTCTTTGGTCAAATCTTTTAATGAGTAAGTCACTTGGTGAAATACAACCTGTAACCTCCAAATACCCAATCCGAACATTTATCCCATCACTTGATAATCAAGCATTTCTTGCTCTAAACAACAACGTCTTTGCTAATTACCCAGATCAAGGCGGGTGGAGTGAGGAGGATTTAAAGGTAAGAGTTAATGAATCTTGGTTTGATGATAAAGGTTTTTTTGTAGCAGAGGATAAGGGTGAATTAATTGGATTTTGTTGGACCAAAATACATGGCGCTCATACCCATTCACACACTGGTGGCGATGATGATCATGGACATGAGGCACTCGGTGAGATCTATGTTTTAGCAGTTAACCCAGATTACAAAGGGCAAGGAATTGGACGAGATTTAACTCTTACCGGTCTTAATTACTTAAAGTATCAAGGGTTAAACACTGTGATGTTATATGTTGGGGTTGAGAATAAACCAGCATTTAATCTCTACAAGTCACTTGGCTTTAACGAATTTGGCAGTGATGTTATGTATAGAGTGGGTAAATAAGTATCCACAGATTTTATCTTTATTAAATTTGTAACTTCTGAAACTTCTATCATCTGTAGGCTACCTGTGTAGCTCAATCGGATAGAGCCGTTCCCTTACGAAGAACATCCAAATAATACAATAAAAAGTGAAATTAGAAATCTTCACTAAATGTAATCAAGCACTCAATATAACTCTCACCTTGGATCTTTAAGCTTTGGGCATCAGGGGGTGCGGTAACTGGTTCAATACAAATACCATCCTCATCTTGATCATATATATGCCAATAAGGGGTATCACTTTCTACCGTTACCTTTGCCGCCCCTGGCCAAATAATCTCAGGGGTTCCTAAAATCTCAACAAATGTGTCATCCCAAGGTGGAGCAGATGGTGATATCAACTCACCAGTTGGTATCTGATCACTTGATCTTTTAAACATCTTATCTGCTTTAAATGACAGCTCTGCTGAATCACCTTTTCCTAACTCACGAGCAAACCAGGGATGAAAACCTAGAGTCACCGGCAGATGGCATCCATTTGCTTCATACTCAAGTGACCAGCGAATTGCATTATCTAAGATCTCATAACTTTGCGTAACTGTTGCACCTTCATATGGTGATGGCAGTTCTAAAAATTGTCTTCCGCCCCCTAAATCCTCCCAAGAGCAAAGCACTGCCTGGCCATTTAAAGCATGTGGTGGATCAAAATTTGTTGGCAGCTGATGCTCTTTACCCTTTAAATCTCTAACAACACCATTTTTAACTCTGCCAGCAAAAGGTGCCATAGCAAACCAACCCCAGGTTAAATCTTGCCCGCGAAATGGAACCACAAATTGCATATCTCGCCACTGCACAGATGCAAGGCGTGCTCCTTGATCTAAATCAATTGCAATTGAGATTTGATCTGAATCAATATTTAGCAATTACTCAAGCTCCTCACTGGTTGGTGGATTAGCACCGACCCTGGAAACTGTAATGGCAGCAGCCTTTGCAGCCCGTTTAAGCATCACTTCAAGCCTTGCGCCAGTCAAATCTTCCAAACCATCTTCTTCCATCGCCTCAACCAAAATGGCACCTACTGTGTCACCTGCTCCCACTGTGTCAGCAACTTGTACCTTAACAGCATCAACACTAACTCTTTCATTTTTTCGATACCCAGTTAATCCTTTATCACCATGTGTGACTACGATAAGTGATGGACCTTTTGTAAGCCAATCGTTAATAATCTGTTCAACCCCAATGGATGGATAAAGCCACTTTATATCTTCATCACTTACCTTTACCGCAGATGAGATCGCTACCCATCTCTCCACCTGTGTTACATATTGCATGCGATCACTTATTACAGCTGGTCTAATATTTGGATCAAATACTATTGGTGCAACTTTTGCTACAGACTGTGTCCATTCAAATAACGCAGAGGCCCCTGGTTCAAGTACTGTGGCAAGTGTTCCTATATGAAGAAGTGACGGCTGTTCAGTTTTAGGGCCTGGAAGCCAAGTAGCGGTGAAATCGAAGGTTGCAGTATTTTCAATTACAAACTCGTAGGTGGCAGATCCTGATTCGTTCAGCGAAACTATTGCTAAACAGGTTGGCTTATCTGAATACTTGACGTAATCTAGTTTTACACCAGAAGTTTTCAACTCAGTCTTTGCCATCTGGCCATACTGATCAGATGAAATCCCATCGATAAACTGAGTATCAATTCCAAGCTTTGCAAGCGCTTTTGCAGTGTTGGCTGGCCCACCACCAATAATGGGCGTGCGATCTGCACCGTTTGGAATTAAATCAATTAAAACTTCACCTGCCACCCAGACTTGACTCATTAAAGCTCTTCACCTTTTCGTGCCAAAAACTCAGTTAACACCTCAACAGCAAATAAGTGATCATCAACTTGAGGTAATCCGCTAACTACAAATACACCTTTAAATCCTTCAGGTGTTTTCAGTGGCAGGGCTCCGCCATGAATAGCATGAGTTTCATCTTGTAAATTGTTTTCTTTATGCCAATCTACTCCGCGCTCTTCGGCTGAAACCCTTTCATGCATGGTTGAGTGTTGCTTTAACATGACTACCGCAACTTTACGATTTATCCACCAATCATTTGCAGGTTTGGAACCTTCAAGGGATGCATGAAAAACCGTCCAATTACCGATGCGCACCTCAACAGTAATCGGAATCTTCCTTTGTTTACCTAAAGTAATTGCGATTTCACCTATCTGTATAGCGTCAGTGTTAGTAAGGTGCGGTAAGGTTAAAACAAACTCCTCAGCTAATAATTGCTTTGCGGTAAATCCACCAGTGTTCACTTCTTATTCCTTGATAAGATTAGTTAATTAGCATGAAAAGCAGCAATATCTTTAATTATTTGATCAAGACCAATTTCTGGAGACCAACCAAGTATGTTCCTTATTTTAGAGATGTCGGGTACGCGTCTTTGCATATCTTCAAAACCCTCAGAATACGCCTCTTCGTAGGGTACTTTAATTATTTGAGATTTTGAGTTTGTAATTTCTACAATTTTGCTAGCTAATCCCATAATTGAAATTTGTTGATTATTGCCGATGTTGAAAACTTGCCCAATAGCCTTTTCAGAGCTCATAACGTTAAGTAACGCCCGGACTGCGTCATCGACATGACAAAAGCATCTTATTTGATCGCCACTGCCAAACACTTGAAGTGGTTCATTTTTAAGCGCAGCTGAAACAAATCTGGGCACTACCATCCCATAATTGCCAACCTGTCGTGGGCCGACTGTGTTAAAAAGCCTAACGATCCTTACGGGGAGTTTATTTTCTAAATAATAAAAATATGCCAAGCTTTCGTCAACGGCTTTGGCTTCACTGTATGACCACCTAGATTTAAGTGGATGTCCAACAACACGATCGTCCTCCTCATTTAATGGAACTTTTTCATTTTTACCGTAAATTTCACTGGTTGAGGTTATTAAAATAGGCTTATTATGTTTATCTGCCGCCTCTAAAATCAATTCTGTACCTTGTAAATTTGTTTTCATACTTTCAAGTGGTTTGTTAACTATATTCATAACGCCTAAAGCTGCAGCCAAGTGGACAACATAATCAGACTCTGAAACTAATTTAGAAATTACTTCTCTATTTAATATATTGTCCTGAACAAATTTAATTTTACCCTTGACATTAACTAAATTTACTTCACGGCCGGTAGATAAATTGTCCAAAATGACGACATCGTTTTTGCCTTGTAGCAATTTTTCAGTCAAGTGAGAGCCGATGAATCCAGCGCCGCCTGTCAAAAAATATTTCATTATATTGATCCTCTAGTATCCAAGATTGGGACAGCACCTAGAACACTTAAATCCAAGTAATCGTGTGGGGTAGCAATGATTGCTAAATCAAATTTTTGTGACAATTGGGTTGAGTGTTCACCTTTCCACTCTTTTACTAAATCATCATGCCAAAAAACCATTGCTCCTTGCTCTTGCAAACCAGTAATTAAATCTTCAACAGGAGTCTCTCTGGTGTCAGCCACATTAGGTTTATAGGAAACACCAATCACTATGATTTTTTTTCCCTTGAGCCCATTTGTAATTTTCCCCGCTCTGGCTATCAGATACTGCGGAATGCCTCTATTTATTTTATCTGCCAGATCAATAAAACTAATTGTGCTGCCTATTTCAGTAGCTTTACTCGATAGATATATAGGATCCACTGGAATGCAGTGACCGCCTACTCCTATACTCGGATAAAATGGCATAAACCCATACGGCTTAGTTGAAGCAGCTGCGATAACTTCTTTAACATCAATTCCGATTTGATTACAAAACATTGCTACTTCATTGATAAAAGAGATATTTATGAATCTAAATGTGTTTTCCAGTAATTTCGCTGTTTCAGCGATTTCTAAACTTGAAGATATAACTGTATTGTCGATAAAAGTATTGTAGAAACTTTGCGCTTTTTTGGCCGATTCATGCGTCAAGCCTGAGACAAGTTTGGGGGTGTTTTTAACATTCCACTTCTTGTTCAATGGGTCAATACGTTCTGGTGAATAAGCTAAAAAGAATTGACCTCTGGCTAGGCCAGAACCTTTCTCTAGCAAGGGGAGTATTACCTCCCTGGTAGTTCCAGGCTGAATTGTCGACTCAATAATTACCAACATCCCAGCTTTAAGAGATTGACTTACTGCACTGACGGCAGCTTCAAGAATTGTTAGATCTGGTTTATGCTCTTGATTTAGTGGGGTTGGTACGCACACACAAATAACCTCTGTAGAAGTATCAAAATTAATAGCACTATTCAATCGATATCTGTTGGTTGCCAAAGCAGCGCTAATATCTTCATCTAAGATGTCTTCGATCGGTGACTTACCGCGGGAGATTAAATCAGTTTTTCTGGAGTCAATATCTAACCCAACCACATTATGACCTGCATCAACAGCTGCAAGCGCTAAGGGTAATCCGACATAACCTTGACCAACAATTACGATATTTTGCATTAGATTCCTTTAGGAAAGTTCGACTCGAGCAACTTTGGCCTCTTCAGTCAAAGGGGCAAAAGATAAGATTTTGTTCAACATTTTAATTTGATTTTCATAATCTCCAGTTATCTTGTATAAACGCCCAAGCTTTAAATAGTTTATTGCGCCGTACGGATCGTACTGAGCCATGGACAAACGAAGCTGTATAGCTTTTTCATAATCTTTTATAGCCTCGTAAAAGTCAGCACTTAAACTTAATGCGTCAATGTTTCTAGAATCAGCGCTTAATAGCTTATCTAGTTCAATCCTCGCCTCTTCAATATAGTTACTTTGATAAAGATTGAAAGCAGTTTCTAATTTGAAGACTGGATCAGAAAAAGGATTACTAATCGTTTGCTGGGCTAATTTGTAGAATTCCGCAGTTGAGCCTTGAGATGCCTGGATCAATTGCGGTTGCTTCCACATATCTCTTTCACTCGAGTAAGCGAATGAGATATAGACTAAAACTGGGATTGTAAAGAGTACTGAAAAAGTAATCTGCTTAAAATCATAAATGCTTTTATTGTCTTTGACTTTGCCAGGCGTTTTTGAGTTACTGATTTCTGAAGTGTTTGATCCTAATCCAACCAATAAGCCTCCAAGTAACCACCCCCACACAGCGATTCCAATATTATCGATCGAAATTATGGATTGTGCTTGAAAAGCTAGCCACCCTGAAAAAATGGCAAGGTAAACAACCCTTTCGCTGCCAATCAAAGTTCTTACACGTTTAATTGCTACGACCAAGATGAATAAACTCACTACTAGATAGGCAGCGCCTAAAAATATCCCACCGGTCGATGCAATTTGTAAAGGTACGTTGTGGGCATTCGTACTACTGATATTAAATCCATAATTTAACGGGTACCCAACCTCCCGATACTCCCTGAAAAACGAGCCATATTTATCAATTCCTACTCCATATATCGGGTAATCTTTTATCATTTCAATAGCTGCACGCCAGTAATACCCTCTGACACTTACTGAGGGTTTGTAAAGTAAATTGGCGAGCGGGCCGATTTGTAACATGCCCAAAATGGCCAACGAACTGAAAATTAAACCCAATCCCAAACTTATATAACCCAGGATCTTCTTTCTAATGAAAGATATGTAAACAAAAAAGAAAGTTAATCCAAAGCCAAATGCTAGTAATCCTTGTCTTGAATTAGATTGATAAATCAAATATAAAAAAGACAAACAGGTAATCAAAAATAATAACTGCCTTAATCTACCCAACTCTGTTAAAAATGCTAAACAAAACAAAAGAGTGGCAAAAATTGCCATTACTGCGGCAGCGAAATTTGGATTTCCTAAAGTTGAAATCAAAGAGTTGTATGGATTATTCCAATTAACAAAATCTTTCCCGCTCGATTGGAGGTACCCATAGATTACAAGTACTAGCGACGTGACTAATAAAATATTGATTAATCTTCTCAAATGTCTGAACTTAACGAATGAAGCTGCAGATAAAGAAAGTAGGGCCAAACAAAGGTACATTAAAAATCCATTGCGCCTCTGATAGATACCAATAAAAGCTGTGTACTTATCGGGTGAAGCAATAGCCGCTAAAAAATGTATAAATATAAACACTGCAAGTACTTGTAGGTAGCTTTTTAAAGTTTTGTTTAATTCAAAGAGGTGAGCACTAGAAATTAGGTGACCAGTTAACCAAAACCCTAGCAAAAGTAAAATCATAAATTTGGGAGAATTAAATGGGTCTCGCATTTGCGAATTGAAGTAAAGTGTCACAAAAGCTGGACCACCTAAAATGATCCACAGCTTCGTGCTTTCTAACTTTTGAATTGAAAATTTTAGGCTGTTCATAATCAATTAAGTCTATCGAAAAGAAGGTGCCTGGTCTCTATTTGAGACCAGGCACCTTTATATCTATTTCAGTTCAGGTAACGGTTTAGGCCTTTACCTTCTTCTGAATCTTTAGAACCAGATTAGTTAATGTAGTAATCAAGGTTCTTAGTGAAGCAACTGTTGTTGCTAATGCAGTTACGGCAGCAAGTGCTGCAGCAGCATTATCTGTAACTGTTGCAGTTGCAGTAACTGCAACTTGTCCAGTTGCAGCAAGTGAAGCTCCACCCTTGGCTGTTAAAGTAACAGTTCCGCCGGTTGCTGGCATGTAAACAGTGTAAGTCAGTACTGGTGTAACAATTGATTCTGTTACATCAGTTGCAGTTGTAACGCTTACATTTGTAAGGGTATCGCTACCATTTCCAAATGCAACGTTAGCAGTTATTCCACCAGTAGCAAAAGTATTTGCAAAAGTATTTGCAGCTACTGCTAGACCGGCAGAATCAAGAACTGAAACTGTAACTGTTGCCTTCTCATTTGGGGCATATGTTGCCTTATTGAAAGCGATCTTTACAGTTGCAGGAGTTGCTGCAGATACTCTAATTGCATCTGAAGCTACTGAAGACACTGTGGAAAGTGCAACAGTTGACTTATCGCGAACAATAAATGTAGGTGAACCGGCTTTAACACCAGTTACGCTACATACGTGTCCACCTAAGGTGCCGTTGAAAGTACAACTTGTTCCGTTATTGGAAGCTAAAGTCGTATCGCTTGAATATGCATAAAGTGTTACAGCAGATCCAGCAACATTTCCATTTGAATCTTTAGCCACTGCCAATAAGTTGGTTGAACTAGCCCCAATTGCAATAACTGTGGTTAGAACTGTTGGCTTAGCAATACTTGCTACCGATGTTGCGTAGAAAGTTACAGTCTTTGCTGTAAAGGTCACACTAGTGGATTTGATTGCAATGGAAGCAGCACCTGAATTGCCATCTCCATAAACTAGGATGTCTTTGTAGCCGGCTGTTAAGTCTGTATCAGTGTAAGGCAAAATAAGAGACTTACCTTGAACAGAGGCTGTTCCAATGTTACCGAGAGTTGTTGTTACAGTTAAAGACTCTTGGGCAGCATTACCTGCATAGTTTTTCAACCATACTCGGATCACAGCGCCTTGAGTTCCAGCTGTTGCTGATGCTGTAACGGTCGTTGAATCAGCAGCATCTGATCGATTAGTTGCTGTTGTTCCACCGGCCAAAACTGCAGTTGACTGAGAAGCATTAGCTTCTAGAGTTGCAGTGGCAGGTGCTGTAACGACAATACTGAAGTCTGCTACCTGAGTTTTGGTTGTTACTAAGGTACCAGCATCATAGAATTTGACGACAACTGAACCAGTATAGGTTCCAGCAGCTACATCAGTAGTTTCCTCATTGTGAATGTGTATTCCAAATGAAGCACCTAAATATGCATTTGCTGCAGTTGTTGAGTCAAGAACTGACATAGAGCCTTTTGCAACTGTCAATGCAGTACCTGCAACATTTGTGTCATAAACATCGTTGCGAACCGCACCAGCATTGAATGCACCAAAACCACCAGTAGGAGCTGCGTCTGAAACTACTACGTTCGTAGTTGCACCCACAGAATCCATGTAAGTCATCACAAAAGCAAGAGTGCCGGCAAGGGCAGGCTTAGTGACGCCCGATCCAAGTGTGACTGTGAAAGAATCATAAGCAGCATCAGCAAACGCCTTTACGTTAACTTTTGCTCTTGTTCCCACAGTGATTGAATCAGTGTATGAAGTTCTAGTAGTGTCTGTTCCATTTGTCACAGTTACAGTACCTGAACTCAAAACAGCTTGCGAAGGAACTGAGCTAAGAACTCCCAGACCCAAAGCAGCAACAGCAACAAGCGCTATGCGCTTGAAGTTTGTCTTTGTAGACATTTATTTCCTTTCGTTAGTCGTCAACAGGAATTTCCTGTTGGCGGCTTCGAGATGAGTCGCACGTGCTGACGCATCTCTTTCCCCCTGTGATATCCGGATCACAGGAGAAACCTGTTTGTTGGAAGCCATTTACTTAGCTCCCTGAGCGGCGATATTGACGGCCTGAGCAAGGATGGTGCTCTTGCTAGAGTCTAAAATTATACGGGTATTTACCTCACTTGGAATCGCATCGACATCTAACCCACCAGTAGCAGCCACAAATAGGGCTGAATCGATCGTGGAATCAATATATAGGGTGGCTGTGAGGAGGTAATTTCCATTGGGTAAGCGAGTAATCG